>Ga0206869_1106_pt1 | contig 16816 bp, 16 predicted proteins | sample Alteio_BWOrgCont_35_FD_152618 | JGI IMG/M metagenome (GOLD analysis project Ga0206869, IMG submission 152618) | Enriched cells from forest soil in Barre Woods Harvard Forest LTER site, Petersham, Massachusetts, United States -... | ecosystem: Environmental > Terrestrial > Soil > Temperate forest >... | reverse complement strand
CAACAATCGATTTCAATGTGTCAGCAGCCATGATCATCGTGTGATTCCTTTCGTATTATATTTATGATTTCTTGTCATGAGTCTGTCAGTAAACGCAATCGCGATTGCAGAACCAACTAAAGTAATATGAATAATCACTTGCCACATGACGTCGTAAAATTGTGTTTCAGCAGGATCAATGAATGTACTTAATAAATGGATAGATGAAATGGTAATGAGAGACAGTGCAAGTTTAATTTTCATCGTGCCAGCATTCACTTCGTCTAACCATTCAGGATGATCAGGATGTGTTTGCAAACGTAAACGCGAAACAAAAGTTTCATAACCACCGAGCATGACCATCACAATCAAATTAGCAATCATGACCATATCAATTAAATTTAAAACCTTTAACATCATTCCGGTTTCATCTAAATCGTTTAGAACTTTCACTAAATGAAATAAACCAATACCGAATTTGTAAACATACATAGCGAGTATGAGAATGAGTCCAAAATAAAGCGGTGCTTGTAACCATCGACTGATGAAAATGATACTTGGGAGTGAAAGTTTGTTTTGACTAATCATGTATTTCTCTTGAGGTGTCTGTGAGTAGCAGATCATAAACGGGATAAGCATTTTGCTCAATAGTGACGATTTCGTGTGATTGTGATAGCATGACGCCCACTTTATTCAAAGTTAAAAGACTGAGCCGCGAAATGCCAAAAGAAGTCGCTAATGCCTTTCACATTTATGCGCGTTTATTCAAATACATCAAGCATTACTGGGTCGCAATTCTCATTGCAGGTCTTGCGAGCATGGTGTATTCAGGTGTTGATTCTTGGTTTGTCTCCTTTTTAAAACCTCTTTTAAACAAAGGCTTAGTCGATAAAAATAAAGAATTTTTAGCGATGGCACCGATACTTGTCCTGATCGCGTTTTTTTTAAGAGGTATCGCTAGTTTTTTTTCCAACTATTACATCGCAATCGCTTCACGTGGTGTCATCATGAATTTACGCCAAGATTTATTTGCACACATGCAACGCTTGCCAGCACGCTATTACGATCACACAACTTCAGGTGCAGTCTTATCTGTGATTTTATATAGTGTCGATCAAGTCGCGAATGCGAGTGCTGATGTTTTAACGACCGCGATTCAAGCGATTTTTTTAACCATGGGTTTAATCGCTGTCATGCTTTATACGAGTTGGAAGCTCACATTATTATATTTTGTGATTATTCCATTAGTGACAGTTATTATGCGGATAGCGAGTCTCAGAATTCGTCGCTTAAGTTTGAGCATCCAAGAATCGATGGCTGATTTAAGTCATTGCGCAGAAGAAAATATTGAAGGCTATAAAGTTGTACGCGCGTTTGAAGGCCAAGCTTACGAAACAGAAAAATTTAATAAAGCCGTACGCAACAATCGTCAACGCGAAATGAAAATTGTTGTAGCGCGAGCGCTCAGTGCTTCATCTGTGCAATTCATTACGGCCGCAGCTTTATCTTTAACGCTTTACATTGCAACGATAGATGTGAGTCATTCACTTCTCTCAGTCGGTGGTTTTGTTACGATGATTGCAGCCATGCTGGCCTTATTAAAGCCGATGAAAGATTTAGCGTTAGTGCAAAACAAACTATATCGCGGCTTAGCTGGTGCTCAGAATGTTTTTGAATTAATGGATGAAAAACCAGAAGAAGATGTCGGCAGTCAATCATTAATGCGTGCGCAAGGTCGCATCACTTTTGAAAATGTTCACTTTGAATATGAGAATCATCATAAAGTATTATCAGATATTTCTTTTCAAGTGAATCCTGGTGAAATCGTTGCGCTGGTTGGTCGTTCTGGCAGTGGTAAATCAACTTTAGTAAGTTTGCTGACATTATTTTATAATAATTATTCAGGCCATATTATTTTAGACGGCCATTCCATTCGTGATTATCAACTCAAAGATTTGCGTCGCCAATTTGCTTTAGTGTCACAAAATGTTACTTTATTTCACGATACGATTTATAACAATATTGCTTACGGACGGTTTGGACAAGTCAGTGATGCCGAAGTGATTGCTGCGGCGCAAGCTTCTTATTCAATGGAATTCATTGATCGATTACCAAATGGCATGCAAACCTTAATTGGTGAAAATGGTGTATTACTTTCAGGTGGTCAGCGCCAACGTTTGGCGATCGCGCGTGCGATTTTGAAAGATGCGCCGATATTAATTTTAGATGAAGCGACTTCAGCACTCGATACCGAATCAGAGCGATACATTCAAGCTGCGTTGGTGGATTTAATGAAAACACGCACAACACTCGTCATTGCACATCGTCTATCAACGATAGAGCATGCTGATAAAATTATTGTGATGGATGCAGGTAAAATTTTAGAAGTAGGTCGTCATCAATCATTGTTAGCAAAGAATGGACATTATGCTAAGTTATATTATATGCAATTCAAAGAAACGACGACTCACACTCAGGAAGAGATAGAATATGTTAGCTAGACTAATGCAAGATTGGTATCAAACAAAATTAACTTGGCGTACACGAATATTGTTACCATGGTCGTGGTTGTTTGCATGCGTTGTATTTGTAAGATGTAAACTTTATCAATGGCGGTTTTTAAAATCTCATCAACTTTCCGTACCGGTGATTGTTGTCGGTAATATTGTTGTTGGTGGTACAGGCAAAACACCTTTTGTCATTTGGTTAGCAGCATTTTTAAAAAACCAAGGCTTACGTCCTGGTATTGTGAGTAAGGGAGTGGGTGGTAAGCGCCATCTTAAACCGCATTTGGTGACGGCAAATGATCATGCTCACGAGATTGGTGATGAAGCTGTTTTATTATTTCATCGTACACAATGTCCGATGGTGATAGCCACTAATCGTGTAGAGGCAGCTAAAGTGTTACTTGCAAAAAGCCAATGTAACATCGTGATTAGTGATGATGGTTTGCAACACTATCGCTTACATCGTGATTTTGAAATTGTGATGGTTGATGGCGACAGATTACACGGTAACGAGCGCTTTCTACCTTCTGGTCCTTTACGTGAACCAGTCAGACGAATCACACAAGCACAACTTGTCATACATCACGGTGGTGTTTATCAACCATATTCTATGCATCTTGCAATTGACTCACTTTATTCGCTGACTAATCAGCAACAAACGATGTCATTAAATGAATGGCATGGTCAAGCTGTGCATGCAGTGGCGGCAATTGGACATCCACAGCGATTCTTTAATCAATTACAACTTGCGGGTGTGACGACCATTACACATGCGTTTGCCGATCATTATATGTATCAAGCAAATGATTTTAAATTCAATGATCAGCTTCCAATTGTTATGACAGAAAAAGATGCGGTTAAATGCCATGAGATTGCTGATCAGCGTTTTTGGTGTTTGAAAGTAGATGCGATGGTGAGTACACCAGTACAACAAGCCATTAAAAATTGGTTAACTCGATCGGAGTATGTATCATGCTAAAAAAAATAATGACAGTGGCATTGATCTTTAGTTTGATTTCATTTAATTCCGTAAGCGTCGCAGAGAAAACAGAGACGATTTACAGTGAAGATAATACCAGTATTATAGTCACCGCTGATCATCCACAATTTAAGATTACATTAAAATCGAACCCAACCACTGGTTATTCCTGGTTTTTACGCGAGTATGATGCAAGTCTAATTAAACCGATTAAAAACGAATATCAAAGACCTGAAAAATCTTTGATTGGTGCAAGTGGTTTTGAAGTGTGGACTTTTAAAATTAAACCGATTGGTTTTACTGTGCCACATCAAACAGCACTGCGTATGGTCTATGCTCGTCCATGGAATAAAACAGATCCAGGTACGCAGCTAGTGTTTCATGTGACCACACAAGCGAAAAGTGTTTCTAAAAAATAGGGCCCATAATTATAGTTTCATTATAGTTTCGCTGGTCGCAAAGGAACGTTCTTATTCTCATAATTTTTTGTTACATGTTGCTGATTCAGCATTGATGCGACAATTCGTTTTTTGATTATATCGTTATATTTTTCCACGGATTTTTTAAGTGAATGAGCATAAGTGCAAAGCTTTTTTTCTTCAGTCGCAACGACTTGGTAAGGACCAGCAAAAGGCGGGGTGATGATGATCAAGCCATCTTTATTTGACTTTATCTGTACTCCTTGTTTTTGAATGCAAGAGAGTTTCTTTAATTCAAGTTCGTCTATTGAATCATTTTCCATTCGATTTGGTGTCGGCGCAAGTGGATCAATGTGTACGGCATCACAAAATGGTGTTAATAATGACGCTTGTTCGATGGTGCGGATTGAGTTCGCTGTAATCACTTGATTGACTTGTTTTGGGATAATATAAAAGTTATTTAAAAGTGCGTTATTTTTCAGATTTTCAAATAATTGGATTGAATGCTTTTGGTAATGGTCAAAACAAATATCCACTGCTTGTTTATATTGTGCATTCCCTTCAGTTTTAATGGTAAATACAGAATCGTTAGAAATGATGAAACCATGTTTGCTAGCGATATAATTGTTTGGATAGCCCTTATCTTCTTGAGTACAAAATAATTTTGTATTTTCATATTTTACATCAAGGTAATGTGGATTCGCTTTGCAAAAGGTGTGGAGTTTTGCTTGCGGCCCACATTCCACATAGACAACCATGTTTAGAAGGCGATGATCATTCGTGACGACTGCGAGAGAACTCAATACAAGATGTACATTTGGGAGCAAGGATTTCGCAATCATTTTAATACTAGACAACAATTTCGATAATTCATTTAAGGTCAGCGGCTTGACTGTATGTAATGAAAATTCATTTGTTAATAAACGTGTAATTTTATTTTTACAATCATTTTTGATTTGGTCATGAAAGCCATGTTGTGATTCAATTTTTTCACAATAATATTCTTGATGATAACGATTCGTGATGTTTGCCAAAATATCAATATGATTTGTTAATCGTAAAAGTGAGGTCTGTGCATCTTGCGGATTGAGTTGTTTAGCTTCGCCATAGGTATCAAGAGAGTGAACTTGATTAACATAAAGATCTCTAATCGTGATCTCTTGATTCATTCTCGCTTCTTTCTGGGCGATCATATTTTGTAATTTTGCTTCCAGATTATTTTGCTTAAACATGCAGGCCTCGTTTGTTTTCTTGTTTTATGAACAAAAATTGCCCTAAAGTATATCAAAATGTAGCGGTTATTTGTCAATAAATGATATAAATCTCCTCGATGTAATGCTAATGTTTTGTTTAATCGTTATTTATATTTTGAGTCCCAGAGTAAACCGTTTCAATAGACTCTAGTAATCAACGATTCGTTCTTGATAACATCATCTCACTAAAGGAAATGGAATTTGTGTATTGACCAGTATTTTTATAAGGAATTCATGTGAACAAAATCCTCAAAATAAGTTTAGGCACTGTACTTGCTACACTACCAATTCAGTATGCATTAGCAGAACCATATGCTGGGTTAGGACTTGGTTTTGGTATGACAACCTTAGAAAAACAGATTGAATTTAACGGTACTAGTTCTGATGCATCAGATCAATTTAATAGTTTGAGAACAACATTATTTTTAGGATATAACTTTAGAACTTTGCGTCGTGATGTTTTCTTAGAGGAAAGCGCGAGCTCTAGCGAATTTTTTGTTGCATTAGAAGGGGACGTGACTTACACCTTTAATGAAGCAGAATCAAGAATCAATAATTGGTTTTTGGATCAAGATGCTTCAGTCAAAGAAAGATTACGCTATCAAGCAGATTTATTTTTATTAGGGAAGTATGCAATAAAACCAAATGTCACTGTTTTTATTGGCCCTGGTATCACAGTCAGTAAATTCGAAACTGATACGGACAGCGCAACCGCTGGTGAATTAGGTGCGACTGAGAATCAAGATTCTACGGTTTCAGGTTGGGCGATTAAAGCTGGTGTCGAAGTGGAAATATGTGAAGGTATTAATTTAGTTGCGGCTTATCAATATGCAAGTTACGACCGCCAAACATTTACGGCGATTGAACCGCTGACAGGGAGTGAAGTGGCTGTCAGTTATAAACCGATTATTAATGCGGTGTCGGTAGGAGTGATGTTTAATTAAGGTCATTGCGAGACCTGCAACAGGTGTGTCACCCCGAAAAATACCCCGAACATGTTCATATTCTTTTTCACTAACATTGGCGGGGTATTTTTCGGGGTGACACACCTGTTACTCGCAAAAACTATTTCTTATTATCCAACTCATCCCATCTCGCATAAGCAATCGATAGCGCATCCTCAATCTCTTTTACTTTACTAAGACTCGCCGTAATCTTTTCACCCGCTTGCTTATAAAACTCAGGCTGGCTAATCTGCTCCTGCAATTCCAAATGTTCCTTTTCTAACTTTTCTATTCGTCCCGGTAATTCAGCTAATTCATTTTGTTCTTTATAACTTAATTTAATGCGAGTCGTAGTCGTTTTGTTTTCACCAGCTTGTGATTTCGATATGATTTGCTGTGAATATGCTTTCCGCTGAGATAAGTAATCTTGATAACCACCAACATATTCTTGAATATTTCCATCGTTTTCAAAAATAAAAGTGCTAGTCACTACATTATCGAGAAATGCTCGATCATGACTGACAATCAACAAAGTGCCTTGATAATGAGTGAGTAAATCTTCAAGTAATTCTAAAGTTTCAATATCTAAATCATTAGTCGGTTCATCTAGAATTAATAAGTTAGCAGGTTGGCTAAATAAACGTGCGAGCAATAAGCGATTACATTCACCACCAGATAATGCTTTCACAGGTGTCATCGCACGTTGTGCCGTAAACAAAAAGTCATTGAGATAACTGATAATATGTTTCGTTTGACCATTAATTTCGATTGCTGTTCGACCCTCAGCAACATTTTCAGCAACCGTTTTATTAGGTTCTAATGCCGATCGTAGTTGATCGAAATAAGCAATTTGTAATTTTGTGCCAAGTGTCATTTCACCTTGTTGCGGTGTTAGTTGACCGGTCAAGATATTAAGCAATGTTGTTTTGCCTGAGCCATTCGGTCCAATTAAACCAATTTTATCACCGCGCATAATGCGTGTTGAAAAATTATGAATAATTTTTTTGTGATCATATTCTTGAGAAATATTTTTTGCTTCAATGACCAATTGCCCCGATTCATCACCTTGATTGATTTTAAAATCTGGATTTTTTTGTTTTTCTATACGCTGTGCGTGGACTTGCCGCAACGCTTCTAAAGCGCGTACACGACCTTCATTGCGTGTTCGGCGTGCTTTGACACCTTGCCTAATCCAACGTTCTTCTTCAGCAAGTTTTTTATCAAAGTCAGCATGATGTTTTTGTTCGGCATTCGCTAATTCTTCTTTACGGATGAGATATTCTTGATATGAGCAAGACCATGAAGAAAGATTGCCGCGATCTAATTCAATGATACGTGTTGCTAAGCGCTGTAACAAAGCGCGATCGTGAGTAATGAACAAGAGACCAATATTAAGATTTAAGAGTTGATCTTCTAGCCATTGTATCGCGCTAATGTCTAAGTGATTTGTGGGTTCATCTAGTAACAAAAGTTCAGGTGATGATACTAAAGCTTTCGCAAGAGCAGCACGTCTTTGCCAACCGCCAGATAATTCATTAATCAAATGATCTGGATTTAATTCTAAACGCGTTAAGATTTGTTGAATGGTATTATCGAAACTCCAAGCTTGATGGGTTTCGATTAAGTCTTGTATGTGTGATAATTTTTTAATGTCTTCTGCTTGATGATTATGTGCAACTTGATTCGTCAGCGTATGATAATCTGCAAGCAATTGACCAATCGCTTCAACACCTGATGCTACATATTCATAAACGGATAAGTTATTTTGTTCTGGTAACTCTTGAGTTAAACGTGAAATTTTCAAATGTGGTTTGCGCCAGATATTTCCTGAATCAGGTTTAACGGTACCTTCAATGATTTTCATTAAAGTAGATTTACCGGCGCCGTTGCGTCCTATCAAACAAATTCTTTCTGCTGATTTAATTTGCAAATTAGCATCATGGAGTAAAGGGTTTAATCCATAAGCAATATTGATTTTATCTAGTGTTATTAACAGGCTCATGCGTACTCTCGAGTGTGTGGCATGCAGCATCATATCGCATTTTTGTCTTAGTACATAATGGCGTGTTGTGTGATTTCAGCTAGTTGATCTAAGGTTTGCGTTGCGATGGTCAAAGGCGGCAGCCAATAAATGGTATTGCCCAGGGGGCGTAGTAAAGCCCCAAGATCGATGGCATTTTGATAGATTTGATAGCCACGTCTGGCCTCTGAAAGATCAACTAAATCAGCTGCGATGATTGCACCGATGCCTCGAATATTCTTTATCGTATTTGTTTCATAAGCAATTTTGAGAAAATGATCACGCATGATTTGCTGTAATTTATACGCTCGCTCACATAAACCATCTCGCTCAATGATATTGAGTGTTGCTAAAGCAATACTCGCTCCTAAAGCATTCCCGGAGTAAGTATGAGAATGTAAAAATGATTTGCCATTTTCATAATCATCATAAAAATACTGATAAATTTCTTCAGTCATCAATACCGCACTGAAAGGGACCCATCCAGAAGTCAGTCCCTTGGATAAGCAAATTAAATCCGGTTTGATATTCGCATGAATACTTGCAAGCATTTTACCTGTGCGTCCAAGTCCAGTCATGATCTCATCTGCAATAACATGGATACGATGTTGTTGTGCCCACTGACAAAGTTTATGAATAAAGTCGCGACTCACTATTTTCATGCCACCAGCACCTTGCACGATAGGTTCTATGATGAGTGCGGTTGTTGATTCAGTGTAAGTTTCTAATGTTGTTTGAATGGATTCCCAATAATCGCTCGCATCAAACCAAAGTGGATCATCTTGACCTGTCACATAAAGCGGTTCAATGAATTGACAAGACATTAATGAATTGCGATAAGGTTCACGATAAAGACCAACATCGCTGACACTTAATGCACCTAATGTTTCTCCATGATAACCATTTCGTAGAGCTAAAAATTGTTTGCGATTTTTATTATTTTCCAACCAACGTATATGCAAGCTGATTTTTAAAGCGATTTCAATTGCACTTGAACCGTCACCTGCATAAAACACTTTGCTGAGATGCGGCATGAGTTGTACGAGTTTTTGAGAAAGCTGAATAATTATTTCATGCGTGGTATTGGCAAAAATCACATGTTCAAATTTTTCAATTTGAGTTTGTAATGCTTTTTTTAATTCAGGATGATGATGACCGAGTGATTTACACCACCAACTAGAAATCGCATCAATGATTATTTTTCCCGATGTTAATTCAATATAACTATCGTATGCGCGTTTAATCATTAATGGTTTAAGAGTTTCGTAATCTTTCATTTGCGAACAGGGATGAAAAATAAAATTGTTATTATGTGAGCTCGTCATTAGTGAACTTTAATTTATTCGTGAAGTTGACTGATGCCACTCTAACATTTAGTATTGGCGCAAACAAGAGATGAGTTGGAGTAAAAATGTTAGAGAAATGGACAGAAGAAGTTGTGTTAGATTTATTTGATAGCGCGTATTTTGAACTTGTTCATCGAGCTTATAATGTGCACCAACAAAATTTTACTGAACATGATTTTGAATTATGCACGTTGTTAAATATTAAAACTGGTGCATGTCCAGAAGATTGTGCTTATTGTCCGCAAAGCGGTCATTATCAAACTGGATTAAAAAAAGAGCCGTTACTAGATATTGATTTTGTCATTGCAAATGCAAAATCAGCACTTCTAAATGGTGCGAAGCGATTTTGTATGGGCGCTGCTTGGAAAAATCCGCCGCGCAAAGATTTTTATAAAGTGATTGAAATGATCAAAGCGGTGAAAGCGTTGGGTTTGCAAACATGTGTGACCTTAGGTGCGTTAGATCAAGAACAAGTTGCGGCGTTAAAAGCAGCGGGCCTTGATTACTATAATCATAATCTCGATACTTCTCCAAATTTTTATAAAGAAATTATTACAACGCGTACCTTTGAAGAAAGATTAGAGACGATAGATTACATTAGTGAAGCTGCAATTAATTTATGTTGCGGCGGTATTTTAGGAATGGGCGAAACGCGTCTGGATCGCGCACAATTTTTAATGGCACTGGCGCAATTACCTGCAACACCAAAAAGTATTCCCATTAATAAATTAATTACAATTCCAGGTACTCCCTTAGAGCATGCGAAAGAATTAGATCATTTCGAATTTGTTAAAACAATTGCAATAACACGTGTGATGTTTCCTCACTCATATATTCGCTTGTCTGCTGGTCGCGAAGGTATGAGTGATGCAGAACAAGCTTGGTGTTATATGGCAGGTGCAAATTCTATTTTTATTGGCGATAAACTTTTGACGGCAGCTAATCCTGCATTAGATAAAGACGTTGTTCTATTTGACAAGTTGAACCTTCCTCATCAAATGAAAAGTGATAGGATGAATCAATGTTGTTAGATGGACTTAGTCATCGCACTAATCAAATAAAAGATCAGCAATTATATCGTGAACGAATTTCTTTGCGTTATGACCAAAACCTTTCTAATATCATTTATCAACAAGAAAATAAGTTAATTAATTTTTCCAGCAATGATTATTTAGGCTTAGCGCAGCTGCAATCGATTAAACAAGCAGCAATAGAAGGCTTGAATAAATATGGGATTGGAGCCGGTTCATCCGCATTTGTTGCGGGCTATAGCGAAGTACATGAAGCATTAGAACATGCATTTGCATCTTGGTTAGGTGTAGATCGAGCGCTCGTATTTAATTCCGGTTATATGGCAAATATCGGTGTATTATCTGCAATGTTAAATCGTCATGCTTTGGTTTATTCAGATAAACTATGTCATGCATCATTATTAGATGGTGTAAAATTGTCACAAGCAAAACATCAGCGGTATCAACACTTATCGATCGCACATTTAAAAATGCTTTGTGAAAAACGTATTCCTGATTTAATCATGACTGAATCTGTGTTTAGTATGAATGGTGATATTGCACCAATTACAAAGCTAGTCGAACTTGCTGCCACATCACTATTAATTGACGATGCACATGGTATAGGCGTGTTGGGTCATCATGGAAAAGGCGCGATAGAAGCGTATCACTTATCTCAAAATGATTTTCTTTGTATCACTATGCCATTGGGTAAAGCGTTTGGAGTTATGGGCTCAGTTGTTGCAGGGCGAGCAGAAGTCATTGATGCGATTATTCAATTATCTGGTCCGTGTCGTTATACGACAGCACTTTCACCGACAATATGTTATACGTTAATGCATATTTTGCAAATTATTAATAATGGTGTTGTGTTGCGCGAACGCTTAAATCACTTAATCAATTACTTCATTAAAAAAGCTAAATCATTTAATTTGCAGTTGTGTTCTCTGGATATCACGCCAATCAAACCGATATTGATTGGCGATGTAGATAAAGCCATTCGCATACAAAATAAATTAAAAGAAAAAGGTTTTTATGTCTATGCAATAAGGCCACCAACTGTTCCCGTTAACACAGCGAGATTGCGCGTTTCTATTAATGCGCTGCACACAGAATCAATGATAGATGAATTACTGACACACATCGCCACTTTTATGGATGAATGATGAAACGTCATTATTATTTTATTCCAGGTTGGGGATTTTCAGCGAACGTTTGGCCTGAACATCTGGTTAAACATCCGGTGAGATATTTAGATGATGAGTCTGTAGACAAAATGTCTTTAGATCTCGTATTCCCAATAAGTATTATCGCTTGGTCTTTTGGTGGTTTGTTAGCAATTTTACTCGCTGAAAAATATCCATATTTGGTTGAGAAATTAATATTAATTTCAAGCCAACCTAAAATGCTGGAAGATGATGGTTGGGCAGGAATCACGAAAACAAATGCAGATCGCTTCTCAAAGAAATTACATGAGAGTGAAGATGTGGTTAAAACAATGTTCTTGAGCTTGATTGCTTTTCCTGATCGCAATCTAGAAATGAGAAATCGACTTTCAACTTGTATGAAAAAATTAACTTCATCGGGGATGCTGAACTCATTTAATGAATTACTGAAATCTGATTATAGAAATCAATATGCAAACTTGGAGTGTAAAATACTGCATATCATCAATGAGCGTGATGCAATATTCACACAAGATCCTACGAGAATAAAAAAATTAAATTCCAATGCTCATTTTGAAATTATAAATAGTGGTCATGCCGGATTTTTAACACATCAAAAAATTTATCGTGAGATCATTAATGATTTTCTGTGATGCTGCCCAGCTCAAAAACAAAGTGAGACATCAATTTAATAGAGCTGCATCTACATACGATCATAATAACCATATTCAAATTCAAGCTTTAATCCGAATACTCAAATGTATTGTAAAGAGACGTAAACAATTTAAAACCGTCATTGATCTTGGATGTGGAACAGGTGAGAGCACGGTTGGTTTGCTGAATACGATCCAATATGAATACATGTTGGCAGTTGATATAGCAGATCAATTGTTAGATCTAGCTGTCAAAAAATGTGACGGATATCAAGTTCAATTTCTCAATGCTGATTTTGATGCGGTAAATTTTAAAAATAATTGTTTTGATTTAATGATGATAAATATGGGATTACAGTGGTCATTGCAGTTACCACAAACTTTAAAACAGTTATCAAATTCACTACAAGTTGGTGGTATCCTTGCGTTTACAATGCCATTAGTTGGTACCTTTATCGAATTAGCTGCAGATAAGACCAATCCATTTGTACACGGCGAACATATGATTCACTTACTCGCGACGCTTGGTTTTAGTCAGATTGAGTTTAAGACTTATATTGAACAACAACGATTTGAATCTGAGGTTCTAAGACTTAAATCAATTAAAGCAGTTGGTGCAACAACTTTGTTGCCGAAAATGAATGATAATAATAACGTACTCATTAACCACAATCATCTAGCGCATGACCCGACATTAACATATCGCATAGGTATATTTATTGCGATCAAAGGTGAACCATGAAACACAATGCTATATTTATTACTGGCACGGATACGAATGTTGGCAAGACTTTTGTAACTTTATTGTTAATGAAAAAATTGCAATCACTTGGGTATCTTGTGCAAGGCATTAAACCTGTTGCTTCAGGTTGTATACGCAATGATGATGGTTTGCTTGTTAATGAAGATGCTTTGCGTTTACAACACACTTCATCTCATTTTTATTCTTATCCAATGATTAATCCGATCGCCTATCAGGATAGCATTGCACCACATATTGCTGCTCAGCGTGCATCACAATTATTAACTAAGCAATCTCTCATTGATGCGATTGAGCGTTCTCTTAAACTTGATGCAGGTCTTTACCTCATTGAAGGTTGTGGTGGCTGGACTATTCCATTGAATCTGCATGAGCGATATTCACAAGTGATTGTTGCAATGAAGTTGCCAGTGATGGTAGTGATTGGTATGCGCTTAGGTTGTTTGAATCATGCCTTATTAACCATGGATCATCTTACACAATCTCATACGCCGGTTTTAGGTTGGGTCGCAAATGTGATTGATCCAACATTTGAAGCATTGGATGAAAACATTCAAACATTACAACATTGTATTAAGTCACCACTATTAGCCACTGTTCCCTATCATTCTTGTAGCAATGATTTAGAGATTAACTGGAACCTCGAAAGCATTTTCAAGAATATTTCTATTGCAGTCAAAGACGTCACAAATCGTGTTGATATTGAGTAGTTCTGCAGGATGACCGATCGCTTTTAATTTCCCAGCTTTCATTAAAATGACTTGGTCTGCAATACTTCTCACTTGATGAAGATCGTGAAGAATAACAATAATAGTTTTACCCAGCTTCTTCAGTTCGATTAATAAATTTAATAAATGACATTGTTGTTTTAGATCTAAACCTGTCATCGGTTCATCGAGTAAAAGATAAGGACTTGCTTGCGCCAATGTGAGTGCAATTCGTGCGCGCTGTTGTTGTCCGAGTGAAAGCTTCGCAGCTTCATGCGTGGCTAAATCACTTAAATTCGTTAGTTTAATCGCATGTTGAATGGCAATATGATCACCTTTAGAGAGGTGACCTAACCAAGATTTATGACAATAACGACCTAAAGCAACATATTCATAAACAGTTAATGTTTGTGGTATACGTGATTGTTGCGGTAGAAAAGTAATTTTTTTTGCGAGTGATTTTTTGGATAGCGATGTGATCGCAGTATTTTCAATTTTAATTTTGCCACGTGTTGGTTGAATGAGGCCAGCAATGAGTTGTAACAAAGTTGATTTGCCAGAACCATTTGGCCCAATGATACACGTCAATTGATTTTTGAGTATTCGCAATGAAAGATCATCAATAATCATTTTATCAGCTATTTGAAAATGCACATCAATTAAATCGATCTCATTCATGCCGGCCTCGAAAATATCGATATAAAATAAATAAAAATAGAGGAGCTGCGATGATATTTGCTGTAATCCCAGCTGGTATTTCTGCAGGTGTTATGATGGTTCGTCCAATCAAATCAGCAGTTAAATAAATAAAAGCACCGATAATAAAACTTAAGATAAATAAAGAAGTCGGTCTATTGCCGACGAACATGCGACTGATGTTAGGTGCGACAATCCCGATAAAACCCATATTACCGATAGCACAAATACTACTGCCGATTAAAAGTGATGCGATACTAAAGCTAATAAATTGTAATCTTCTTAGTGGCGCGCCTATACTTTGACTGGTTTGATCATCAAGATAGAGCACACTAAAATGCTTACTCAGTATCAGCGCAGATGGAATGGCAATAAGCGCCATGATGATGACCAGTTTTGTCGTTTGGAATGTCGTGGCGTATAAACTGCCTGATAAGAAATAGAGAAATTCATCTAACTCATTATTAGCGTGCAGTAGAATCAATTGCGTCACAGCATTTGCTGCAAAGCTAATACTAATACCAATCAATACCAACATCAGTTTATTTTTATCTTGGCGTTTACAAGTCAGTAAATAACAAATGAGAAAACCAATGGCTGAGCCTAAGACACCGAGTATTAATGTTAATGCAGGTGATTTTCCGATGGTGTAAGCGCCGATCACCACCATTAAACATGCGATAGAAGTCATGCCTGTTAAGTCAGGTGCAACCATATCATTGCGAGTAATACCTTGTAAAATAGCGCTGCCCAATCCGACCATCCCACCACAGAGTAGTGCGGTTGCTTCGCGATGTATTCGTAGTTGTAAAATAAAATCACTCGTCGTGTGATGCCCAGTAATATAAGAAAGGAGTTGCTGGAACGTAATGCTTTCAGTACCAATGACGAGACTCGTGATAAATAAAATAATCAGAGTTGCAGCACCAAATAATTGTTTGGTTTGCATCTGATAATTTATTTTAATAGTTGGATTAGAAGTCATATTTAACATATTTCTTAGTCACGAGAATTAAAATCGGTGCTGCTGCAAGTAGAATCAAAGTACCTGCAGGTAACGGTGTTTGTGGCGATATCAATTTCGTACTTAATTCTGCTAGTAATAAAACAACCGCACCTGTCATACCGCAAGCAATCACAGCTTGTTGATCACGGAAAAATGGTCTCACAAAATGTGGAATGATTAAGCCAAAAAACAATAAAGGCCCAATGATGCTGGTAATCATTGTTGCAAGCAAAATAGAAAGTCCTAATAAAATGAGACGGAAACGTTTGATCGGAACACCTAAAGCGATTGCTTGGCTTTCATCAAGTTCTAAATAGCTTAAATGTTTCGAGCAAAAATAACTGATGATCATGAATAAGCTGAAAGGAATAATGATAATGCCAATATCACTTAACGATGAACCGTAAAGTGAGCCACTGATGTTATATAAAATCGCTTGAGATTGGCTTGGAAAGGCAATCATGATGGCTTGGATCGCCGAATAATAAAGGGCGTTGAATACAACGCCAATCAATGTGATGCCGATTGTGGTCGCATGCATGCGTTTCGCTAAGATAAACATTAATAAAAATGTTAAAACGCCACCACTTGACGCAATCATGATTAAATGAGGTTTTGCAATCGTTGGCATGAGCATGTAACACAGAATCACGCATAAAGCAGTCGCATATTCAATGCCAAATAAGCTAGGGCAAGCGAGTGGGTTGCGCGTTAGATGTTGTAATAATAATCCTGATATGGCTAAACCACTGCCTGCTATGATGCCAGTTAATATGATGGGTAATTTGGATTTGATAATGTTGATCGTATTAACTTGATGTGCGTGTGGATGAAGTAATGCTTGGAGGACTTCCTGCCAAGTGTAATGGATAGCGCCAATTTTCAAGTTGAGTGCGCTTAAAATTAAAATAAGCAAACTTGAAATAATGACAAAAACAATAATCTTGTGATGCGTATGATTATTCATGTGTTGTGATCAGTAAAATGCCTAATATAAGTAAAATAACAGCTAACCATTGCAAGCGTGTCAATCGTTCTTTAAAACATATGACCATCAATGCCATGGAAACAAAATTACGTATTGAGAAGATGGGTATGATAACAGAAGCAGGACCTTTGGTAATGGCGTATGCGAGCAAACCCATTCCCACTGCGGAACATAAACCGATCATAGAACCTAATGCGAGACCGCGCCATTGTATGATTTCATTTATGCTTTTGACATAGGTTTGATTCATGATATTCATCATGGCTAAGATCGCACCGAGCACATAACCAAAAAATAAAATTTCGTGACCATTGATGCCATTCTCATGCGCGATTTTTAAACCGCCTTCACGCATAAAAATAAAGAGAATAGCAAGTAAAATA
>Ga0206869_1105_pt1 | contig 16857 bp, 16 predicted proteins | sample Alteio_BWOrgCont_35_FD_152618 | JGI IMG/M metagenome (GOLD analysis project Ga0206869, IMG submission 152618) | Enriched cells from forest soil in Barre Woods Harvard Forest LTER site, Petersham, Massachusetts, United States -... | ecosystem: Environmental > Terrestrial > Soil > Temperate forest >... | reverse complement strand
TTTACCTGCTTGGATTCATGACTGAGCAAGCCCTTGCTGAGCATTTTGTAGATGCCTTCGGAAATGCCAGCGCGATACGACTCAGGCATTAACCCTTTAGCCGGTGCTTTCATCCAGTTCCGGTAGGTACTATTGGAAACGGCTATCCATTCAGCAATCGCTTCGGGTGAAAGCTGAGATTCATTCAACAATTTTACTATTTCTGAATAATACATAATTATTTTTCATCAGCTATCACTAGAAACAAGTCATCAACAATGGCCTCCACCTGGCCAACCGTTAACTGATTTATGATAGTTGAGCCCCGCATTTCTTTTTCGCCATGCTCAAATTCCCGTACCTTTGCGATTCGTACTAGTCGGCCTCGCGGAGCATATTCCTTATCATTATTTGGCCCGTATAGTCCTACCAGCGGCGCTTTCAAAGCTCCTGCCATATGCAATAAACCCGAATCATTACCAATAAACAGCTGAGCCCGGCTCAGGATTGCGCAGGCTATAGGAATATCCGTCAAACCGCTTAAGTCAACCAGTGTCGAAGCCGGAAGTGCATTAACCAAAGGTAAAAGCGCTTCTTTCTGATTGGCTAAGGCCAGGATAACGATTTTGGACGAGCAAAAGGCCGGCTTTTGTAGAAGATTCTGAGCAAGCTTAGTAAAACGCTCGATAGGCCAATCCTTGTAGGCCGAATTGCTTTTAGGAGCGAGCACTACATATTTGTCCCAGGGAAGAAGTGTCCTTGCTTTTTCTAAGGATGCTTGTGAAATCCATAATTCGGTAGGCAGAAAAGCCTGCCCCAATAGTGCGCTTAATTGTTCGACTTTGGATTGCGATAATTTAGATTTGCGAAAGACTTTTCGCCGCTTTGTCCATAATACATAACTAATTAAAGAGCTTCGCAGATCGACGACTAAATCCCACTTTTGGAATAGGACTTGGGCAATTAAAATCGGCCAGTGCAGATTCCATCTTTTCTTACGAATTATGATAAGGCGCTTTAATTTAGGAAAGGCCTCATATAAAGGCGCCGCCGCTGGGCCTGCCACAATTGTAAACTGAGCCTCAGGATGCATATCCATGAGATGCTTTAAAAGTCCGGTCGACATAATGCAGTCACCGATACTTCCGTTTGCAATAAACAGGATTTGCATGGCCAGATAGTTTAAAAAACGATTCGTTACCGTTTTATAAAATTATAACAATTATTCTAAAAATAAAAGATATCTTATAATTTTTGCATAATACTTATTCGTTTTTGAATTTCGGAATGCGCTGCCGCGCCATCCGTTATTTCTATAAATATAGATGCTTAAGCCAAGTGAGCTGAGTTGTTGCCGATTTTCTTTAAAATGTACGCAAAGTAAATCAGACCCTTCAGGGTTGGATTATTCTTTTTGCCATTCTCTTCTTCGGTATATTACCGCTGGATGTGCAGGCCATGTTTAGGCGAAGTGCTACGCGCCTTACAGGCCCATTATCACGCGCTCATAAAAAGCTTATCTGGGGCGATGTGAGGGAGGTGGAGGGTTGGCTGGGGTGCCAGGGATCGAACCTGGGAATGGTGGAATCAAAATCCACTGCCTTACCGCTTGGCTACACCCCAACACTGCCAGAGTGTATAGTAGCGGCCCCCTGCCTCTGGCAAGCAGGGAATTGGCCGGCGGGAAACCCGGCCTAAGCGTTGATTCTCCCGGTTTCGCACAAGTCCTTGAAGACCGCCGGAAAGCTTTCTTAAGCCGGGAGCCTTGATTATTGTGGTTCCGTGCCTATATCATGTCTGTAATCGGCAATAAAATCAATTCGGTAGCTGTTTTAAGAGACGGGATTTCCGGGTGGCATAGCCTGGCATGGACTGTTTACGTGCCTGCAGCCACAGTGGCCTTATCTTAAAGGAGAATGACGATGAACAGACGTGATTTCCTCCGGCTGGCGATGGGTGGCGTGGCCTTAAGCGCTGCGCCGGTCCTGTTGCGTGCCGGTGCGGCATGGGCGGCGGAAGTGGTGACGCCGCTCGTCAAGTCCGATGCGGAATGGAAACATACCCTTACACCCGAGCAATACGATGTGCTGCGGCAGGAAGGCACCGAGCCTCCCTTCACCAGCCCGCTGCTGAACGAGCATCGCGACGGCGTGTTCGCCTGCGTGGCCTGCGATCTCGCTCTTTTCCCTTCCGCTTATAAATTCGAGAGCGGCACGGGCTGGCCCAGCTTCTATGACGCGATCCCGGGCCATCTCCAGACGAAGTCGGACTACAAAATTATTATGAAGCGCACCGAGTATCATTGCGCGCGCTGCGGCGGTCATCACGGCCATGTGTTCGATGACGGGCCTAAGCCCACCGGCCTGCGTTACTGCAATAACGGCGTCGCGCTCAAATTCATCCCGAAACAGGCATAAGGAGCATGTGCATATGAAAACCTATCAAAAGACCCAGGAAGCGGTCGCCAAGCTCACGCCCATGCAGCGCCGGGTGACGCAGGAGAGCGGCACGGAGCCTCCTTTCCAGAATGAGTTCCACGCGCATAAGGAAGAGGGGCTTTATGTCGATATCGTCTCCGGGGAGCCGCTTTTCACCTCCGCCGACAAGTTCGATTCCGGCTGCGGCTGGCCCAGCTTCACGAAGCCCCTGGAGGCGAGCCATGTGACTGAACATACCGATGCGGGCCACGGCATGCTGCGGACGGAGGTGCGCTCCCGGCACGGCGACTCGCATCTGGGCCATGTCTTCCCCGACGGGCCGCGCGACAAGGGCGGGCTTCGCTATTGCATCAACTCTGCATCGCTGCGGTTCATCCCCAGAAGCCGCTTGAGCGAGGAGGGGTATGGCGAATACGCATCGCTTTTCGCGAAAAAGGAAGGAATTCAGGCATGAGCAAAATTGTGTTGGCGGGCGGCTGTTTCTGGGGGATGGAGGAGCTTTTCCGCAAACTCCCGGGCGTGACCGGCACACGCGTCGGCTATACGGGCGGCCATCTCAGGAATCCTACCTATGACGACACGCATGACAGCAAGAGCGGCCATGCCGAAGCGGTCGAGATAAGCTACGACCCGGCCAAAACGGATCTGAAGCGCATTCTCAGCTTCTTCTTCCAGATCCACGATCCGACCACCGCCGACCGGCAGGGCAACGATCGCGGCACGCAATACCGCTCCGCCATTTTCTATGAGAACGACGAACAGAAGCAACTGGCTCAGGAGACAATCGACGCCGTCAACGCGTCGGGCAAATGGCCGGGCCGGGTGGTGACACGGCTCGAGCCCGCGGGCGTGTTTTACCAGGGCGAGGAATACCATCAGGATTACCTGCAGAAACACCCCGGCGGCTATACCTGCCACTTCATCCGGCCGGACTGGATGCTGCCGGAGAAGTAAGGGTATAGCGCGGGCAGAGTCATATGTAGGGGGGCGCTGGCATAATCCTTTTTTCCTTTGTTCTTCAATATAATTTGTCCCACTATTGCATTATAGTGGGGCGTTTCTTCGAGATATTCAGCCTGATTGAAGCTTGTTGAAACCGAGGTGGTGCCCAGAGCCGGAATCGAACCAGCGACACAGGGATTTTCAGTCCCTTGCTCTACCAACTGAGCTATCTGGGCCCTCGTGGCAAAAAGAAGCTTGCTTATAGAAGAATCGCCTTGGCGTGTCCAGATGCTATTATTGGGCCATTTCATAGTCTGAAAACAGGCTCTTGGAAGGTAAGTATCCGGCGATGGCGGCTTGGCGTATGAAGGCAATGGTATATCGCTTAAAACTTTCATGCGGATAGCGCGCAACCCATTGGAACGTACCATGTTTTCGTGTGAAATATCACTCTCATGAACGTCCCATCTCCCGATGCCCAGGCCAGCGCGCGGCAAACTGCGCGGGTATTTTCTAAACGCCCTCCGTCTGAAGCCATGGCTTGATGCGTGTGGTCGTGCCTGTCATGATGCGTTTCATCTGCACATGACACCACTGGAGGAGTTTTCATGCGGAACATATGGATGGGGTTCTGCTTATTAGGCGCAGCCTTGCTCGCCTCTGGCGCTTGTGGGCAGACTCCCGGCGGCGCATCGCCCGCGGGCATCTATAACCTAAGCGGCGCCTGGAGATCGCCGACTTCCAACGGCCAGAGTGCCATTGTTCGCTTTGAGCAGCAGGGGGATCAATTCCGCGGCTATTTCGGCGGCGCGGTCCCTTCGCCGTCGGACCTGCTGGGGTTTGAGGGCCATTACAGCGGCAAGACTATCGTCGGCAAGAGCCTGCTGACGCCGGCCAGCGCCGGGCATCCCGCGCAATGGGTAGACCGGGTCATGATCGTGGACGATCCGGATCATGCGCATTTCCAGAATCATCCGGAGATGATGCGTATTTCCGAGCCGCATTCCGGTGATGCGCCGTGCGATGCGGCCAACAGCTCGCACACGAAGGGGACCTATGCGGACAGGCGTGGCAAGGATGCCGAAAAGCATAACGATTTCCCCGCGGCGACCTGCTGGTACCATGTGGGCATCGTGCAGCGCAATCCCCAGGCGGAGACGGATTATGCCTGGCTGCTTGAAAGCGGTAAGCTCGGCATGAAGGATTTTCCGGAGGCGCTTAAATGGGCAAAGCAGGGCGCTGAACAGCATGATATCACTGCGGATATGCTGCTTGCGCATATGTATGCGGCGGGCGAGGGCGTGCCGGCCGATCCAAAGGCGGCGGAGTACTGGAATCACCGGGCGGAGATGGAACTCACCTATCTGGGAAAGCAAAAGCAGCAACGTAATGTTCAGCAGGCGCAGCGCGGCGCGCCGCCGCAGATGCAGCAGCAACGGCAGCAATCGCCGCAGGCTGCGCAGCAGCAGGTCAATCAGGCGCAGATGGGGCTGATGATGCTCCTGGGCGCGGCAATGATGGATGAGGGTAATTCCGGAAACGGTGGCGGTTCCTCGAATGATATCGAGGACAGCTCCGGAGGCTATGGCAGCGAACAGCAGCAGGAAGAGCGTGAGCGCTACCTGAATGAGCAGGAAGATAAAGCCATCCGGCAGAACAGCCTGCGCAACGGCAATGCCGTGATGGAATAGGCAGGCACGCTTTAGGGAACAGTGCCTGGCACGTGCGGTCGTTCTAATGTGTCCGCATCTTTGCAGGAAGAGGAGCGGGTGATGGCAAACCAAACGACGCTAATGACACGGCTGAACCTAAAGCGGCCTTTGATCGTAGCGCCGATGGCGGGCGGGCCTTCCTCCGTCGCGCTCGTCGCCGCAGCCTCGCAGGCCGGGGCACTGGGCTCGATAGGAGCGGCCTATTCAAGCGCGCTGGCGATCACGGAATTCGCAGCAAAGGTTCGCGAGCGGACCGATTGCCCCTTTGCCATCAATCTGTTCGCGCCGCATCCCGTGCCGCCCGTCACAGAGGCGCAAATCGGGGCGGCACTGCGTGCGACTGCTTCCTACCGTGATGAGATGAACCTGCCCGCGCCGCGGCTCGCACCGCCTTATGCAGAGGATTTCGATGCGCAGTTCGATGCGGCCCTTCGCGCCCGGCCCGTGGCCATCAGTTTCGTCTTCGGCCTGCTGGCCGTCAAATATATGCGGGCCGCCGCCCATGAAAAGATCGCGCTTATCGGCACGGCGACGACGCTGGAGGAAGCCCTGGCGCTTGAAGCATCGGGCGTGGATGCGATGGTGCTGCAAGGGATTGAGGCGGGCGGGCATCGCGGCATTTTCGCGCCTGATGCGCCGGATGTGGAGATAGCAACATTCGATCTGCTGGCGTCGTGCCGGGATAAAATCCGTCTGCCGCTGATTGCGGCGGGCGGCATCATGACGAAGGCGGATGCTGAGGCGGCACTGGCCAAAGGCGCGCAGGCCGTGCAGATGGGGACGGCCTTCCTTGCCTGCAAGGAGGCCGGCACCTCGGCGCCTTACCGCGCGAAGCTGCTGGAAGGTGAGCGCAGGACGAAAACGACGCGGGTTTTCTCCGGCCGTCTCGCGCGCGGCATCGAGAACCGCTTCATGGCGGAGATGGAAGGCAGGAAGGCGGCGTTGCTTGCTTTCCCGGCGCAGAATGTCCTCACCCGCGACTTAAGGAGCGCTTCCGCCGCGCACGGTTCGGCGGAGTTTCTTTCCCTCTGGGCGGGCGCAGGGCAGGGGGAGCTCTGGCAGGGTTCTGCCCGGGAGCTGATTGAGCGACTGTTTCCGTAAAAAGCCGGAGACGGAATAACGTTTTTACCGTTTTTTTCCGGCGAGCTGCATCCGGTGGCGGAGGAATTCGACGAACAGCTTGAGCGGCACGGGCAACTGGCGGCGGCTGGCATAATAGAGGTAATAGCTGTGATGCGCCGGCGACCAGTCGGTGCACATGGCGACAAGGCGGCCTTGAGCGATGTCATCGGCGATATAGGATTCCACCATATAGCCGATGCCTATGCCATCGCGCGCGGCTTTGACCATGAGATCCGCGTCGTTCACTATCAGCGGCCCGTGAACCGCTATCTCAACGCGCTTTTTGTTTTTCTCGAACTCCCACGGTATGATTTGCTGGTCCTCGCGCCGGAAGCGTATGCAGGCATGGTGGCGCAGATCCTGCGGGGTTTTGGGCGCAGGATGCAAAGCGAGATACGCGGGCGAGGCGACCGCGATGATGCGCGAACCCGCACTCGCGCGCACGAGCAGCATATCCTGCTCGATGCGCCTGCCGTAGCGGATACCCGCGTCATGGCGCCCGCTCACGATGTCGCTCGTCGTATCGTCCACCGTGACATCGATAGTGATGGCGGGGTAGGCCGTAAGAAAACTCTTCAGCAGCGGCGCGACGATGAGCTGCGCGGGGATGCTGGAGACGCTTAAGCGCAGCGTGCCGGTCGGCGTGTCGCGGAAATCGTTGATGGACTCGACCGCCGCGCCCAGCTCCGCGAAAGCCGGGCGAATACGGCTTAAGAGCCGCTCGCCCGCCTCTGTGATGGCGACGCTGCGTGTGGTGCGATGAAACAGGCGCACGCCCAAGCGTTCTTCCAAAGCGCGGATGGTCTGGCTCAGGGTGGATGGGGCGATGCCAAGATAAGCGGCTGCCCTGGCGAAGTTATTTCGCTCCGCCACCGCCACGAAGGCGCTCAGTTCAGCGAATTCCGTGCCACGCATTATTCGCTCCTGACGAATAGTATATGAATATTATACGGTATTATCGCAGGACCGGCAAGGGGATATACTGGCCAAGGAAAACTGGAAGAGGTGTCTGCGCATGGCAAACGGTAACAATAACGCAAACAAAGGCTGGCTTGCGCGCAACCGCCGCCTTCTGCTCATCGGCGGCCCGGCCCTGATCCTGGCGGTGGCGCTGGTGGTGTACCTTTTGGGCGGGCGCTATGTCTCGACCGATGACGCCTATATCCAGGCGGCCCGCACCGATATCAGCGCCAATATCGCCGGGCGCGTGACCGAAATAGACGTGAAGGATAACGAGCTTGTGCATAAAGGCGCGGTGCTCTTCAAACTCGACGATCGCGATTATGCCATCGCGGTGGAGGATGCCAGGGCGAAGCTTGCGAGCGCCCGATTGCAGATAGACGCGCTCAAGGCCACCTACCTGCAGCGCCAGGCCGACGTACAGGGGGCGAAGGACACGCTCGCCTATCAGCAGCATGAGTTCGAGCGTCAGCAGAAGCTGGCTCACGAGGGCATCTCATCGCAGGCTCAGCTCGATCAGGCGCGCCATGCGCTGGACACGGCGCGCCAGCAGGTGAACGCGGTGCAGCAGCAGCGCGAGAATATCCGCGCCTCGCTGGGCGAGAATCCGGAAATGGACGTGAAGGACCATCCTTCCGTGCAGCAGGCGCAGGCGGCGCTTGATCGCGCGCAGCTCGATCTTTCCTATACGGTCGTCACCGCGCCGGTGGACGGCGTCGTCACCAAGGTCGAGCAGTTGCAGGTGGGCGAATATATCCGCGCCGCGACGCCTGTCTTCTCGCTCGTGTCCGACACGGACATCTGGGCGGAGGCCAATTTCAAGGAGACCGAGCTTACCTATATGCGCCCCGGGCAGGATGCCACCATCAGCGTCGACACCTATCCCGGCCGCGCATTCCACGGCAAGGTGATAAGCACCAGCCCCGGCACGGGTTCGAGCTTTTCGCTCCTGCCGCCGGAGAATGCCACCGGCAACTGGGTAAAGGTGGTGCAGCGCCTGCCGGTGCGCGTCAGCATCGGGGATGCCGACCCGCATATGCCGCTGCATACGGGCTTAAGCGCCACCGTCGAGGTGGACACGCAGCATAGCCGTATCGGGGGCGGCCACTGATGGCCGAGGGCCCGGATAACACCACCGGCATCGAGACGGGCGCGCCGCCGCCACCCGCCGCGGGGGGCCAGGAGAAAATCCATGTGCCCGGGCTTAACCACAAGCTCATCACGGTCTCCATCATGGCGGCCACCATCATGCAGGCCATCGACAGCACCATCGCCAACGTGGCCCTGCCCAAGATGCAGGGCACGCTGTCGGCGACGCAGGATCAGATGAGCTGGGTGCTCACGTCTTACATCGTCGCCGCCGCCATCATGATACCGCTCACCGGCTGGCTTGCGGGCCGCTTCGGCCGCAAGAAAGTGTTCCTCATTTCCATCGTCGGCTTCACCGTTTCCTCCGCCCTGTGCGGCATGGCGGTGAGCCTGCCTCAAATCGTGCTATTCCGGCTGCTGCAGGGCATATCCGGCGCGGCGCTCGTGCCGCTCTCGCAGGCGGTGATGTTCGACATCAACAAGCCCGAGGATTTCGGCAAGGCCATGGCGATATGGGGCGTGGGCGTGACGATGGGGCCCATCCTCGGCCCCGCGCTCGGCGGCTGGCTCACCGAGAATTACAGCTGGCGCTGGGTGTTCTATATCAACGTGCCCATCGGCATCATGGCATTCCTTGGGCTTTCCGCCTCGATGCCGGAGACAGAGAAGCACGCGCACCGCTTCGACTTTTTTGGCTTTATCACGTTGAGCTTATGCCTGGGCGCATTGCAGCTATTGCTCGACCGGGGCGAACTCAAGGACTGGTTCGGCTCCGGCGAGATAGTCACCGAGGCGATGATAAGCGGCATCGCGTTTTATCTCTTCCTCGTCCATACGCTCACCCATGAGCGGCCTTTCCTGAGCCCTGCCTTGTTCAAGGATCGCAATTTCGTCGCGGGCAACGTGTTTATCTTCCTCGTGGGCGTGGTGCTGTTCGCCACCCTCGCGCTCGTGCCGCCGATGCTGCAGAACGAGATGGGCTATCCGGTCGTCACCACCGGCCTCGTCACCGCCCCGCGCGGTGCGGGCACCATGCTCGCGATGATGCTCGTGGGCAGGCTCACCGGCAAAGTGGATGCGCGGCTCATCATGGCCACGGGCCTCAGCCTCACGGCTTTCTCGCTCTGGCAGATGACGCATTTCGACCTGCTCATGAACGAGACCCCCATCATCACCACCGGGCTTATCCAGGGGTTCGGCATCGGGCTTTCCTACGTACCGCTCTCGACGCTCGCGTTCGGCACGCTGCCCGCCGGCTTGCGCAACGAGGGCACGGCCTTCTTCAATCTCTTGCGCAATATCGGCAGCTCCATCGGCATTTCCGTGGTGCAGCTCCTGCTCACCCAGAACACGCAGATCATGCATGCCCACCTGGCCGAGCATATCACCCCCTACGGCCTCACCAATCCCGCCTATGCCGCAAGCCATATCGATACCGGATCGCATGCCGGGCTCGCCGCGCTCAACGGCATGATAACGCATCAGGCGGCGATGATCGCCTATATCGACGATTTCAAGCTGATGATGGTCATCACCATCGCCGTGATTCCGCTTCTGCTGCTGCTGCGCAGCCCGACCCGCAAACCCGATCCGCAACATGCGGCGGTGATGGAGTAGACCATGAAACGCTCAATCCTTCTCCTCCCCGCTTTAGCCTTGCTCGCTTCCGCCTGCACGGTCGGACCCGATTACAAGACGCCTGAGACGCCGGCATCCTCGTCCTACCTTTCAGAGCAGGATGCGATGACGAAAGAGCAGCATATCGCGCTGGGGAAGCGTATGGAGGCCGAGTGGTGGACGCTGTTTGCTTCCAAACCGCTGAGCGACGTAGTGACGCGCGCCGTCGCGGATAATTACGATCTTGCCGCCGCGCGGGAAACGCAGGCGCAGGCGGAGGAAGCCGTGAAGGCGCAGGCGGGCGGGCTTTTACCGCAATTATCGCTCGACGCCACGGCGGGAAAGCAGAAATACGGCGTGGCGCTGTTCGGCCCTACGAATTTCGTGATTCCGCCTTTCACCTATTACGAGGCGGGGCCAGCCTTAAGCTGGAATCTGGATCTTTTCGGCGGCAGGAAGCGCGGCATCGAGCGCGCCCGCGCGCTGGCGGAGTATCAGGCGCACGCGCTTGACGCGGCCTATGTGACGCTGACCGGCAACGTGGCGCTGCAGGCGCTCACCATCGCCGCCACCAGGGCCGAAATCGCCACGACCGGCCAGATAGTCGCCGAGGACGAGAAAACCCTCAGCCTCGTGCGGCAATCGTTCAAGGCGGGCGCGGGCACGCAGGTGGACGTGCTGAGCGCGCAGAGCCAGCTCGACAATGATCGCGCGCTTCTGCCGCCGCTTGCGCAGCGCTTAAGCGTCGCCCGCCATGCGCTCGCCATTCTCGCAGGCAAGGCTCCGGCCAACTGGACGCCGCCCGATTTCGATTTGAGCGGCTTCACCTTGCCGCGCGAACTACCGGTGAGCCTGCCGTCGGAGCTGGTCAGGAAACGCCCGGACATCCGCGCGGCGGAGGCGAATCTGCATGCGGTCAGCGCCGCCATCGGCGTCGCGACGGCGAATCTTTATCCTGACATCACGATAAGCGCGAGCACGCTGCAGGAAGCGCTGATGCCGAACGGTTTGTTTGAGGGCGCGAGCAATGCCTGGGCCTTCGCGGCGGGGCTTACCGCGCCGATCTTTAGCGGCGGGACGTTGACGGCCGAAAAGCGCGCGGCGGAACATGCCTATCAGGCCGCGCTCGCGCAGTACAAGCAGACCATCCTGCATGCTTTCGGGCAGGTGGCGGATGCGCTCACCGCGCTCCAGCATGACGGCGAGGCGTTAAAGGCGCAGGAGCAGGCGGTGGATACGGCGGCCAAGTCGCTCAATCTCGCGCGCAAAAGCTACCAGGCGGGCAATAGCGGCCTGCTGCAGATTCAGGATGCAGAGCGCCTGCTCGCACAGGCGCAGCTCGGCCTCATCCGCGCACAGAGCCAGCGCTTCCTCGATACGGCGCAACTCTTCGTGGCGCTCGGCGGGTCTTATTAGACGTAACGTGTCTGAGGCCCGCCCGTTGCTACGCACCAGCCGGAGATGAAAGTTGTCGTTTGCGGGGGATGGAGTGGGGAAGGATAGGGGGTGGAGAAAGCAGAGAAACATATTTATAACTCTCTTGCTATGCTCCTTGAGCGTAAATCAGAATTACAAAACGCTTTAGCTTATTCCGGACTTAAAAAAGCTACTAATCTACCTTTATTACTGCCGTTCATATCAGTTTGTACTGTATTAGGCAGACTTGCCTTAGCAATCTCATTTCCTGAGATCCAATGGGTGCCATCTTTTCCCGCGGTAATAACTGCTTTTGCAAAGGCGGTTACCAACACTTCGGCGCGGCATGCATTTGTACCTGCGGGGGGGAAAGGTAACATTTGAGAAAACACATTCACCGCTCCGCCTTCTTGCGATTTCAACCAATCCTTATCCGCTATCAACACCCACCAATTGTTTGTTTTCGTAATTTTCAGCGGCAATGCGTCGTGCAACGCTATATCGCGAAATAGCGCGCTGGCGAGGGTATATCCATCCGGCAAAGTTTGATTTCCGAAAAATATTTGAGGATTGTCGCGAATAAATTTAATAGCATCATTTGATTTATAAATAGTGATGTCATTTTTTGTGTACATATTCTTACTAAAATTTAGCTGGAGATATTCTGATTTGTCCCTTTTGTACTAGGGAATTGAATGTAGAAAAAAGGTTGGGTGGAATTATTAGTTCGGAACCCGCAGGAAAATAAAATCCATTACGAGGGGGGCTTATGGCCTTATAAGAAGCGCCGCCCAAAATTAATGTATTAAGTGCTGATGAGCACATTGTATATTTGATGATAGTAAAGTCTCCGTGTCTGGAACCGAAATAATAAGCATCATAAAATTTCTGGCCAGATAAAAGCCGACGGCTTTATCGTGCTTTATAATGAAAGAATATAGCTTTAAAATATTAGCCTCGGCACACCATTTTCATCAATTAGGCGCTGTGCCTGTGAAACTCCGGCATCCTTCCGTATTGCCATCGATTCTTGTTTCATCATTAGTCTGCAGTTTGCCAGCATTACAGTTTAGATGATCTTCTTTCGTGACGACACAGCTAGAAAGTACGAACAGGGCAAAACTTAAGCCAAATAGATAACTATATTTCATATTGTTCCTCTATCTAAACATTGATGTAAGTGGAGGAGCATTAGTAGGAGTTATGATTACGGTACTATTGTGCGGAGTCGCAGTAACCATCTGCCAACCGTCTGGCCCCATTACTGTAGGGGCCACCATAATAACCGCTGCTTCCAAATATATTATTCCACATCATTGGCTCGGCATTAATTTCGTCAGGCGAACCTACAATACTCACCAAGTTATTTGTTTTATCGGCAAGATACTGAGCTAACTGAGCAACAAAACTATTTTGACCACCATTTGTACCATAGCATTGCGCCGCCAGAATTATCTGATTTGGGTCCCATCCGTGAGCGAGAAGATAATCCCCAACATACTGTGGAGTCATACCTATATCGAAAGGGCTTGAAGAAGTTGTATAGGCCAGATTTGAATTATTTTCATATCCATGCGCGGCGTAAGAATAATATCCAGAAGGATTAAGAGCATCATTTTTTGCAGTAACAGGATCCCAAGGCAAAAATAAGATTTGCATTTACTAATCCCCAGCGATCAGCATGGTTGATCGCATTTGCCCCTGCATACCCATAGAGATTAATTCCTCCAGCTTCTCGAGCAGGATCCCTATTCAGCCACCTTCCCGTGACTCCGTCCTGCTGGCGATAGGTGGCCAGATTGAGGCCGGACTGCGGATGATAGAACAGCCTCGCAAACTGGTAATCCGTGGGCGTGCTTCCGCTTGAGCGCGCCACGGCTCCGTAGGGGGTGAAGTCGTAGCTTTGCACGAGATTCCCTGTCGTGGCATCCAGCACGTCCCTTACGGAGCCGAGCTGGTCGGGCATGTAAATGAGCTTTTGTCCCGAGCTGACATTGTACTCGCCTTCGTCGAGGTCGCGGCGCAGGACGGTGTCGGTGCCGGTGCGGGTCTGGCAGATGGCGGAGCCGCACCAGAGGTATCTCGTCGTAGTGGTGACGCCGGAGGCGGTCTCCGCATCGACCATGCGGTGGCCCATGCCGTCATAGGCGAAGACGGATTTGTTGGCGGTGCCCACGTAGTCTATCTCCACCAGCCGGTTCTCGGCGTCCCATTTGTAGGTGCGGGTGCCGTCGCCGGAGAGGGTGTTGCCATTGGCATCGTAGCTGTAGGTCTGCGGCCCCCAGGTGGCGAGCTGGTTCAGCACGTTGTAGGTGGGGTTGACGGTGCCGGAGGGGGTGGTGACGGCGGTGGCGTTATCCACCTTGTCATAGCCGTAAGCGTCGTTGCCGGGCACCGTGGCGGTGGCGGCGAGCAGCCGGTCGCTCTGGTCGTACGTGTACCCCCGGCTCTGCGTCGCCCACGGATGCCCCGCGGCGGCCGTGTCGGTGATGGCGGTGATGTCGTAGGGGTTGATGGTCGAGGTGGGCAGGATGAAGTAGGAGAGATTATAGCTGCGCGTTATGCCGGAGTTGGTGATGTGGATGAGCCTGCGGTCGTGCAGGTTGGTGTCGTAGCCCCAGCCGGTGGAGACGGTCGTCGCGCCGTTGGTGACGGAGCGCGAGGAGGTCTGGTCGGTCTGGAAAGGCGGTAATAGGGCTATCTTTGTTACCAGTGGAGATTCTGAAGTATTTTATAGTCGGGCTCGGGCAAGTGCATGATTTTTAATCGGGCAGTCTATTACAATCAGCTAATAAATCTGATTTAGTGCGCAATTTATAGGTAAAATGGTTTCCATCACTCACATGGGAAAGATCTGTCAACGCCTCTTGCTTCCTTCCTAATTTTAGTAGTATTTCAGTGCGCCATAAATGAAACAGCTCCGTGTAATAGTCGCCCACCTTTTTGTGCGTTTTGCCAAATTTCAAGAGGCCTTCAGCCTGCGATAACTGAAATAATTCCATAGAAGCATTATCGTTAAAATAATTTGACGATAGTAGCTTATTAAAATCATTCAGCGCAGATTCATAATCTCCAAGCTTATAATAATACTGCCCCCTGCTAATAAGGAGAGGAGGTCTCGGATCGATTTGTATCGCATGCGTTATATCCGCGACCGCTTTAGCAAAATCATTTCTGAGCATATGGACATGGCTTCGCATCGCCCAGGCTTCCGCTCTGCCGGGATATTTTTCTATAAGTTCATCAGCCCGCGCTAAAGCCGCTTTAAGATCGCCGAGAGTCTCCAGATCGATAATGCTGGAAATAAAACTATGTAGCTCGGAATCTTTATTGCTGGTCAAAGGGAACGCCTTAATTTTCTCTGCAAACTTCCGTTCTGACTTATATTCCATATACCGCAAGGCAATCGATAACTTTTCCCTATCTTTATTTGGATCGAACGCTAATACACTTGGCATATCCATTATTTCATCCAATGGTTCCGAAAGTCCCAAAAACCAGCCTACCCATAAAGCAATATCATCGCCTATATGCTGATGGGATTTTTCGCGCAGCAGAGCAAATATCCTATCTTGGCTAAGAAATTCACCATGGTCCACAGTCAGGAATGTCCGCAGCAACTCCGTTACCGACATTGCGGGAAGGCGTGTTTGCAATGCGGAGAACAGGTCTTTCTTGCTATACAGAAGATTCTTATCGCCTTCATTCCTGATGACGGCCAGCAGCAAGTCATTGATTGGCATATCATTAAGAGTTGAATCCGCGCTATCGCTCATGGCGGACCCAATTGCTGCGGAATGAGCGGTACATCAACCTGCCGCAAATTACTTACTCTTTTTGAAATTTACTTGTTTTGCAGTTATAGCAATGCAGCCGCCAGTCAAGTCGATATATGTGGTTCCCTTCCCTTGAGCAGGCACCCATTGAACTATATTTCCTGAAGATACAAAACTGTGTAACGCATCGAAATTACTAACTTCCGAAAATGATTCAACTTCATCGAACACTATCAATGCGGATACTCTATTGCGCTCATCCTTGTTTTTATAAAACTCCACATTAATTGTGATGCATTTAGTTGCATAATCGATCTTCATGTTTTTTATTAATGCATCATGAAGTTCAATATCCGCCGCTAATTGTTCGGGGTTCTTGCCTTTCATGGCCGATTGACCTCGCATTAAAAGACACAATTACGTTTCCGCTCACAGTCACTCTTTTTTATTTCGGTTAGCATCTCCAGGCATATATTTTTCCAACCTGGGTTCTTCATGCGTTTCCACGCTGATTCTAAGAGTTCCATTGCGTGCTTGTCGTTTCTTACATCATATGAATTCGTGATCGCCATCCATTCAAATACCAGCATATTGTCTCTTATTGCAATATCGTCTGAAGCTGTCTCCATTTGATGGAGCATGAAAGGCACTGCCGTCGCACCTCGATCAATTATAGGCTGTATTAATGCTGCCGGAGGATGGAGCTTATCTTCGCCATAACGGAAAATCTTATACTGATCTTCAAGAGAATAGGCTCGAAGAGCCTTAAGCCGATTTTCTGAATTAGGATTGCGATCAAAAAAATTACTTTCCATCATGTATGTTTGGCAAGAGTAAAGGCAAAGAGCAGCCAATCCCAATAAAATGTTACGGTTAAATACTTGGTAATGCATATCAGTGACCTTTATCGCAGGGGCATTGGCTGGCGGGATCGACGCCGGTTTCATTTTTTTGCTGAGTAAGATTATTTCTTATTCGAGATCCCATTTCATAGGCAGGGTTTTCCCATGGATTCATCGGCCCCGTGCCATATTGCGTTGCGGTTCCTATATATTTCCACCACGTTAGCCCCCACCGAGCATACTGACCAAGATGTACAAGCTCGTGTCCAAGCGTTCCGACATTCCAAATAGTTAAGGAGTTAAAATTTGGGTCTCTGATGTAAATGGTATTGTTTCTTGTTACCGCATCGGCATCTTTATCAATCCACCACCAAGGTACTACACCGATCTGCAGATCTGCATTGTTTAAATCAGCCGTAGGAATGTAAGGGCTTAGTAGGTATTTTTCGCAAGAGGTCAGTGGCCTTAGTCCCAATAGATCGCTGGCATTGATCGGATTTGCTCCCACATAAGCATATAGATTCGGACCTGCAACTTCGCGAATAGGATCCTTGTTCAGCCACCTGCCCGTGCTTCCATCCTGCGCCCGGAACATGGCGAGGTTGAGCCCGCTGGGCTGGTGGTAGAACAGCCTCGCAAACTGGTAATCCGTGGGCGTGCTTCCGCTGGAGCGCGCCACGGCCCCGTAGGGGGTGAAGTCGTAGCTTTGCACGAGATTCCCTGTCGTGGCATCCAGCACGTCCCTTACGGAGCCGAGCTGATCCGGCATGGTGACCAGTTTTTGCCCTGAGCTTACGTTGTATTCGCCCTCGTCGATGTCCCTTCTCAGCACGGTGTCGGTGCCGGTGCGGGTCTGGCAGATGGCGGAGCCGCACCAGAGGGCGCGGGTGGTGGTGGTGACGCCGGATGCCGTCTCGGCATCCACCATGCGGTGGCCCATGCCGTCATAGGCGAAGACGCTCTT
>Ga0206869_1103_pt1 | contig 16987 bp, 15 predicted proteins | sample Alteio_BWOrgCont_35_FD_152618 | JGI IMG/M metagenome (GOLD analysis project Ga0206869, IMG submission 152618) | Enriched cells from forest soil in Barre Woods Harvard Forest LTER site, Petersham, Massachusetts, United States -... | ecosystem: Environmental > Terrestrial > Soil > Temperate forest >... | reverse complement strand
CACAAAAAAGTGCAAATTATTTTGATAAATAGCATTTCCAAATTCTTAGCTAAAATTCTTAGGAAGGCGAAATTAAACCCAGTGATATTATCTATGTATGGCAAAGTATTAATTGCATTCAACTCAGACTTTTTCGTTAATATAAATATTTTAAATACTTTCATTGCTCCTGAATATCAGCAAAAGAAAATGTTTGGATTTGATTTATTAAAAGTGGAAAATTATCAGGGTGAAAAAATGTCAGCACCACAAGCCATTGACGTATGGTTTGATAGAGATGAACAAATGCAACCCTACCTCATTATTAATGCCAACTTGCAACCTAAACTACGTGAATTAATTGGAAATGAAATTATTCGTACATTAATGTGCAAGTGTGGTACATCTTATAAAAATGTAAAATGAAGAATTAACTAAAAATTAACATACTCCACTTAAGACAGATCACTAGTATATTTATTGTAGTTTATGTGTTGTTTATATTTTAGGTTCTACACTTTGTTTTGAATTTTTTTCAAGAGTATCAATAGTGCCCGATAACTTATTAACACTTTTGAGGATTGTAGCCAATTCATTCAATACAGCTTTTTTATCTTTTCTTTGGTCTTCTTTTAATTCTTTAATTTTGCTGATAAGTTCTTCGATTTCTTGTCTCTGAGGTGTTAACTCTACATCCCTTTCTTTCAAATCATTTACTTTGTTGATTAGATCTTCGAGACTCTTTGAAATATTTTTAGTCATAAAATCAGCAATCGCTACTGAAGGTGATCTTGTAGATTTATATCGAGATTCTATTCCACTACCTGACAATTCAAAAGATTTTGTCTTAATTAGAGTATAGTCAATGAAAGCTAAGTATGTTTTGCAAAAAAATGAGAAGATTCAATACTTAAGATTTGTTTTGTTGAGAAGAATCATTTAAGTATTAAGACTATTCTTAAAGTTTGTAATTGAGTGAGCTGGTATAAGTACTGTTTTAATAGAAATATCAGGAGCGGAGCCACGCGTAAAATCTGGATTAAGTGATTTCAGCGTATCAATATTAATACCAGTTTGACTTGAAATATCATTTAACTTAATTGGTTTATTCACATTGACTTCAGCAAAAAATGGTTTGTCGTCAATGTGCGGTAATTCAATTCCATATTTTGCTGGGTTCTTAACAATTTCAGCAACAGCTAATAAGCGTGGTACATATAATTTAGTTTCTATAGGTAATTTTAAATTCCAAAAACTTTGACTACCTGATTTGTGCATCGCTTTTTTCACTGTGAACTGTCCACAATTATAAGCAGCAATTGCAAGATACCAATTCCCGCCGAAAAATACTCCTAAATCTTTAAAGTAAGCAAGTGCTGCTTTTGTTGATGCAATAACATTTCTTCTGCCATCATAACCAGACTTTATTTTAATACCTAATTCGCGAGCTGTGACCTTCATGAATTGCCACAATCCCGATGCGCCTTTATTTGAAACATCATAAGGATTATATTCACTCTCAATGATTGGGATGAGTGCTAATTCAGCTGGTAATCCGCGTGAAACAACTTGATTGTGTATGTAATAAAGATAAGGCGCGGCAGATTTTAAAACATCATTAAAATGTTTTTTATCAGCGAGTAATTTTTTAATTTCTGTTTGGACTTGTGGTGATGTTGATTTGGTATCTAATTTGAATTGGTTGGTCAGTGTTTCCCAAATAGAATGAGTAGTTGTAACGCCCTCATCACTAAAATAGGATGACGTCGGAAGATGTATTACATCTATATCGTAACTGTACCATTGAGTGAAAAAGCTTGAAGTAAGGACAGCTAGAAATATGAATTTTGAGTACTGTATTATTGCTTGCATTTCGCAATAGTACAGCAAAAAAAATTAATTTCAAGTAGAATTGATCAAAAAATGACTTGCAATATTTAATTTCAATTTATATTAAATGCTTACAGATGCAAAAAATAAAAGGCAGGCTTGATCGAAGGCCCGAGAAGTTAAGTGGATGTCTCAGCGATGTTTCAGGCTTCCTTAAGAAGGCTTGCACAACACATCAGCTCTCTGACTTCCTGGACTATGATTGTAGGGCTTCGATCAAGTCCTGCCAAAAACATTATACGATGAATTTAAAATAAATAAATATTTATCGGCAATTTATTTAAGATATTTTTAATCAAAAAAATTAAAAAATATTTTATGATATTAAATAAATCTTAATTTATAGTGTTAGCAAATGACAGATTGCTTACTGAGTTTTCGGCCAGTCTCCGTGAAAGAATCCCTGAATATTTATTAAATGAAGGATGACACTTTCTGAATCCAAAATGGCATATCTAGTTCTTGGTAACGCAGGAGTGCTGAGTTAAATTCATTAGTACTACCCACCTTATCGCCGCTTCTTTGATATAATTTTCCTAATGCCAAATGACAATGAGCAACATGTGCCGGCATATTAAGATCATGTGCCATTTGCAATGCTTGCTCTAGTTGTTTTTTAATAGCAGGATAATCAGGATTCGGCAATTCCATATCAATTTCTGATGCTATTCTCAATAACCAGGGCAATTGTCCTTTCATTTTACGAGCTTCAATAATCTTTAAAGATTCCCCTATCAAATCCTTTGCTTTTTCATATTCACCCATAAACAACAGGCTTTCACATATGATCCCGAGGGACCAACTACTAATAAAGGCAAATTTCAACATTCTAGCGGTATTGAGCGCCCAGGTTATATGTTGTTGACCTTTTTCATATTGGTTAACTTGTAGGTAACACCATCCTAATGCAGAGGCAAAGCCAGGGACAGTGATGATGATTTCAAGATTTATCGCATGAGTTAATGCGCGCGATAAATAATCTATTGCTTCTTCCAGATTTCCTTTATAAAAATAATAAAGTCCTATTGCTCCCAAAATAAGATATGAGTGAAAACTCACTTCTTTCAGATTGCAAATTTGAGACCATTGTTCTTCTTGAGCTTCAATCGGTAAAAAGTTACCCGTATAGGCACGACTCCAGGTGAGATAAAAATACATTAAATATCCATAAGGCACTCTAAAAGGTTCATAGTTCTTGTCTGGCATACTATCTAATAATTCATCGGCATATTTAAAAGCTTTCGAATACTCTCCCAAAAAGAGATATGAATAACTCATCGCCATATGACTGGCCAGCTTTGCCTCATACGTATCAACTTTAATAGCCAAATCATTTGACTGTAACGCAAACTCAAGTGCTTGTTCAGTTTCACCAAGAAAAAGAGCATTAATTGTCTTAAATGAATAAATAACCGACATCAATACGCTATCATTTTCAGCAGTAACGATTTCTAATGCTTTATTAAGGAGTAATCTATTTTCTTCAATTCGACCTAAACGATTTAAAGTAATGTGCATATCGAAATAAATATCCATGGTGACTTTAAGGTTATCTTTATCTTTTGGAAGATGTTCTAATGCGATAAGCGATCTGTTATATAATTGTGCGGATAAATTCGACGAATTAAGCATATATAATTTTTCAGCTGCCATTTTACAAAAATATAATGCCTTTTCCCAAACCTCGCTGAAGTAAGCGTGGTTTGCCAAGACTTGTAACTTATCGATTGGTAATTCAGTGCTATAGGTTTTTTCCATGATTGTTACAATTTTTTGGTGAATCGATTTGCGTACTGTTTTTAGTAAATTAGCATAAAGTGTTTCTTGAAAAAGGGAATGATTGAAAGAAAACTCAAGTTCAGGAAATGTTTTTATCTCATTAATAAAATTATTATCCATTAATTCATTTAATGATTTTCTTATCTCTTTTTGACTCATTTCTACCAACTGTGACAACAACTCATAAGTGAATCTCTGCCCTATGATAGAAGCCACTTCCAGGATCTTTTTTTGTTGTTCCGGTAATATACTAATTTGTGTCTGTATAACTGAAAATATACTTTCAGGCAAAGTAACTACGCCGACTAATTCTGTTACGTTAACGCTATAGTTTTTGGGTTCACCTATCAAAATCTTTCGACTAACCAAATCTTTTATTATTTCTTGAATAAAAAAGGGATTACCTTTACATTCGTTTAGTAATTTTAATTTAATATCTGTCAGACTTATATCATTACCTAAGAGATTATCTAGCAATATTTTTTCCTGATCTTGCTGCAATTCATTCAGGATTATATTCATATGATTTATTTTATTTAACCAATGAGCTTGATACTCTGGTCTAAAAGTTATTAGTAAAAGTATAGGTACATTGTCTAATTTAGTCATTAATAGATTGAGAAATGCTTCTGTTTCACTATCTACCCAATGCATATCTTCTACTAGTAAAATACATGTAGTGTTAATTGCCTCATTTAATAAAATTCTTATGCCTATCTCAAATGTATACTTTTGTTTTAATTCTGCCGGCAGCTTATTCCAATTCATATCAGTAATAGGACGCTGTAATAATGACAATGTGGCATTCAACGCATAAGGTAAAGATATATTTTTGATATAAGGATCAATTTTAGTTATCAGCATTTCATTAGAATCATCATCTTCAATTTCCATTAATTTGACAAATAATCTTAGTATAGGAAATAAAGTAATATTAGATGTATGAGAAAATCCGCTGATCTCAATTCGAGTACATTTTTTTGCAGTTTCAGTCTGTAGAAATTCATACACAAAACGTGACTTCCCAATCCCGGGTTGGCCTGAAATACTGACTACTACCCCATTTTTTTGGCCGACTTGTTCCATGATCCGATTAAGCTTTGCCATTTCTTCGGCACGGCCAATCAGAGGCATAACCTTCTCGCGATTAGTTTTAGCAAATAATTTATTAATATTTTTAACTGTTTTTAACTTATATGTAGGAACAGGATCTTTGAATCCTTTCACCTGAATCAGAGTTTCTGGATCCACATTAACATTTTTCTCTACCAGATTTAGCACCGATTTTGTTATTTGAATGCTATTCGGCTCAGCTGTTTGCTCCATTCGTGCAGCAAGGTTAACTGCTGGTCCAACAATGTCGTATTCAAGATGGCTAGTAGCATTTCCCACTGTATCCAGAACCACTTCTCCTGAATGCAAACCAACACGTATTGAGATTGCGCTATTGATTTTTTTTACATTTTTTCTCATTGTTATCGCAGCAAGACACGCGTGCAAGGCATGATTTTCTAATGCTTTAGGTGCCCCAAAAATGGCGCTGAGACCATCACCTGCAGTATGGATAACAGTGCCATTATAGCGATAAACCGCCGCTAACATTTCCTCAACGGCTGGTAAAAGTAAATTTCTAGCTTCTTCAGGATCCAAATCCTCGGTCAGATGCGTTGACCCCTTAATATCGGTAAACAGAATAGTGAGATGCTTTCGTACTCCGGTACTTGCTTGGGCAGTTCGTACCGGTTGTATAGGGAGGTTATTGATAATTTGAGTTGAATCAGGTTGAACGTCAGTATTTAATTTTTTTCCACAGGTAGCACAATAAGCATCGCCTTCTTCATAACTTGCCCCACAATGTGGACATACTAACGACACAGCATATCCGCAAGCACTACAAAATTTTTGTCCTGACCTTATTTCACTGCCACATTGCGAACACTTCATACTAGATTACCCCATCAATTATGCTTAGCTGTAATTTTCGCTTGAACCCATAAACACATAATTACATAAAAATAGATCGTTCGCAGCCACATTAGGCTGTGATAAGGGTTTTATTAAGAAAAGATTGTAATGTGGCGGAGCTATGATCGAAAGTTGTGTACGGCATTAAATTGACGAATTAATTAGGCGGTGTATCCTCGTTAACTGACAAAAGTTAATGGATAAATCCAAGAGGAACACCACCATGCAGAAAGATAATGTTATTACGTTAAAAAAGCCAGAAACAAATAACGATTTATTAACAGAAGTGATAAGAAATGGAGCGCGCCAGCTTTTGGCGGCTGCAATTGAGGCGGAAGTGAAAGAATTTCTCGATCATCACAATCACTCCGATGCAAAAGCTCGGTTTGTGCGCAATGGTTATTTACCAGAGCGGGAGATACAAACAGGAATTGGATCTGTAGCAGTTGAAGTGCCACGCATTCGTGATCGTGAAAGTAAAATACGCTTTGGCTCATCAGTCATCCCAAAATATTTGCGTCGTAGTATTAGCATGAATGAATTTTTACCATTGCTTTATTTGAAAGGAATATCCACCAACGATTTTGTAGATGCATTAACTCCTTTAGTTGGTGATAACGCAAAAAATTTATCTCCTGGTGTGATAAGCAGGTTAAAAGCTGAATGGGAAGATGAATATGAGGTTTTTCGCAAAAGAGATTTAAGTAAAAAACGCTATGTTTATTTCTGGGCAGATGGAATCCATTTACAAGCTCGCATGGAAGGCTCTGCCGAATGTGTTTTAGTTATTGTTGGTGCGACAGAACAAGGTACAAAGGAGTTATTAGCGATCGAAGGTGGGCACCGAGAAAGTAAAGAATCTTGGTTGTCATTATTATTAAATTTAAAAAATCGTGGATTAACGTTAGCACCAAAATTGTCGGTTGGAGATGGTGCACTTGGCTTCTGGGGTGCATTAACAGAAGCATATGGTGAAACACGACATCAACGTTGTTGGTTTCACAAAATGGGAAATGTCTTAGATAAGTTGCCAAAGTCGTTACAAGTTCAAGCAACAAAACAATTACAAGAAATATGGATGTCAGAAACACGAAGTAAAGCTTATAGTGCATTTGATTTATTTGTTAAAACGTACGAATCAAAATATTTTAAGGCAACTGAATGTTTGCAAAAGGACAAAGAAGAACTGCTAGCATTTTATGATTTTCCCGCAGAACAATGGGCGCATATACGTACGACAAATCCAATTGAGTCAACGTTTGCAACTGTTAGACATAGAACTTACAAAGCAAAAGGTGCATTTTCACGCACGACGATTTTAACAATGGTATTTAAATTATGTGAGAGTGCAGAAAAACGCTGGAACAGATTAAGAGGCTTCAACTATTTGGCAGATGTTATTCGTGATGTGAAATTTAATGATGGCATACGTCAAGAGATGAAAAATGAGTCAGTGAATGAGAGAGATGCCGCTTAATGAATTACGTCGCGTACACAACATTTGACTGTAGCTCAATGTGGCGTGGGTTATGAGTTTAATCCCCCTTGCTTGCAAATAAATTGATAAATATCAATTAAATATAAATATGAGGATTTATGCACTTAGAGGAATTTTCACAGATGGGAGAATAAAAAATCTTGAATTATATACTATAATTTAAATCAGATTAGTTATCATTGTTTAGATGAAAATGAAAATATCGGGCGCTATAAAAATTTATTTAAAGAAAATAAAAATGTCACCGTTAAATCTATTGATGGTATTAAAGGCCGCTGTCGAAAATATATATATAGCCAGACTACTTGCTGATTATCCTCCATCAAAAGAGATCTCTGATCAAATTACCCATGGAAATGGATTATTAGCGGGTCTGGAGGAAAGCTTCGCAAGTCCAGAAGAATTACAAGGATTCGTCATAAAAAATTTGAATAATCTCCATGTTCCGTTAGTAGAATCATTTTGCAGAAACGCATATGAACACTCGGTAAATATAATTAATAAAAACTATCCTGATTTAGAACTACCGGAAGAGTTGCCTCAGGTGAATATCAAAAAAGGAACTTAAATCAATAAACCTAAAAATTAGTAGTGAGTGTTCCTATAATATGCGCATGATCTTGCAAATTGTTTGAGAATTCATTAATACAGCCCACTTGAGAAAACAAGTAGCTTCATAATTTAATACTATATAGATAAAATTGAGTGAGCCTTAATGATATATTTAAAATGATTATTATGGTTATAATAGTTATCATTTCTTTCAGGGATGTAACATGAAATATTTGCGTTTAACGATATCAACGACTCTATTAAGTATCATTGTTCTAGCGGCCATTCTGTTATTCAGCAATCAAAATAGTCATGCCATTTCATTAAAGCAGTTACTCATCAATGCTCATGTGCCAGAAATAAAATTTAATGTCATTGGTCATTATCCACATAATGAAAATAATTTTACTGAAGGCATACAGTTAGACAATAATTATTATTATGAAAGCTCAGGATTATATCGACAATCAAAAGTGCAAAAAATAGAATTAAAAACAGCTAAAATTTCTCAAGAATACAAACTGCCATCCCAATATTTTGGTGAAGGATTAACAATCCTAAATGATAAAATTTATCAATTAACTTATAATGAAAAAGTTGGCTTTATTTATGATAAAAATTCCTTAACATTATTGCGAACTTTTCCTGTGAATGGTCAAGGTTGGGGTTTGACGAACGATGGTCAACACTTAATTATGAGCAATGGTAGTTCTAAATTAAATTTTATCAATCTACAAAGTTTTAAAATCGACAGAAGTATTACGGTTTCCGTGTCAGGTACCCAAGTTGGATTACTGAATGAATTAGAGTATGTCCATGGAAAAATATTTGCGAATGTTTGGATGTCTACTATCATACTCATGATCTCTCCAGATAATGGCTCTGTTTTAGGATGGTTAGATATTGCTTCGCTGCAACCACGGATGCGTTGTACTTCGAGAGAATGTGTTGCTAATGGTATTCTCTATGATGATAGAAGCAATACAATGTATGTCACAGGAAAATATTGGCCGGTGATCCATCATATTCGTTTATTAGATGTTATATAATTGCGATTGGTTTTACGAGGTAGATTCGTGTTAAAATTCCTTCATCGCTATCATACTAGCCACCATGTCTTTTTCCTCAAATGTTTCCTGAAAATATTTGAGTTCATGCGCAATGGCTTGTCGAATGAATTCGCTAAGGGATATGCCCATTTTGCTAGCCGCCTCTTGGCTCGCTTTTACTAGCGTATCAGGCAAGCTGATTGATAAGGTTGTCATATCATTTCTCATAGTTATTCCTCAATCCGCGGTAACAATATCTTCTTCACGAAGTAATCTCTCAAAGCATCAGTGATAGCAGCATCAGTGTTAATTCTCAATGGATATGCAGAAACAATCCCCTCAATTTCAGTCTGTGTCAGCTTTCTCTTCCACACCGGAAATTCTATCTCCACCAATTTTTTAATCATGACATCGCGTTCATTTTTCCTCTTCTTTTGTTCCTGTTGAAGCACTCTCTCTTTCGGTGAAATATATTTTTCTTCAGTCCATCGATCACCTTTTCTCAAAACGCCCATTAACATATTGAGAGGCCTTGAATGGTTTTTAATTTTTTGATTATATTCGAGTCCAAAAGCAAATTGGTTTATCGAGTCTTGAACAATTGCAGGTTCAGACGTTTTGCAATTCCATATCTGACGCAGTTGTGATTCTGTAAATCCAATATATTGCAAAGGTTCAATATTAATTTTTTTCCATTCATCCGGTAAAGAAGTAGTAGTTATATTTTTATTACTACTACTATATGGATCAATGTGATCTAAGTTGTTACCTGTATTCTTGTCTATGACCATAGCATTCTGCACTTTAAAACAAGCCATTTGAATTTCTTTAGTAATCCCTAAAATGAGATATCCGCCCCGACTCGATTTTCCTGGCAATCTCACAATAAGTTTTTTTGCGATCAGTCTAGTGAGTGAGGTTTTAACGCTTGCAATCGTACATTGAGTGGCAAAAGCGAGATCATTGGAAAAAATATTTCCGGTATCTAAAGCGTCTCTCGAAGCACACAACTTGATGACATAATAAAAAATATTTTTTTGTATACCAGATAACTTTTTTATAGATTGCTCATGCGTTAATATCAGACTTTTATTGTTATCTATAGCGTGACCAATTTGTTCTTCATTTGTTATTTCTTTGTTACCTATTTGTTTCCCGAACGTTACCAGTTTGTTATCTAAATGGTGATGTGCGGTTTTTAATTCAAACGCGATTAATTTTTTCATGAATGCACCGTATCAAGTATATGATTTAGGTTGCTGCGCATTGAGCGATAAGACGATCGTATTTTGTTTAGATAAATTAGGAGTGGCTTGGCCAATTATGCCAAACGAGATTGCAGGCGAGATAGTTATGTTTGTTTGTATTGCAATAACATCCCTTCATAAGACTTTCCTTCCATTAGATAGGTATTGATTCTATATTAAAAATAAAAATATCGTCAATTAATACTTAGCTGTAGAACTCGGTGTGGGCTGATTTAGATTTGGATTCGTTGTGACTGTGATGTTTGATCGAACACTCTGTACACCTGGTATCGTTTTCACAGCATCAATCGCTGCATCTGCTTGTGCTTGTGCAGTGACAGTGCCATTAATAGTGACAATCCCATGCAATGAGCTAGCAGTGAGTGCTGTACCAATTAAAGCAGGCGTTTTATTAAACTTACCATAAATAACTGTAATAATTTCCTCATCTGCAGGCGTTGGTGTTGAGTCATCTTTTGTCGTAGTGGTTACCACAGTAACTGGTTGCGTCACAGTACTAGTTGGAACGATATCTGGTACGGCGGTAGATACAGTTGTTTGCGTTTGAACGTCAGCAAAAATAATGGATGCATAAGTCATACTAATCAGCAACACCAAAAATTTTTTATGTCTCATCACTGACTCCATGTGCAATTAAATTTTTATAAAAAAAAACAGCAAGAAGCATAGTGTTAAAAGCTTCTTGCTGATTTAGGTGTTACTTGCTTTCTGTAGATGTTGTATCTTGTGTTGTTGTATCTTGCGTTGTGGTCTTTTTGGTTGTTTTTACTTTGACTGCTGGTTTATGACCTTTTACGACATGATGTGCTTTTTCACCTTTTGCATGGTGATGTTTCATCCCTTCATGTCTTTCTCTTTCTCTATAATGATGACGGGTACCATCTTGTCCTGCAATTACTGAAACATCCTCGCCTGCTCCTCTGACGGCACCTTTAACGGTATAGCAAGATGTTAACAAGAATGCTGAAGCGATACAGATAAATAAAAATTGAATTGACCTTTTCATAAATACTCCTAATAAGACAGTTAAATGCATGCATTTATATTATATCATTTTAGTTTGGATAATGAACAATGAAAACATAAATCATTCAACTTATTGATAATATATATCTTTTATATTGTGCACCCAGCTGCAAACAAGGTATCCATGACAAAGCTTTCATAAAGCCAAGCATTTATTTCATTACTGGCACTAATGAATGTGATGATAAGTGTTTATGTTAACCTTCATTTTAATCAACCTTTTTAACGTTAACTCAAGAGCAGCTGTATTGATAATTAATCGTTTTAATGAATAGATAAGAATTTTCAGTTGATTTATTAAATACTTGCCACTAACGCGGATTACAGATTAGACTCCTTTCCATATTAAAATATGGAAAATAAAACATACGCCAACGCTACCGACCCTGATTTTTGCAGATGAAAATCACCTATCTCCTACATTAACTAATGTTTTTATTAAACTCATACCTCAATTAAAAGAAACAGGTTATAAAAATTTTTATATTGAACTGCCTTCGACTTGGACTATAGAAAAAGCGAAATCGAAAATAGTTGAAAGCATAAAAATGAATGAGAAATATGTGCAAGAATTTCCTGTTGTGTTAGACGAGTTTCTCGAGTCTATGCGTGGAATTGAAACGATAGATTTTAACCTTCTTGGCTCAGAGATGTTTTACACTTTTGCAAATCTTCATCTAGAGATAGAATTAAATCGCTACGAAAATGATCCAGTAAAATTTTATTTGTATGCCACTATAGCTGGCGTAATCAACATGCATCAGACGCAAAAAATTCACATGAATTTCCAGTTACTCGAACTAGTATTCACAAATATTAAAGATTATATTAAAAATTTAAAATCTGAATCTGCTATTGCATACATCAATATGATTAATACCATTACAGAGGCGCAATTACGATATTGTTGCATTGATGATCCATCTTTAAATCTGGAGCATTTCAGGGCAAGCTCACCAGCTGCTATTTTAGGATTAGCAGATCTACAGAAAACTAATTACAAAATGGATGAGCGAAATAAAATAATGGCAACAGCATATCTTCAACCAGCAGAACCAACATTTGGTGTTAATGGTCTCAGCCATATTGAAGGGATGCAAAATTTGATAAATGAGTTAATACCATCCAAAATTGCACAGGTTAATTTTGATTTTATATATATCTATCGCCAAAACGTAAACGATGCATTTACGCCTGAGATCAAAAAACTATGGGAAGATTACCGTGAGGGAAATGTGCAACTGCCATTAGGGCTGACGTTGATTGATGGCATAGGCAAAAGTGATGATGAAGTAGCTGAATTGGTTATGCAGCATCTTCATGAACGCATTATGCAATTCAAAGTCCTGCCCGATCATCTCAAGGAAATTCCAGACATATCATTTACAGGAAAAGTGCGCACGCAACTCAATAACTTATTTGCATTCTTTTCGCATACAATTGATGATATTCAATCTACTATTACGAATAAAATATCAGAAAAAAATGCAGTTGATGTTGAACCACATTCAAAGCCACAGCAGAAATGATCAGTGCAGTTACATTTTAACAGTAAGCGAGTAGTTAAAACTAATCGCTTAACTTTATTTTATCTTATAAAAAATAATCCCACGACACATGCAATTCCAATTCCCCAAAATAATGTTCTGAACGCTGCTTTATCAGATAAATAACAAATGGCATAACACACTCGAGATGCAACAAAAGTCACTGCAAGCTGGTCAATGCTGAGTTGATTTTTACTCATCAATTGCGCAATGACGACTGCGATACCAAATGCAGGATTAATCTCAAAACTATTTAACTGAATGTAGTTAGCTCGTTGTCGCCAACCTGTCAGGTTTTGTAAATATTCACGTGGTTTGTGATTATTAAATCTCGGTGAAAATTTCGCTAAGGTTGTAAAAAAATATGGGAAGAGGATCATGATAAGTACGCATAAATAAGCTATTGTCATTTCGATTCCTCATTTAACTCGTCGCTTTATTTTCAGTCCAATGCGGATCATTCACTCGCTGTGATGTTAAAAACCAAAGCGATACGCCCATGCATCCCAAAAGAAAACCTATGAATAAACCAAAAAATCCAATGACTGATGTTTTGGTGGATTCGATACGATATGGTTTTGAAGCATCAGTCAACATATCGATATCACTATAAATGCCTGATTGAGTGACTTCTAGTTGATGGATTTGGTTAAGTAAGTTCATATACATTTTATTTTCTATATCGACTTCACGTTTTAAATCATTTTCCTTTTTTTCAGAAGATGGCAACAGCTTCAATTTATTTTGCAACTTGTTTTTTTGGTATTGGAGTTTAGCTAACTCTTTATGTAATGCAATCATATAAGGGTGCTTCACAGTGAAATTTTGAGATAAACGAATTTCTTTTGAATTGAGCAAATCGATTTGCTGATTTATTTTAGATAAGTGTTGATATAAATGATCTGCGTGAGACTTGACATTAACCCTCGCCTTCTCACTTCTATAAATATTAAATTTATTTTCAGCGATTTCTAATGCGCTTTTAATATGCGGAAGTTTTTGTTTCAGAAACTTTAAGGTTTTTTGCGCTTCACTTATTTTGAATTTTTGATTATGTTCTTTCGTAGTAGTCGCAATTTGATTTAAAAGTTTTTCTAGTATAACGGGATCGGTTCCAGTTAATGAAACACGCAGTATGGTTGCCTTCGCGCCATGATCATTCGTTTTATTTAAATCTGATAGGGTCAAGTTTTTGCGAATTTGTGTAAGAATTTCATATTCAGACTTACCATGAAAACTTGGGGAAATCTGTAAATCTTGAGTTAAAGATTTTATGACTGGTTTTAAAATATATTCGGATTGTATTAATGCAGTTTGCAACGCTATAGGTTCTTCAGACAGATTGAGGGAATTAATTTGATTATTATCAGAGAAAGTCCCAAGAATTGGTTTATGTTGTATTTTTAATAGAATACTTGATTGATATTTTATGGGTATATAACTTGCAGCAATTAGTGCTATGATGAAAAAAATTAAGCTTGTAAAAAGTATCAATCCTTTTTTACGTATTAAAGCTTTTAGCAATGATTGTAAATCAACATAATTTGTATCGAAGTTCGAATTTTGATTATTCAATCTGTTCATTTCCATATATTTATATAGTCAACTAAGCAAGGTTCATCTCATACTAAGGAAATTAGGTAAACTAAATCAACTAAATAATTTAATATTTCAGTCGCTTTTATATTATAATTTAATGTGTCGTCATTATTAATCTGCATATTTTCTTAAATTATCAACTTTATCAATATTAGTTACATAGGATATTAACTCGTGAAAGGAGATCACTAAGATGTATACACCTTATAAAAGATTTACCGATTCAAAACTAGATTATTTTTTAATCTATTTGATCAGCATTGCACTATTTATTTTTAGTAATGTGACATATGCTACTACCGATATTGTTATTGATGGTAGACAAGTAATTGATAAGCCAACTTCATTTTCGAATGTTGTGATTGATATGACTCATGGTCGATTTAAAATTGTTAAAGGCGGCTCCCTTAAAATTGAGAATTCAACCATCAATTCTAACCTCTATTTCGATAACCCTTATACCATCGACCTGGAACATGGTTCTCTCTTCCTTAAAAATAATAAGATTAACATTGATGCAAGCATGATTAAGTCGAATAAACTTGGTCTAGCGAAGCATGAAGTATTTAAAGTTAATAAAGGTAAAGTGGAACTTATCCAAAATGACATTTGGGTTAATACTTCATACTCAGTTGGATTGCTTAATACGACTGATACAGAAACGTCAGGGCTTAAACTCAGCAATAACACAATTAAAAATTTTCATGGTGGCTTTAATATTACAAATGCAAATAACACAGAGATCATTGGTAATATTTTTGAAAATGTCAGTTCAATCAATATCAATGTCGTTAATACAACAAACGCAACAAAAATTCAAAATAATATCTTCTACTTCCCAGGCAATTTAGTAGCAGGCGATGCAATTGATGTAATTAATTCTAGTGGCGTCACTATCTCTGATAACATCGTTGCAAGTAGTGCTAATTACGGTATTTACATCATGGGTGGTCAGAATATATTTATTGATAATAATAAAATTTCTGACGGCTATGGCTATGGTATCTATATTGATACGCCATCTTCTATCGCTAAAGCAGTGTCAAAGATGAATTACATGGCTAATTCAAATATCGTAATTAGTAACAATTATCTTGCACAAAATCGCTATGGTTTAAGTGGCGGTGTTGTTGATAATTTAATTGTAAGTAATAATTTCTTCATTCAACGATTCATTGACAATACGACACGTCAATACTGGACGAACAATGATAACCTTCTACCACTTGCGACAAATTTAACTTGGTTAAATAATCTCTATAAAGAAGCTTTCACCCAAGAAGTCCCTGGAGATAACTCCAATACATTGAAATTTGTTTCATTCCCAAGAAGTGGTGGCGTTTTGTTACCGTAAATCAAGTGATCGTTACGTAGAAACTTTATACTTATTGAATCAGACAAAGGAGCTTCATTATGAAAGGTAATAATGAAAATAACAAAGTAATGGATACGTCACTTTTTCATTATTTAGTAATATTGATTTCGTTATTTTTTGCTAATGCAGTATTCGCTCAAACTATTAAAATTCTTCCGAACACCGTCATTGCTTATCCAAGAAATTATGATAATGTGACATTAGATTTATCTAGTGGCTCTTTCATCATTAAAGATAATGCAACGCTCACCATTACAAATTCACAGGTATTAGGTACTTTAACAAGAAAAATACCGAATTTATTTGTGGTAGAGAATGGCAAACTCGTGATGGATAAGAATGTGGTTAGCATTAAATCCTCAGGTATTGCGGAACATCCACAAACTCAATCTTTAGAAAATGTCATACAACTTACCTTCGGAAATGTTTCATTAACAAATAATAGCTTCAAAATAGATAATTATTATACGGCAGGTTTTTTAATTACTACTGCAATCGCACCATCAACGGGTTTGAATTTTGTTAACAATAAATTTGAGGGTTTTCATGGCGTACTTTATTTGATTGCATCAGATCATTCTCTCATTAAAAATAATACATTCATACGCAATAGTTATGGCCATATCGTCATCATTGGTAACCACAGTACCATTGAGAATAATACGATTATGTTCTCCGGTAATTATCGTTTAGGTAATTCAATTGACATTATCGATGCTGACAATGTGAATATTATCAATAATCGAATCTTCACACCAACCTGTCACGGTATCTATATATTAAATAGTCATAATGTTTTGGTTGAAGGTAATAGCGTATTTGGTGGTATCACTTATGCGATGAATGTGTATTCGAACCCAGAAACTTTAGCGAAAGACGATCAATATCTACTTGCTTTTGTGCCACATAAAAAAATGAGACATATGATTAGCAGCAATATCAAAATCAAAAATAACTTTATGTCACAAAATCGATTTGGTGTTGCAGCAAGTGATACTGATAAATTGATCGTAGAAAACAATACCTTTATCCATCGCTTCAAAGATAATGATTCAAGAAAATTCTGGACTGATAATCAGATATTGTTACAAAATATCAAAAGTCTAACGTGGTCGAATAATCGTTATAAAGAAGCTTATTCTCAAGAAATGTCCGGAGATGATAGTAACTCTATGACGCTCGTTGCATTTCCAAAGAAAGGTGACGTTTCATTCTAACCTTGAAAACATCCCGCGCTAAACTGCGCGGGATGTTTATTACGGTACAAGTTAAACATGTCATTTATTTTGCTGCATCAATTCTACGAAGAATCAACCTTATTAAGGGTCTCTAGGGCTTCGAGGGCTCTTAGAGATAGATTGGTTTTCTTGTTCTTTCTCATTCGCAGACGGATGCTCTTTCTGCAAAAATAAGTTAGAAGAGGAAAAAGTATTATCAGAAAGCTTCTTGTTACCCAAGTC
>Ga0206869_1102_pt1 | contig 17020 bp, 10 predicted proteins | sample Alteio_BWOrgCont_35_FD_152618 | JGI IMG/M metagenome (GOLD analysis project Ga0206869, IMG submission 152618) | Enriched cells from forest soil in Barre Woods Harvard Forest LTER site, Petersham, Massachusetts, United States -... | ecosystem: Environmental > Terrestrial > Soil > Temperate forest >... | reverse complement strand
TGAAATCACAGCGCGTTCCGTGTTTGCGCGCAAAAATTATTTTTATCCAGATCTTCCAAAAGGCTATCAAATCAGTCAATACGAATTACCGATCGTTGGTAAAGGGAGCGTTGATGTACAACTTGATGATGGCAGCATCAAACGGATTAATATCACGCGTGCCCATTTAGAAGAAGATGCAGGTAAATCGTTGCATGAAGATTTTCATGGCTTAACTGGTGTCGATTTAAATCGTGCAGGCACACCTTTACTTGAAATTGTTTCCGAACCGGATATGCGTTCTGCAAAAGAAGCGGTCGCTTATCTTAAAACCATACACTCACTCGTACGCTATTTAGATATTTGCGATGGTAACATGCAAGAAGGTTCTTTCCGTTGCGATGCCAACGTTTCAGTGCGTCCCAAAGGTCAGACAACGCTTGGCACGCGCGCTGAACTTAAAAATATTAACTCATTTCGTTTTGTCGAACGCGCTATTAACTATGAAGTCGAACGTCAAATTAATTTAATCGAAAGTGGTGGCAAAGTCATACAAGAAACGCGACTTTATGATTCCGAAAAAAATGAAACACGATCTATGCGTAGTAAAGAAGAGGCTAACGATTATCGTTACTTCCCTGATCCTGATTTATTACCACTTGTGATTACAAATGAAGATATCGAGCGCGTTAAATTATCACTGCCAGAATTACCACAACAAAAACGCGAGCGGTTTATTAGTCAATATGGCTTAAGCACTTATGACGCTAGCATCTTAGTCAGCAGTAAAGAAATGGCTGATTTTTATGAAAACGTCGTCAAAGAAGCGGGTGATCAACCAAAGCTTGCTGCTAACTGGATCACTAGCGAATTGCTTGGTGCATTGAATAAAGCAGGTCTGGATTTATCTGAAAGTCCGATTACTTCTGCACAACTTGGTAAATTAATTTCACGCATTGCTGATGACACTATCTCAGGCAAAATTGCAAAAACGATCTTTGAAGCGTTGTGGAATAAAGAAGGTGACGTGGATCAAATCATTGAAGCGCGCGGCTTAAAACAAGTTTCTGATTCGGGTGCGATTGAAAAAATGATAGATGACATTATTGCGGCGAATCCAACTCAGGTCGCTGAATATCGTTCTGGAAAAGAAAAATTATTTGGATTCTTTGTAGGCCAAGCGATGAAAGCTTCGGGTGGAAAAGTTAATCCGGCGCAATTAAATGTGTTGTTGAAAAAGAAATTAGACGAATAAATCTTTTAACTGGACTTTCCTGTCTTGCGTGATAATTTACTTTCAATACTTAAATTATCACGCTTTTCTTCTTATCAACTAATAAATTCATGCAATTGGTTTAACATAAAACATATCTATCACTGCCTGATTCCATTGTTGCGGCTGCTCCATACTAGACAAATGTCCAGCATTTTTAATTAGAACAAGTTTACTGTTTTTTGCCAACGTATGCATTTTTTGGCCTTGTTCTGCTGGCAGTACAGCATCTTGATCACTAGTTATAATTAAAATTTTACGAGAAGAATTTGCTAGTGCTTGTGAAGTATCTTGTCTTGCTGACATACCTCGCAATGCCGATGCCATTCCTGTCGCTGGTTGAGATGTTAAGATAGCACGCAATGTTTCTTTCGTTTGCTTTGATGCATGAGTTGAAAGTGCATTTTTAATATAACCATCAATCAAACCTAAAGTGCCACTTTTTAAAATTTCTTTGGCTGATACTTCACGTTTTGCTCGTGTGTCAGCATTATCAGCAATCGCTTGCGTATTAGAAAGAATTAAACTGTCTACTTTATCTGGATATTTCTCTAACATTGCTAAAGCAACATAACCGCCCATTGATTCGCCGCCGATGGTCGCATTTTTAATCCGTAAATGATCCATTAATTGTTTCACATCAGTTGCATATTCATTCATGCTGATGGCTTGTCCATTCGTTTTTGAAGACTGACCAAAGCCTATTAAGTCTAAAGTGATGACCCGAAAATATTTTTGCAATGGTTCTTGTTGTGCATCCCACAACCGATGATCGGTAGGAAATGCATGAATTAAAACAAGTGGCGCACCATCACCATGATCGGTGTAATTGATAACTTTATTTTTCGAAATTTCAAACGTATTAGCAAAAGCGCAAGTGATACTAGAGAAAAGAAAAAAAGCTGCTACCAAGGATTTAATTCGCATAACTAACCTCACTGATGAGAACATTTATTGAGGTAGATATGCTAAACCACTCATTCACGTAACTCAACATACAATCTTAAAGGCATATTAATGATGCGGCTTCACTTCTAAACGTTCAGTATCGCTTGCAGTGGGTTGAGGTTCAGGGATAATACGCGCTTTTACATCTGCTAGTTGTTGATTAACGATCAGCATTTCTCTGTCCACCTTATCCATTCGTTGTGCAGATTTATAGACTTTTCTATTCACTTGAATCACATCTTTTGTGGCTGCTACATCTTCTTGTTGAGTTTCATTTAATGCATTCGTTTGCACTGTCGTGAGTGCATTCCCTTTTTTTTGCGATGCAGCAATTTGACTTGGCATCTTCATACCTTCTTTTTTTAAAAACTTAAGCTGCGCAAGACAATGCGTGTGCCCGACGGTCGTAGCAGCAACACCTGCGATTACAGCTTCTGTATTAACACGACCACGTGTTTTCTCAACACGAATCGATTCATCCAGATGATGCATCAAACCATCATTAACGTCCGTTTGCACAATGCCTTTGATTGAACTTTTCGTTTCCATCATTTTTTCTCGTAATTCATTTACTTTTATGATTTCACCTTTAACATTTTTGGCAATGTGTTGATCTTCGTCGTATTCAGCTTGTTGTTGTAATTCTTTAAACATACTGTTTAGACGAATTTCTTCTTTTTTCAAAAGAACATCTTTCTCATTCACTGCTAGAATTAACTCTTGGTTAATCACGTCAAGATTTGTAATCTTATTTCTATCCTCTTTTAGTTCTTTATTCAGTTTCTTGATACTCGCTTTAAGTTCATCGTGTTGTGTATTGTCAAGCGTTGTGTCCTGCATTTTGTCCTGTAAATCTTGCAATTTTTTTTCTTTTTTTGGTAATTGATATAATGTCCTTTCAATTTTATTTTTCTGATAACGGAGTTCACTGACTTTATGTAAAATGACATTCATCTTTTCTTGATGGACGCGTAATTGATTTTCGTAATCAAGTTTCAGTTGATTATATTCACTCATTTTATTTTTAAATTCTGGATCTTCACTTTTTCTTAAGAATGTTTCACTCTTTTCTTGATAAGCTTGAATCGCATTGTCAATAGCTGTTTCATGTCGAACCTGCCAATCGAGTTCAGCAGCACTAACAATCACTTCTGCTTGCTGCACTAAATGTTCATGAGTTTCAGTCAATATCTGCTTCTCATTTTCCAATCTAACGATTGTTGCTTCTAATGCTAGTTTTTGTTTTATCAACAACTCTTGTATCACTTCATGTTGATGCTTGACATTCGTCTTGGTGAGCTCTGCTTGTTGCATTAAATCTATCATAAATTTTTTTTGTTGCGATTCAAGGTGACGCTCCCATTCCTGCAGTATTGCTCCTTTATCTTTAAGTTTTTGTGCTTCTGCAATCGCATTTTGCAATATTAACCAGCGCACTGCGCACACTAAAAAGTACATTGCTGCTTGTTGTTCTGCTAGGAATTTCTTGGTTTTTGGATCGTAAGGATTACTTAAATCAATATGATACTGATCACCGAGATGCTGCACTTCGGTAACCATGTCAGCTTGAACAAAAGCAGAATAATTATTATTAATCATTAAGCTAGCTGCCATCAATTTACCCATGCATTTAACACCCCTTTTGGTCTCTTTATCATTCTGGGTTAAAGTATAACAACATTGTGGTATTTGATTTAAAACAGTCTAAAAATCGCTTATAATCAAGCCCTAACCAATACTTATATTAGAAAGTAACTCATGACAACCGCACCTTTTCTACTAAATGGTTATTCTTACTCAGAATTATTTTCTAATAGTGGTTTAAAACGATTAGATCAAGCCTTTTTAGAGCAACTTCGCACAATGGCACCTGAAGAACATCTTCAATTGTTGGCTTATCGTACACAAACGTCATCACTCTCGACAGTCGAAACCAGTGAATTTTTAATCAGAGCTGCCGTTTACCTCGAACAATTTCTCTCAGATTTTTTTCAAATACAAGATGCATTAGAAGTCAGTCAGGCACTCACGACCACGCATAATCCAATTAGCACGTTTAAAAAATATTTTGTTTTAAAACGTGCGAAAAAAGAAATTTTAAAAGTCGAAACATTTCCATCTTTTCATGATTTGCATCAACAATTAGAAGCAGCTTTGCTGCAATCTGCATTAAAATCAGATGATCATGAATTGGCAGTAGCTTTACTCGGAACCCAATATCTCAATCAACCCGAACAATACGCGCCAGAAATTGAAATGCTTGTACAGTGGTGTACGCGCGCACTCACGTCACTCGAAGGCAAAGCTTACACAAAAAACTGGGTCAGTTTTAATATTCCCGAACGCATAGACCATCAACAACTCGTCACCACCGATTCAGAAACGCATCACGCTATGAACCGTCTACAATCTAAAACATCTCAACTTCGTCATCGAGATGGTTTTAAATTAACAGATGAACGTATGAATGCGCGCGAAGTACAAGATGAAATTAATTATTGTATTTATTGTCACGACAATGAAGGTGATTTTTGTTCGCGCGGCTTTCCTGTAAAAAAAGGTGATCCTGCTCAAGGCTTCAAACAAAATCCATTAGGCACGACGCTGACAGGTTGCCCATTAGAAGAAAAAATTTCTGAAATGCACTTCTTAAAAAAAGAAGGCTACACCATTGCTTCTCTTGCGATGGTCATGATCGATAATCCCATGTGCCCTGCAACCGGCCATCGAATTTGTAATGACTGCATGAAGGCATGCATTTATCAAAAACAAGATCCAGTGAATATTCCACAAATTGAAACGCGCGTATTGACGGATGTTTTGGATTTACCTTGGGGCGTTGAAATTTACGACTTACTCACACGCTGGAATCCATTAAGTCAAACTCAGTGGGTTATGAAACCTTATAATGGTTTAAAAATATTAGTTGCAGGTATGGGACCAGCAGGCTTTACGCTCGCTCATCACTTATTGTTAGAAGGTTTTGCAGTCGTTGGTGTCGATGGCTTGAAAGTGGAACCGCTGCCAAATCATTTGATTACTGAACCCATTCATCGTTATCAAGATTTAGTTGAATCACTTGATGAACGCATTATGGCAGGCTTCGGCGGTGTTGCAGAATACGGCATCACAGTGCGCTGGGATAAAAACTTTTTGAAATTAATTTATTTATCACTTTTGCGAAAACCACACTTCCAAGTATTTGGTGGCGTAAGATTTGGGGGTACGCTCACTGTCGAAGATGCTTGGATGCTGGGCTTCGATCATTTCGTCGTCGCAGTGGGTGCAGGCTTACCAAAAGCATTACGCATTCCTGGTAGTCTTGCACCGGGCATGCGTCAGGCAAATGACTTTCTGATGGCATTACAATTAGGCAATGCGGCTAAAAATAATAGTTTAACCAATTTACAAATTCGTTTACCTGCCGTTGTCATTGGTGGCGGTTTAACAGGTATTGATACCGCAACAGAAGTGCAAGCTTATTACATTACACAAGTCGAAAAAATTCTGAATCGCTATGAAGCACTCACTGAAGATTTAGGCGAAGGTTATGTTGAACGACATTTAGATACTGCTTCTCGTAGTATTCTCAGTGAATATTTACAACATGCAAAATTGGTTCGAGAAGAACGCGAACAAGCGACATTAGAACAACGCACACCTGATTTTATTTCTTTATTACGAGCTTGGGGTGGCGTCACCATTGCTTATCGTCGTAGCCTGCAAGAATCACCCGCATATATTAACAATCATGAAGAAATCCAAAAAGCATTTGAAGAAGGTATATTTTATATCGAAGCTTTAGAACCTCATGCAGCATTACTTGATGAACATGGCTACACACATACTCTCGTTTGTTATAAGCGAGTCAAAGATAGTAATCATGAATGGATCACGACCCAAGAAGAAATTAACTTACCTGCACGTTCGATTTTAGTTGCGACTGGCACACAACCGAATACTGCGTATGAGTTTGAACACAAAGGCACTTTCAATCGTCTTAATTTACAATATCAACATTACGAAGATATTGAAAACGAGCTGTCTGCAGCACACGCTGTACAACATGTTAAAGATCCTGACTTTGGTCCGTTTACTTCTTATCATCATCAAGATAAACGCGTGAGTTTAATTGGTGATACGCATCCGGTCTTTCATGGTAATGTGGTTAAAGCAATTGCATCTGCACAACGCACTTATCCAAAAATTCTTAAATTATTTAACGATAAATTATTTCAACTGGGTGCAGAAGATGAGTATCGTACTTTCAATTCGCGTATGAACCATTTATTTAATTCTACCGTTCATTCTCAAAAACGTTTATCACCATCAACGTTAGCACTGACGATCAAAGCACCGATTGCGACACATCATTATAAACCAGGACAATTTTTTCGTTTACAAAACTTAGAAACACATGCCATTCAAATCAAGGATGCCATGTTGCAAATGGAGCCGCTCGCTTTACAAGTTGCGCGTTGCGATCATGAAGCAGGTTTACTCACTTTTCTAGTACATGAAAATTCTGCTGCTGCGAAAATGTGTGCGACGCTAAAATCAAATGAACCCGTCTCTTTAATGGGACCAACCGGTGTGCGCACCAAAATTCCAAGCGAACATGAAACCATCGTCATCATCGGTAACACCAACAGTTATGCATTCTTAAGCAGTGTAGGTTTAGCCATGCATCATGCTGGCAATCAAGTGATCTTCGTTGGCTTACTTGAAAATAAAGAAGAAGCTTATTATCAAGCTGAATGCGAACAAGCAACCGATGCGATTGTTTGGTTAGTCAAATCCGAAGAGCAAGTTGAATGTCATCGTCCGCAAGATGTGAGCATTCACTGTGATGACTTCATCCCCGCAATCTTTAATCAAATAAATCAGATCCGTTTAAGTGAAGCTGACCGAATTTATTTAATTGGTGATACGCAACTGTTGCAACAATTTCAATCGGCTAGAAAAACAACACTCAAAACAGAGCTTGTCAAAGACCCCAAGATTTTCGCGGCAGTGTATGGTAATATGCAATGCATGCTGAAAGGCGTTTGTGCACAATGTTTGCAATGGCAAATTGATCCCGAAACTGGTGAACGCACGAAAGCTGTATTCACTTGTTCATGGCAAGATCAACCTTTAGAACTCATTGACATTGATCACATCAATGAACGTCAACAACAAAATCGTTTATTAAATCAGTTGAGCGACTTATGGATAGAGTACGTTTATCGACATCATCCAATCGCGAGGGTTTGAGCTTTGCTGGGAAATCGTTTTACCATTAAAATAAAATTAGTTTTCTGTTTACTGCTATACGTCGTCATGATCAAAACATTATTTGCTGCTGATCTGACTGTTAATTGGCAAATCACTGGTATTTCTGGAACAGCATTAGAAAATATTCAAGCAAGACTCACGGCGGAAAAGCAATTACACGAACCATTTCAAGATCAAACAGCCGTTCAAAATTTCTTAGATCAAGCGCCGTTTCATATTAAAAAAGCGGTAGAACCATTTGGTTATTTTAATAGTAAGGTCACAACATCAGTCCAGCATCGGTCAAACACCTGGACCTTGAACGCAAATATTATTCCTGGACCGCTTGTAAAAGTTAGTCAAATCAACATAAAGATCATTGGCCCAGGCGCGACTGATGCTGTTACGCAGCGTGCAAAATCAAAATTTGCTCTTAAGATTGGTGATCCTTTCACAACACTCGCTTATGAAGCCGCTAAAGAAAAAATATTTACATCGATTACGAATGCAGGCTATATCAAAGCGAACTTCACTCAAAAAGAAGTTACCATTAATCCTAATACCAATTCAGCAACGATTATGCTAGAACTCAATACAGGTGAAAAATATTATTTTGGCAACGTCACATTTGAAAAAAATGTTTACGACACGCGTTTTTTAAATCGTTTTATCACATTCAAGACGAATGAACCATTCTCCAGTAAAAGATTACTTGCTACGCAACAATCATTAGAAAAAAGCCGGTATTTTCAACAAGTCGTCTTAACGCCCGATTATGATGCAATTAAAAATCATCGCGTGCCAATTACTGTCACACTCTCTGCACCCAAAGCAAAAAAATATAATATTGGTTTTGGTTTCGGGACTTTAACAGGACCACGCTTAACTGCAGGCGTCGAATATCGACACTTAACTGATACTGGACACTCGTTGAGCGCACAAACGCGCTTATCACCTATCTTAAGTAATGTTGCTGCAAAATATTATATTCCTGGTCCACAACCACTGACCGATCAGTACACATTAGGTGTCAGTGCCCAGAAATTTTTACCTAAGAATGGTAAGAGTGAATCGGTAGATGCCTCTATTGGATTTAGTAGAACGCTGCCCATTTGGCAATATAATCTTAATTTAAATTATCTTGATGAACGGTTTTCGGTAGAAAAAAATCCTGCAAAACATAGCAATGTACTCTATCCATCGATAACCATTGGTTACAATCGGACAAATGATCTCTTCAATCCAACATCTGGTTACCAACTCAATTTCAAGGCACAAGGCGCAACCAAAACACTCTTATCCAAAACACAATTTTTTCAGACAGATATTAAAGGCAAATATTTATTTAGCCCGACACCAGCAAGCTTACTTATTTTTAAAGGTGAGTTGGGTTATACCGTGGTTAATGATTTAAATTCGCTGCCATTGTCCTTACGCTTTTTTGCAGGTGGCCCCACTAGTTTACGCGGTTATCGCGACAGCAGCATAGGCCCTGGACGTTATCTCACTTTAGCAAGCGCAGAATATCAACATCAAGTTTACGGCAATTGGTATGCCACTGTGTTTCATGATGTCGGTAATGCGACGAATCATTTTGATGAACCAATCAAACAAAGCACAGGGCTTGGTGTTGTTTATCAGTCTATGATTGGTCCAATTAAAATTTATGTTGCACGTTCGGATGGCGCTGACAATGGTCCATGGCGATTGCAATTTAGTTTGGGGCCAGATGCATGAAGAAAATAATATTTAGTCTGACATTATTCATATTTTTCGCCTCTGGTATTTATTATTTGGGATATACCACGCCTGGTTTGCATACACTGATACGCGTCACTTCTCAACTTATTCCAGGACAATTAACGATACAGCAAATTGATGGTACATTTGCAGATCAAATCCAAATTCGAAATCTGCATTATCATTATAACAGCACTGATGTTGTGATTAACGAAGCGAAGATGACATGGTCGCCGCGTTATCTGATTAATCAAGAAATCATTATCGAAGAATTATCTGCAAACGAAATTAATATCAAAAACGTTTCACAAAAACAAACTACACAAGCGAGCAACCCACTCGCCTATTTAAAACACGTCGTCATCAGCAAGGCGAGCATTAAACAACTTAATCTTAATTACAATCAGCAACCGATTACACTTAAGCAGATAAACCTCAGTCGTGCCGGTACTGGAATGACACATCTTGATGCAGATATAGAAGTAAATAATATTGTTGATCAATTAGCTAATCATTCTATTACTGGTCATCTCAATCTCAATTTACGTCATGATGAATTAGAGATTAAACAAGCATCACTTTTTGCAGGCAAAGCCTCAGCTGAAGTATCTGGCTTCGTGAAAAAGAAATGGGATATACACTGGAAAATCAATGCGCCGCAAATAAAAGATTTCTTGCCACACCTTTCTGGGAGTCTCATGACATCCGGCCAAATCCAAGGCGAGCGGCAAAATCCTATTATCAAAATGTCATTACTCGCGAATCAATTTAAAAATGATATTTATGCTGTCGAGCATTTGGAAAGCGAGCAAACAATACAATTATCACGTCCATCTTCATTAGAATTTAAAGCGAAAGGTTTGCGATATAAAGACTCGACGATTACTGCACTAACAGGCACCATCACCTCTGAACCACAACGACAAGCATTGCTGCTGAACATCAAATTATTTGATGATCAACAAAATCGTTTAACAGGAATGATTAAATTACCACAAGGACTATCCCATCCTTCTTTATCCCAACCAATCGAAGGGAATTTAAAATTTGAATTAGCGAATGTTGCGATCATTAAACTGATCAGCAGTGAACTCAAAAATCCAATCGGTCATGCCAGTGCAGATTTAGAATTGAATGGTAAACTCAATGATCCGAAATTAAATGCCAAAATTGCTTTACAACAAATTAGTTTTGATTTGCCACGCTATGTTGTCAACATTCGTCAGTTAAATGTGAATGGACAGATGACTGCTCCTGATCTGATGTCATTCAAAGGCACGTTTTCTGCAGGTAAAGGTGTAGGCCAAGTTGAAGGTCAGCTCAATTTGAATCAACGTGTATTAACAACCAGCATTACTGGACATGATTTACAAACTGTTAATACGCATAAATATCAGCTCACACTTGATCCCAAGCTTAATTTAAAACTTTCACCAACAGATATCTCTCTCACAGGTGATGTATTCATTTCCAATGCGCGTTTAATTTTAACTGATTATTACAATGTGGTTTCATTACCAGATGAAGTGAAGCTGACCACTAAAACAAAGCAGCAACTTTCTATTCCACTCAACTTAGCGTTAGATCTCACACTCAATCTCGGTAAAGATATTTTTGTTACTTATGATAAATTCGAAGGAACACTTGGTGGTAAGTTAACGATTAATCAAGTCAGCGGGCATCCTGCAACTGCTATTGGTGAAATTCATGCAATCAAAGGACATTACAATACATATGGTAAAACACTAAAGATATCAGAAGCACGAATGATGTACTCGGGTAATCCATTAACTAATCCGGGAATTTATATTAAAGCGCAAAAGAAATTTGAAACACTAGCTATACAAAAAAGTAATAATAATTTTATTTCCGATACTGGATTACAATCTGCTTATACAGGTGAATCAATGATCATTGCTGGTGTGCAGTTAACTGGTTCGTTACGTCATCCTAATGTTGGTTTATATTCCTTGCCAGCTGGTTTGAGCCAACAAGATATCTTGTCATACTTAATGTTTGGTCATCCGCAAGCTAATGCAAAAAATCCTGGCGCTGTATTGTCAGCTCTCTCTTCAATTTATGCTGGCGGGAATAGTAAGATCGGTAATGTCACAGATAAACTTAAATCAACTTTTGCCTTATCTGATTTTGGTATTGATTCTGCAGATATTTATGATACTGAAACGAATAAAATTGTCTCTACACCAACTATTGGCATCGGAAAAAAATTAGGAAAGAATTTATATTTACGTTTTCGAATGGGTGTCCTCAATCCTATCTCAATTTTGAATATTCGGTATCAACTCAGCAAACATTTTTCATTACAATCGGAAAGCAGCCCAAATGAAAATGGTGCGGATTTATTTTATACGGTAGAAACGGATTAACAGTGGTGCCACCTAGAACGTCATTGCGAACGCAACTGGCCTGTCGTACTGGAAAATACCCCGCCCTTGTCAGTGATAGAAACACAACTTTTTTTCGGGGTATTTATCCGGGCTTTAGCAATCTTGAAAAGAACTATTTTTAATTATATAGAGAAAATGAACATTAAATATAAATAAAAATTCAATAATGTGATTGCGTTAATCTGAAAACAAATCGTTTTAAAAACTTACTATTCAACATCGCAAAAGCCCAGATCCCGGATAAATACCCCGATTAGAGCAGTGTTCTTTTCAATAACAGAGGCGGGGTATTTTCCGGGACGACAGGCCAGTTGCGCTCGCTATGACATTCGGAGTGACACCATTGGTGTTCTACGAGGTAACACCGACAAGCCCATCCATACGTTTTAAATATTCCACAAACTTCACTTGTTCATTTGCAAACTTTGATAATGGTGACGCAATCGGTGTGCGCATGGTACTTGCTAAAAAGGCATAAATACAAGCATCTAAACTCGTCACTTGATCGCCCATGATATATGGTTTATCAGCTAAATAATTTTTAAGGGCTGTCAGATCTTCAATCCCCAGTAGATAAACTTCATCTCGACTATGACGTCCCATGCCATGCCCTATTAAATTGGCGCGTGCTTTTTTTCTAATAGAATACGCGATAATCGGACGCAATATAAAAGGTAGTCTTGAAAAAAAAAGTTGATTCACTTGCTGCACGTTAAAGGGATCCAGCCAACGAGAATAAGCGATGGTCCAATAATAATGTTCTTCAATCATACGTTTCATTAGAAGCGCTTCTGTCATTTGCTGCGTATTTAAGTGCGCATCTAGTGGGTTACCATAAGTTGCTTTAAGGTATTGAATGATGAAATCGCTGTCTGCGATGACATGGTCATTGTCTACAATATAAGGCAATTTGCCTTTTGGCGTTGTGCTTAACTTTATCGTGTTAACCACTTGATAGGGTAACTTAGTTAATCGTAAATAAGTTTCCACTTTCATACAAAATGGACTTACATTTAATAAACCAAAGCGCGGTGGAAATTGATATAAAGTAATCATTACAGTTCTCTTATATTTTTTTTCTAACTAAAGTCATACCGTCTGCAATTGGAACCAAAGTCATGGTCACACGTTCATCGTCATAAACATGTTGATTCAGTTCACGTATGTGTTGCGTACCTCTATCTTGATTATCTGGATCGGCCACTTTGCCACTCCAAAGCACATTATCAATTGCAATCACACCACCTGGTCTCAACAATTTCAAAGAGGCTTCATAATAATGAAGATAATTATTTTTATCGGCATCAATGAAAATAAAATCGAAGGTTTCAGCTTCCCCTTCATCTAATAGATTTTGCAACGTTTCTAAACCTGGCGCTATTCTTAAATCAATTTTATCTGCGACGTGTGCTGCTTGCCAATAATTTTTCGCAATATCCGTCCAGTCAGTATTAATATCACAGCTAATGAGTTTACCATCTGCAGGTAATGCTAGTGCGACAACAAGTGCACTGTAACCAGTAAACGTACCTAATTCTAATGCTTTTTTTGCACCGAGTAATTCGACGATAAATGTCATGAACTGACCTTGCTCTGGAGAAATTTGCATTATGGCATTTTTGAGTTGATGAGTTTCTTCGCGCAACGAAGCGAGCACTGGATGCTCATGTACTGAAACTGACAACATGTACGGATAAACTTTTTCATCTAAGACAACAGTTTCTGTTGACATATAACCACCCTTTATGAGTTTGGTGACTAGCACTATAATTTGAGTTATATAATAACACTATGATTTTTTTGAGCAATGATTTCACCTATTATAGATGGTATAATAAAGCATTCAATGCGAGTCATCATCTTAGGAGCGATAACAATATGTTTATCATTTTATTAATCATACTAGCAGTCATCATTGGTTATGTTATTCTCATTTATAATCGTATGATTTCTCAAATCGAAACCATCAACAATAATCAAAAACAAATCGATATCCAGCTTGATAGACGTTATAAAGTTTTTGAATCATTGATTAATGTTGTCAAAAAATATATGGATTATGAACAAACCACGCTTAAAGATGTTGTAGCATTAAGAAGCCAAGCACAAGCAGCTCACGCAAGCGGCGATGAAAAATCTCGTATCGATGCTGAAAATAAAATTTCACAAATAGCGGGTGGTATCAATTTAGTATTCGAACAATATCCAGACTTAAAAGCAAATCAAAATGTCATGCAGTTACAAGAAGAAATTGTCAGCACTGAAAATAAACTTGCATACTCGAAGCAAGCATTAAACGACAGTATTGAAATTTATAATGCGAATAAAAAATCATTCCCAGCCAATTTAGTTGTTAGTAGCTTTCATAGCAAACTTGATATGAACTTTCCATATTGGCAACTCGAACCAGCAAAAGTTGCGGAACAAGAATCTTACACTGTTAAACTATAATTGATATCCCATGCCTACTCCATTAGATCAATACACACAAACAACTGCAGATTGGCGCACAACGTTGCGCCGAAATGCATTCAGAACACGCATGGTGATATTTTTGTTTTTTCTGATCTACGCTAGTCTCGGTTTATTAGTTGATATGTATCTCGCCACTAACTATTATCCCGATGCAAGCTTGTGGCAACTCTTTCACGCTTATATCACATTTTCCCTCATTCCTTATGCCACGCTAGTGATGTTAGGCATTGCAGCATTCTCATTATTAATCACTTATTCCATGTATGACAAACTCATGTTATTAGGTACTGAATATCACGAAATCACGCCAACAACCGCACAAAATGTTGCAGAACAACAACTTTATAATGTGGTTGAGGAAATGAAAATTGCATCCGGATTACGTTTTATGCCTAGAGTATTTATTATTGAGGCAAATTACATGAATGCTTTCGCAAGTGGTTATAGCGAAAAATCAGCAATGGTTGCGATTACTCGTGGTCTCATGGAGAAGCTTAATCGTGAAGAGTTGCAAGCGGTCATGGCGCATGAACTCAGTCATATTCGCCACATGGATATCAAACTGACGCTGACTGCTTCGCTGTTAGCAAACTTAATGATTATGGTTTTAGATGTATTTTTCTATAATGCGTTGTTTGCTTCGCGAGGCAGTTCGTCAAATAATCGTTCGCGTGATAATTTAGCCGTTATCATCATGATTTTAAGATATCTATTACCTGTCATTAATATTCTCTTGATCCTCTATCTTAGCCGTACACGTGAATTGATGGCAGACGCTGGTTGCGTTGAACTCATGCGCGATAACCAGCCGCTGGCCAATGCTTTAATTAAAATTTCAGAAGATCACGTTAATCATCAAGCAGAATACTCAGCTGAATATACAAAAACGCCACATGAACAAGTACGTTTAGAATCTTATATCTATGATCCCAGTGAAGCCGGCATCGCGTCTTTAAGCACACTGAATGATCTCGTTGCAACACACCCCAATTTGCAAACAAGATTAGAAGCAATTGGATTCAAAAAAAAATAAACATCAAACCTTGAAGATCATTTTGTCAGATGTCTCAGACCATGTTAGGATTAACATAATCTTGATTGTTTATGGCATTCGTACATGGAACGTTTGAAGCATAACATCATCGCAACTGTCATCATTTTTTTTATACCTCTCATTGCTTTCGCAAATACTTATGGCGTCGCCCTTTCTTCTCCAATCAATATACATGCGAGTGATCCTGACGACATCGGCGGCGGACAAATCATGCTGACTTATGATCCAGCTCGCTTTCAATGGCGACACTTCAATATTCATTTTGATGGTGGCTATACCTATTTTCATTCACCGCATGTTCACCACCATAGCAATATCAGTATTCTTTCAGTAGCACCCGTCATTCGACATCGATATAAACAACGCGGTCCCATCCAGCCTTATCTCGATTTAAGTATTGGACTATCTTATCTTTCCAAAACTCGTTTTGAATGGCACGACCTCGGCATGCATTTTGCTTTTCAAGACCGAATTGGCGCAGGCATCCTCTTTGGGGAACGGCATCAATTTACATTAGGCATGAGTGCGATCCATTATTCGAATGCTCACCTTAGCAGGCATAACCCGGGCATCTCGGTACCTTTAATGATAAATGCCAGTTATAGTTTCGCTTAGAAAAAAATTTATTTGAACTTAGATTCTGTCCCTAAAGATTTGGATAATTCTGGAATGCTAAACACTGCAAATTGTAGAAATAGCGTTTTCTATTGATCCACGGCATAATAGTTCTTTACTCACGATTTGCTACTATTATGTACAAATGGATTGCGATAAAAAATCACCATCAAGAAATCCAACTGATCACGAATCGTGTCATCCTCGCATTGATTTTTGTTGTCATCTTATTATCCTTACTGATAGGCCGACTCGCTTATCTGCAAATTTATAAAAACCGGATGTACACCACTTTATCCACGCAAAATGCAATTGATCTCGTGCCAGTCGAACCCACACGCGGACTGATCTATGATCGCAATGGCGTCATTTTAGCTGAAAATATTCCCGTCTTTAGTTTGGATGTCATCCCCTACCAAGCAACGGACATGAAGAAATCTCTGGCAGAAGTTAAAAAACTTGTAGATTTAACGGATAATGATTTAAGCCAATTTCAAAAACAGTTAAAACAACATCGTCGCTTTGATGAAATCCCGCTCAAGCTGCGTTTGAGTGAGGAGGAAGTTGCACGCTTTACTGAAAACCAGCATCGATTTCCTGGCTTTCTTATTAAAGGCCGGCTCATGCGGCATTATCCTTTCGCAGAAAGTTTCAGTCACGTTTTAGGTTATGTTGGACGCATTAACATCAAAGAGCTTAATGAAATCGATACCATTAATTACAGTGCAAGTCATTATATTGGCAAACTAGGCATAGAAAAATATTACGAAGATGAACTTCATGGTCGTGTTGGTTATGAAGAAGTTGAAAATGACGCGAGCGGCAAACCAATACGTGTGCTCAAAAAAATTCACGGTGTTCCCGGTAAAAACTTAACATTATCGATAGACAGTAAATTGCAATTAGAAGCTGAAAAAGCTTTATTAGGTCATAATGGTGCGATTGTTGCGATTGATCCAAGTACTGGTCAAGTTTTAGCAATGGTGAGTGAACCCGCTTATGATCCCAATTTATTTGTCGTTGGCGTCAGTCAAAAAGATTATAAAGAATTACAAGAATCTCCCGATAAACCATTGTACGATAGAGCGCTACGCGGACTTTATCCTCACGGATCCACCATTAAGCCTTATCTCGCATTGGAAGGCTTGCAATCTGGTGCCACAACGCCTGAATTTACCATTTTTGATACCGGATCATTTAGCCTTCCGAATAGCTCTCATGTGTTTCATGATTGGAAAAAATTCGGTCATGGCCGAGTTAACTTAGCGCGCG
>Ga0206869_1091_pt1 | contig 17024 bp, 14 predicted proteins | sample Alteio_BWOrgCont_35_FD_152618 | JGI IMG/M metagenome (GOLD analysis project Ga0206869, IMG submission 152618) | Enriched cells from forest soil in Barre Woods Harvard Forest LTER site, Petersham, Massachusetts, United States -... | ecosystem: Environmental > Terrestrial > Soil > Temperate forest >... | reverse complement strand
CCGCCCTCGACGCTGAGCATGTCGCCTTCGACGCGCGCCGTCACGCCGCAGGCTTTGAGCCCGTCGGCGATGGCGCTCAGGCGATCGCTCTCCTTCACGCGCAGCTCGGCCAGCCCCTGCATGACGGTCGTGCCTTGGGCGAAGGAAGCGGCCACGGCGAGGATGGCATATTCGTCTATCATGCTGGGCGCGCGGTTCGCCGGGACAGTCACGCCTTTAAGCGCGCTGTGGCGTACGCGAATGTCGGCCACCTCCTCGCCGCCGCTTTCGTGCTGATTACTGAGCGTAATGTCCGCCCCCATCTCGCGCAGCGTATCGTAAAGCCCCATGCGCAGCGGATTGACGCAGACGCGCGTGATGGTGACGTCCCCTCCGGGAATGAGCAGCGCCGCCACCGCCAGGAACGCCGCCGAGGAGGGGTCGCCCGGGATGATAAGCTCGCGATCGGCGGGGCCTAAGTTCTGCTGGCCCTGTACTGTGACGGAAATACCGCCATCGGCGGATTTCTGTGTTTCGACCTCCCAGCCGAAATAGCGCAGCAGCCGCTCGGTATGGTCGCGCGTGGGCAGCTTTTCGATTACGGTCGTCGCGCCCGCCGTATTGAGCGCGGCGAGCAGGATGGCCGATTTCACCTGGGCGGAGTGCACGGGCAGGGTATAGCTGATGGGCAGCATCTGCGCCGTACCGTGGACGACGAGCGGCAGCCTGCCGCCGCTGCGCGCGTCGATATGCGCCCCCATGCGCTTCAGCGGCTCGATCACGCGCTTCATCGGGCGGTTGCGCAGGCTGGCGTCGCTAGTGAAGAAGGTGAGGAAGGGGTAGGGGGCGAGCAGCCCCATCATCAGCCGCGCGCCGGTGCCGGAATTGCCCATGTCGAGCACGTCGGAAGCCTCGTGCAGGCCGCTCAGTCCCACTCCCTGCACATGCCAGTGGCCCGCCTGCCGCTGCTCTATGGTGACGCCGAGCAGCATGAGCGCGCGCATCGTGTCCAGCACGTCCTCGCCTTCGAGCAGACCCTTGATATCCGTGGTTCCAAGCACCTGTGAGGCGAGAATGAGCGCGCGGTGGGATATCGATTTGTCGCCCGGGACGATGGTTTTGCCCGACAGCGCCCGGACGGGCATGGACTGCATCGGGAGGGCGGAGGAAGAGGTCACGGGCGTTCCTTGATAAAGTTAAGGCGCTAGTGCTTGCATTTTAACCTGAAAAAGACCATACAAAAAATGGACAAAATAGAAAGTTCAATTATACCGGATCTTATATAATGAGCGCGCTATCCGGCGCCCGCTCGGAAATTGGAGTATACACGTGACGAATTCATCCTGGGGAACCAAGCGTAACTGCCCGAGCTGCAGCGCCCATTTTTACGACTTGAACAAGACGCCCGCCCACTGCCCGAAATGCAACCATGAGTTTGACCCGACGGCCATAGCCCGCGCGCGTAAGAAGCCCGTGCGGCGTGAAGCGCCCGAGACCAAGACCGAGGCCATGCCCGTCTCGGTGCTTGCCCCGCGCAAGACCCCGGCGCGTAAGAAGGAAGCCAAGGAAGACGCCGAGGGCACGGGCACCGGCATCGGCGACATCGCCGAGATAGAGGATGTGGACGATATTGCAAGCCTGCAGGAGCTGAGCGAGCTTGAGGAGATAGAGGAGACCCCGGCCAGCGGCGACGATGCCGACGATGAGGCCATCATCGGGGACCTGAGTACCGGCGGTAAGGCGCTGGTTGGCAATGTCGAGGAGGAAGAGGCGCGCGCGCTCGTGAACGAAATGGATGACGAGGAAAGCGAATCCGCCTCGAAGAAAGCCAAGGCCAGGAAAAAATCCAAGTAGCAACGCATTCATTTCAAAGAGTGTAGTCGAGCATGTCCAGTAAAGTCGCCATTGCACTCTATGCCATAGTCTTCGTGCTGGCCGCGGGCGCTTTCTATTCGCTGCCCTTTTTTATCAATAAGGAGCAAATCAAGCAGGAGATAGCCAACTCCTTCAAGGCGGCGACGGGGCTGGATCTGGAAATCGAGGGTGAGGCGACCATCGAGCGCTTCCCCCTGCCGCACGTGACCATGAACTCCATGTATGTCCATAACGCGCAAGGGGCTTCCTCGCAGTTTCTGCTTACCATCAAGCTCGCGCAAATCTGGCCGTCGCTCAAATCCATCTTCACCAAGCACATAACGATAAGCAAGATCCAGTTCGACGACGTTCGGGTGGAGCCCGAGCATATGAAGAACGATCAGATGAACTGGGTCAATAACAACCCCTCGCAGGTCCCGATAGCGCCGGGCGATGCGGGCGGCGTCAGCCATATGTTCGACGGCACGCATATTATCTTCACCAATACCTACCTACGCTATACCGACGCCATTAACAGCAGCGCCTATGAATTCAAGGACATCAGGCTCGATTTCCTCAACGGCGGCGCGAAGTCCGAGAGCGCGCTCAACATGACGCTCCAGTTCCGCGATAAGGCGCTGGCGGTAACGGGCAAGATAGGCAGTCTTCAGCATGCATGGAGCATAGGCGAGGTCCCCGCGAACCTGACGGTTTCCAGCGGCCAGAGCAGCCTCGTCTACAGCGGCAATACCGGCTTCAAGGAAGGCAAGATAGTCATCAACGGCAAGGTGAAGCTCGTCACCGAGGATATCGTCACCTGGATAAGCACGCTTACCGGCGCGACCGACAAGCAATCTTTCGTGCCGGGCAATTATAAGCTGTTGCCGCTGCAGGCCGAAAGCGACATTACCAGCGACAACGGGAAAATCACTTTTCCCAACGTAACCCTGGAAGGCGCGATCATTAAAGGCGGAGCGGTAGTCCAGGTCACGCCGCCCTATCTCTTCGAGGTGAAGGCGAAGCTCACCACGCTCGATTTGGAAACGCTGTTCGAGAGCAAGCTGTTCGCGCTCAGGGAAATCATCGATCCGTTCAAGGATGCGGCGGCGGCGCGTGAAAACACGTTCCTCATAACGCCGAAGTCCTTCGTCAACTCTCTCAACCTTACGGCGGACGTCAGCATCGAAGACATCATCTACAACCAGCAGCATATCAAAGGTTTCCGCTCGAACCTCGATATGGCCGAGGGCGACATGACCATATCGCAGGCGAGCGCGCAGCTCCCCGGCGATACGCGCGTCATTTTCGCGGGCATCGGCAAAGAGGGCTATCAGGGCTTCACGCTGGAGGGCCAGGTGGATGCGACGGGCGCCAGCTTCGCCGACGCGATAAAGATGCTCAAGTCGAACGGCATCTCCATCCCGCAGGAGGATTTCAAGCGTTTCCGCCTGCGCGCCAATTCCGTTATCTCCTCCAAGGAGTTCCGCCTCTCGGAAATTACGGCCCGCATCGAGAACATGGCGTTTGTGGGCGGCTTCATCGCCACGTTCGGCGATCGCATCAAGCTGCAGGCGGCGCTGCGCATCGGCGGGGCGAACCTCGACCACTTCATCCGCCTCTGGGGGCTTGAGGAATGGCGCGCTTCCTTCGTGGAAAGCGCGCCGGGGACGCGCAAGGAGACGTTCATGTCCCGCTGGCTCAAGCGCCTGGATTACGATTCGGCGATGAACATCTCGATGGAGCAGTTCATCTTAAACGACGTCCAGCGCGATCGCCTGGACTTCAAGCTGGAATCCACGACCGGGAAAATCTCGCTGGACGACATCAAGACGAAATATAACGGCACGCAGCTCTCAGGCAGCGTAGCGCTGGACGTGATGGGCTCGCTGCCCCGCCTGGAAATAAAGGCCACGGCCGATACGATCGATGTGGACACGTTTTTCGCCGGCAGTCCGGGGGCCAAGCCCTTGGGGGCCGTGGGGCCGATGCCGCTTAAGGCCCAGCCGGCAAATATAGCGCCGGAGGACCGCTGGTCGCGCAGGCAGTTCGATTTCCACTGGCTGGAGATACTGACCGCCTCCTTCCACATCAAGATAGGCGAGTTCAAGAACGGCCTGCTTAATGCGCGCACGCTCGATATACTCGGCAATATCGACAACCATACGCTGGTCATCGACGCCATGACCGGCAGCATCATGAACGCGCAGGTGGCGCTCAAGGGTAATATCATCGGCGGCAGGATTCCTTCGATTAACCTTCTGGCCAACATCACCTCGCTCGACACGAACGAGGTCGTGAGCATATTTCCCGTGCTGCAGGGCATGACCGGAAAATATAACTTAAGCCTCAAACTCGACGCGAGCGGCATCGATCTTTACTCCTGGATCTCCAGCCTCGAAGGCTCGGTCGGCGTCGGCGGCCACGACATCTACGTTCACGGCTTCAACCTGCCGGGCGTCATCCGCTCGGTGAGCTATGTGCGCACCGTCGCCGACATCTTAAACGTGGTCAAGCGCGCCTTCCCCGGCGGCGATACGCTGTTTTCCAGCGTCGAAGGCCAGTGGACGGTCGCCTCCGGCATCTTCAAGACGTCCAACACGCGCCTCGCCAACGATCAGGCGGTGGCGGTGCTTTCCAGCCAGGTCGATTTCGTGAACTGGCGGACCCAGTCCACCATAAGCTTCGCGCTGCGCAGTCTTGACCCGGTGCGTCCGCCCGGCATGGTTATCTCGCTTATCGGCAATCTCGACAAGCCCGATGTCGCCATCGACACGCGCTCGCTCGAACAGTACGTGACCAACCGGACGTCGGAGAAGATGCTTCAGCAATACGGCCAGTAACAGGCTAAAGGGAACAACGGACAGCTATGTTGACAGTCACCAAGGACGCGGAACTGAAGCTCGTCGATGCGGCCGGCGGCATCAATAACGAGTCGTCGAGCTGGCGCGCGGTGTGGTTCCGTTTCGATCAATTGCTTGAGCAGTACCGCAGCGACTACCAGATCCAGATCGCCGTGAACCTGCTGGGCGATCTGCTCGCGGCCCATCAGGGCGGCGTCTATGTCTGCGTCGATCGCACGATAATCCTCTTGTGCCGCAATGTTACCAAAGGGCAGCTCGATAAGGCCATCTTCCAGTTGCGTTACCTGTTCATGGACGATCCGCTCGCCTACGATCCGGGCGGCGACGAGAACCGCGAGTTCTGCCGCATCTACGATCTGGGCGCGGAATATGCGGAGTTTTACCAGTTCTGCCGCAAGAAGCTTTCGCAGGCCTCGCGCACCGAGCAGCAGGCTGAGCAGCAGACGCAACAGCAGGCGCAGGCTTTCACCGCGCCGCCGCCGGAAGCCGTGCAGGATCCGGGCGCCGGCATCCGCGCCTTCACGCCCACCCGGCTCGCCCATATCGAGCATGATTTGAATAAGGCGGACTTAAGCCGCGTCTTCCGCCGCCAGCCGATATGCGCCGTGACCGCCGAGTATGACGTGCGCCGGGTGTTCGACGAATATTATATTCACATCAACCATCTGCGCCAGATGCTGCGCGCCGAGACGGATTTCCTGAGCAACCGCTGGCTGTTCCGCTACCTCACGCAGCTGCTCGACGTGCGCATGCTCGACATGCTGACGGCGGGGCCGATGCGCTATTTTGAGTCGCCCGTCAGCCTCAACTTCAACATCGAGAGCATTCTCTCGCGCAAGTTCAAGGAATTCGACAGCGCGGTGAAGCCGCTGGTGAAAGTTTCCATCGTCATCGAGATCCAGGTGGGCGACGTCTTCGCCGACATGGCGGGCTTCGTCGCGGCGCGTAACCTTCTGCAGCGGCTGGGCTACCGCGTCTGCCTCGACGGACTTACCTCGCTTTCCATCACGCAGATAGATCGCGAGCGGCTGGGCTTTGACCTGGCCAAGCTGCAATGGAACGCCGACTTCGCGACCGACATCGCGGCGGAGGAAAACCAGGCTATCCTGCGCGCCATTCGTAATTGCGGCCCCAACCGCGTCATACTCTGCCGCTGCGACACGCGTCAGGCGGTGAGCTACGGGCAGGCCATGGGCATCAACCTTTTCCAGGGCCGCTTCCTCGACCGCATCATCAACCCTAACCAGAAAACGGAAAACTGATGGAATTCGCCCATCTCCTGCAAGGTATCATCTTAAGCGGCTTCTTCGGCCTCGCTATCGGCAATTTCGCCACCAACCCTATTTACCGCCTGCCGCGCCGCGAGTCGCTTTTCCTGCGCGATCCCTATTGCGGCGACTGTAACGCCAAGCTACTGCCCAAGGACCTGTTCCCGGTGCTTTCCTGGCTGAGCACGCGCGGCAAGTGCCGTTATTGCGGCGCATCCGTGCCCGGCTCCTACACGGCGACCGAGGCGCTTATCGGCCTCCTGTTCGTCATCTGCTTCGTGAAATCCGGCTGGAGCGAAGCCTTCGTGCTCGTCTCCTTCGGCACGACGGCCTTCGTCATGCTGGCGATGATGCTCTATATTGACAATTTCTTCTCCGGCAAGACGGTCGTCGCCGCCATCGTGATGGGCGTCGTCTACCGCACGCTGTTCGACCATACGATATACGACGCGGGCGGTGGCATGTTCGCCGGGCTGCTCATCGGCGGCTTCGTCTGGCGCTATTCGGGGCGCGAGCTGATACGCGATATCGCCGCCTTTCCGCCCTATCTCTGCCTGCTGGTTGCTGCGGGCGCGTGGCTGCCGCTCATGCCGTTCTTCGGTGTTTGCGTCGCCGGCGCGCTCGCGACGCTGTTCAGGAAAGGGCGGCCCTGGATTGTGGAATGGACGCTCATCACCGCGACCGTGGCGGAGATGCTCATCCTCATGCCTTCTTCTTAAAGTCTTATGAGCAGGTGACGGTGATTTTGTAGGGACTGTCACTGGAGCCGAGCGTCACCTCGTTCGCGCCCTTCTTTAAAGGTGCCGCATAAGTCCCGCGCCCGCGCCCGATGGTCATCCCGTTGACCTGCGTGCAGAAGCGGCTGCCCAGATCGTTGAGCACGATGGCTTTGTTGTCGATGGCGATTTCGCAATGCTGGCGCGACACGCGCAGCGGGCTCTCCTGGGAGGCGATGGAAAGGTGGAGCTGGTCGCGGCGGCTGACCTCGCCGTTCTCCGGGTAGCCGCCGATGCGGAAGGGCAGGCGCGAAATGGGCACTTCCATAGGCTTGAACTGGCTTTTGAGCTTTTCGCTGGCGGGCTCGACGATGATCTTGCTGATGTCGCTTTCTAGCACGGCGTCGGTCATCGCGAGCTTGGTCTTGCTCTTGGTCGCCTTAATCCTGTCGAAGGCGAGCTGCAGGATGGGCTGAATGGCTTTGGGGATCTGCGCGGCCTGGGCCTGAAATTCATCAGGGGTGACGGTGGTAAGGACACTCGCCTCGGCGGCGCGCGCGCTCTGCTGCCTTAAGGAAGAGGGGTCGAATACCGCAAGCTCGCCGAAGGCCTTGCCCGGCTCGATAACGCCGGTCTGCACGGTGCGCCCGTCGTGTATCTCCAGAAGCTCGATCTTGCCGGAGACGAGAATATAGGCCGCGTCCGCACTATCCCCTTCGCGGTAGACGAACTCGCCCGCTTCTGATTTTTTTTCACCCATACGTTGTAACGCTATTCTACCGTCACTGACTTGGCAAGATTTCTCGGCTGGTCGACATCCGTCCCTTTCAGCACCGCTACGTGGTAGGCCAGCAGTTGCATCGGCAGGGCGTAGAGCAGCGGCGCGGCGAAGGTATCGATGCCCGGCATCTCGATAGTCGCGAATGTCGAACCTTTAAGTGCCGCGCAGCCTGCGGCGTCGCTGATGAGGATGATCTTGCCCCCGCGCGCCACCACCTCTTCGGTATTGGATGCGGTCTTGGCGAAGAGAACGGGGTCGGAAGGCGCGATCACCACGACCGGCATCTTATCATCGACCAGTGCAAGCGGGCCATGCTTAAATTCGCCGGCGGGATAACCCTCGGCGTGAATGTAAGACAACTCCTTGAGCTTGAGCGCGCCTTCGAGCGCGAGCGGATAGCTGCCGCCGCGGCCCATGAACAGTATGTCGTGCGCATGGACGAGCGAGGCGGCTATCTTCACGATGCGCTCCTCGTTATGCAGCACCTCGACGATGCGCGACGGCGCTTCCGCCAGCGCATGCAGCAGCCGCGCACGTTCTTCGGGCGTCACCTTGCCGCGCGCCGCCCCGTGGGCTATCGCGAGGCAGGCGAGCGCGGCGAGCTGGGTCGTGAAGCCTTTGGTGGAGGCGACGCTTATCTCCGGCCCCGCATAGGTGTGGACGGTCGCATGCGCCTCATGCTCCATCGTACTTTCCGGTGCGTTGACGATGGCGACGCAGCTGAGTCCCGCTTCCTTCGCCGCGCGCATGGCAGCGAGCGTGTCGGCGGTCTCGCCGGACTGCGAGATGAACAAGGCGAGCGACCCTTTGGGCGCGGTAACGGGCCGGTAGCGGTAATCGGAGGCGATGTCTACCTGCACCGGGACATGTGCGAGACTCTCGAACCAGTAGCGCGCGACGAGCCCGGCGTAATAGGACGTGCCGCACGCCACGATGGCGACGCTGCCCACCTGTGCCAGATCGCAGGGCAGGGGAGGCAGCGCAATCTCGCCGGTCGCGAAGTTGCAGAACATGTTCATCGTCTGTCCGATGGCGGTCGGCTGCTCGTAGATTTCCTTGAGCATGTAATGCGGAAAGCCGCCCTTGCCTACGGCCGCGCCGGTGAGCGCGTTGACCTTCACGGGCCGCGTGACTTGCTTGTCTTGCGCGTCATGAAACACCGCGCCATTGGGCGTGAGGACCGCCCAGTCGCCGTCTTCGAGATAGGCGACTTTCTGTGTGTAGGTCGAGAGCGCCATGGCGTCGGAGCCCATGTACATCTCGCCCTCGCCATAGCCCACGGCGAGCGGCGAGCCTTTGCGCGCGGCGATGAGCATGCCCTGCTGCGCGGCGAAGACGATGCCTAGAGCGAACGCGCCTTCGAGCCGTCTGAGCACGGAAGAGACGGCTTTCTCCGGCGTGCTGCCTTTTAAAAGCTCCTGGTCGATGAGATGCAGCACCACTTCCGTATCGGTCTGCGAGGTGAAAGCCACGCCGCCTTTCAGCAGCTCTTCCTTCAGCTCGCGGAAATTCTCGACGATGCCGTTATGGATGAGCGCGACGCGAGGGGTCGCATGCGGGTGCGCATTCGTCTCGGTCGGCAGCCCGTGCGTCGCCCAGCGCGTGTGGCCAATGCCGGTATGGCCCGGCAGCGGGGACTTTGCGAGCAGCCCCGCCAGGTTGACGAGCTTGCCTTCGGCGCGCAAGCGGTGGATTTTACCGCCGTCGATCGTTGCGATGCCGGAGGAATCATACCCCCGGTATTCGAGTTTCTTCAGGCCTTCCAATAGCCTATCGGCTACGGGCCTGATGCCGGCGATTCCGACGATTCCGCACATAGAGGGCGACTATTCCTTAAAAAAACCGGCGCGATTGCATCACCGCGAAATGAAACGAAATGAAAAACAGGCAAGATATAAGGTTTCGCTTGCTAATTTGCCAGACCATAATTATCTTGTGGACGAAAATTGTAAGTGTCCGAAAATTCTAAGCATCTTTTTGAGAGTTGCTTTTGAGTAAAAACAAGGCTCCCGGACCTGCAAAAGTAAGAATAGCGGCCGAACGCGGAATAATACCGCGGCGGAAGCACAGAACGAACGATGGTGGTAATAAAATGGTGGACGCAAACGAAGGCCTGTCTCTGACAGGCGTAGACGTAAATTTTGGTGTGCCGGGGGCGGTAGTGGTAAACGCTATCCCGGATTTCAATTCCGAGAGCGAAGAGTCCCTTGCATTGCGTTATGGCCGCCCGGCCAAAAAGCTCGAAGAGCTGACCTTTGAATTCACGCGCGATCCCGCGCTTCTCCATCAATACCGCAATCTGTACGAGTCCGAATGCCGCGTAGTCTTCGAGATCCCGCAGTTTCGCGACGCCGAGGAAGAATACAATCACAAATCCTATATTCTCATCGCCAGGCAGGGCAAATTATGCGTGGGCGGCGGCCGCCTGACCGTATCCACCCCGCGCAAACCGCAGTCGCTGCCGCTGGAAATCAATAATTTCCGCCTGAGGGATCATTTTCCTTCGCTGGAACAGAAGCAAATGCGCTACGGCGAGCTTTCCCGTCTCGTGCTTCTGCCGGAATTCCGCACCGGCAGCATCACCCGCCAGCTTTTCCGTGGCATGTATCGCAAGTCGCTCGCGCTCGATCTGGACATGGTCTTTGCCGCGGCTCCGCTGGTTAATGTTCGCACCTACCGCCAGCATTGCCTGGCGATCGGCCTCAAGGAAGCCAAGGTGCATCTGGACGTCCAGGTTCCTCCCTATCCGACCTTCGAGGAAGTGAAGGATTACCTCTTCAGCGTCGTGGTGGATAAGTCCGCCGGGGCGAAGCGGACCATTCTGCCTGAAGCTCAGCAGATTAAGCACACTGAAGAAGTGTAGTATATAATAGTGTAGTATATCTGCTACAGTAGCCGTGCGCGTTAATAGGTGCATCGGCGTCGATAACACGTCTTAAGTGTTTATTAATCATTCGCGTATAAGACCTTAGCTTACCGTACCGGTAACTGCGAATATAGGGGATTATATGCGCCGCAGTCTTTGCCATCTGCTTGCTTTCACCACCGCGTTATGCATGCCCGGCTTTGCGCATGCGGCGGACCAGCCACCCGCAGATGCGTCGAATCTGCTCAATCTTTCGCTGCAGCAGCTTTCCGACGTGGAAGTGACCTCCGTGTCCAAGAAGTCGGAAAAGGCATCGCAGGCCGCCGCCGCTATTTACGTTATCACCCAGGAAGATATCCGCCGCTCCGGCATGCAGAGTGTGCCCGAGCTGTTGCGCATGGTGCCGGGTCTGCAGGTGGCGCAGTCGGGCTCGCAGAACTGGGCCATCACTTCGCGCGGGTTCGACGGCCAGTTTTCCAATAAGCTATTGGTGCTTATCGACGGCAGGACCGTCTATACGCCGGTATTCTCGGGCGTGTTCTGGGACGTGCAGAACCTGATGCTCGAGGACATCGAGCGTATCGAGGTCATACGCGGCCCCGGCGCCACGCTATGGGGCGCCAACGCGGTCAACGGCGTTATCAACATCATCACCAAGAGCGCGAAGGATACGCAGGGAACCTTGCTCACCGGCTCCGTTGGCAACCAGGACCGGGTCACGACCGGCGCGCGTTACGGCGGCCAGTCGGGCAATCTCTCCTACCGCACCTACGCGCAATATTTCAACGACAACCAGGAACATACCGTCGCCAACCCGATTTCCGGCGCGACGCAGGGCACGGGCGCGGGCGACCAGTGGCACAACGCGCAGGGCGGCTTCCGCCTCGACTGGAGCCAGTCGGAGAAGGAACAGCAGACCGTGCAGGGCGACGTGTATACCGGGCAGGAGAACGTGCAGCGCTATCTCCCGGTCACCGGCAGCGTATCGCCCACCTTTTTCAACGTCGTCAATGATACTGACGATGTGAGCGGCATGAACGTGCTCGGCCGCCTGACGCATGAAATCAGCCCCGGCTCGAGCATCACGCTGCAGAGTTACTACGACGACGTGAACCGGGAATTCCAGTATGTGGGCTCGAGCCTGCATACGCAGACCTTCGACTTCGACTTCCAGCACAACCTCACGCTGGATTCGCATAATGACCTGACCTGGGGCTTAGGGTACCGCTTCATCAACAGTGGTTTCGGCAACAGCTTCTATATCAGCTATGCGCCGGAAAACTATTATGAGAGCCTTTATAGCGGCTTCGTGCAGGACAAGATGGCCCTCGTGCCCGACAAAGTCTTCCTGACCTTCGGCACCAAGCTCGAGCATAACGATTTCAGCGGCTTTGAATACGAGCCTAGCGTCCGCCTGTCATGGACGCCGACCGAGAACCAGACCGTGTGGGGCGCTATTTCCCGCGCCGTGCGCGCCAAGACGCAGTCGGACAACAATTTGAACCTGGTGCTTGCTGCCTTCCCGACGCCTTCCGGTTCGCCGCCCGCGCCCGGAAGCACAGTTCTTTCCGAAGTGGGCTCGCCGCTCACCACCTCTGAAAACGTGACTTCTTACGAAATCGGCTACCGCATCCAGCCGCGTACCGATCTTTCCATCGACCTCACCGGCTATGTCAACGAATACGACCATCTGGCCTCGCTCGCGCTCGGCAATCCGACAGTGGCGTTCGACCCCGCCATGGGCGCTTACGTGTTCGAGCCGGAAATAAGCCAGAACCTGAACAGCGGCGAGACGCACGGCCTCGAGGCGGCGGCCACCTGGGAAGCCACCAAACATATCAAGATAAGCGGCGGCTATACGCTGTTCTACTCCAACTTCCACATCGTGGGCGCGAGCCTCGTGACCGCGTCCGGCACCGCGCCCAAGCAGCAGTTCAACCTGCGTTCCTTCGTCGATCTGCCGCATAACCTGCAGTGGGACACGATGTTCTATTACGTCGATTCGCTTCCCGGCGCGAGCGACGGCTTCGGCGATACGATGGCGATTCCTTCCTATGGCCGCCTGGATATGCGCTTAGGCTGGGTGCCGCTCAAAGGCCTGGATGTAAGCCTGATAGGCCAGAACCTGCTGCAGTCGCAGCATCAGGAGTTCTCGCCCTTCATCTACCAGACACCCGAAGAGATCGGCCGCAGCGTGCTTGCCAAAGCCACTTTACGTTTTTAACCCTCGGGCGAAACCAGAGCGTGAACACAAGAAATGCGCATGCGTAACCTAATCCGTATTCTGGCGATGACGATGGCGGTGTGCCTTGGCGCGCTGGCCCCCGCCGACGCGCAGGACGATGCGGGCCGCCTGCACAAGGAATACCAGGTCAAGGCGGCGTTCCTCTATAACTTCGTCAAGTTCGTGCAGTGGCCGGGCGCGCAGGCGCTCGATCATACGCACGCGGCCAATATCTGCGTCATGGGCACCGATCCCTTCGGCTCCATCCTCGACATCTTCAAGCAGGCCTCCTCGTCGCAGCTCGCGCTGAACGTCAAGCGCGGTATCACCGACGCCGACATTCCCACCTGCCACATCCTCTTCATCGCGCGTTCGGAAGAGGACAGGGTAGGCCAGATTCTCGCCATCGCCCGCAACAACCCGGTGCTGACGGTGAGTGAGATGAAGGGATTCGCCGACAAGGGCGGCATTGTCGAAATGGTGAAAACGGAGGAGAATATCGGCCTGTTCTCCAAAGATAAGATTAATTTGCGGATTAACGTTAAGGTGGCGACGGCGGAAGGCCTGCACATCGACGCGCAGCTTCTGGAGATCGCGGCCGAAGTAATGCGATGAACGGACAGGATTGATAGGCAATGCTTAAATACGCCTCGATCAAGAAACGTCTGATTCTGCTGATTACCATCATCAGCGGCAGTGCGGTGCTGTTGACCACGATAGCCATCACGACGATCGGTATCTATAACCTGAGGGTCAACCTGCTGGCCGATCTCGACGAGACGGCCCGCATCGTCGGCGAACGAAACCAGGCGCTCATCAGCTTCGAGCAGAACTCCGAGGCGAGCGAGAACCTGCGCAAGGCGTTCAACGTCAAATCCTCCATCGTGCGCGCCTGCATGTACGACGCCACCGGCAAGCCCGCCGCGACCTATTTCGCAGGCGACGCCGCGACCGGCGCCTGCCCCGACATCGGCCCGGACGGCATCAGCTACCCGCATGACGCCACCCGCGTGACCAAGCTGCTCAAGAACAGCGCCGGATTCATCCTGGGCCATATCGTCATCGACTCCGACATGCGCGAAATCGACGCCTACCTCAAGAAGCAGTTATTGACGGCACTGCTCGTGTCGCTGGGGGTGAGCGGGCTTGCCTACCTGCTTGCGCTCAGCCTGCAGCGCACCATCTCGCTGCCCATCCTCGAGCTTGCCGAAACGGCCCGCCGCGTCTCGGCGGAGCGGGACTACTCGCTGCGGGCGGAGCTTTCCTCCTCCGCCACCCGCAATAACGAGATCGTCACGCTCATCGACTCCTTCAACGCCATGTTGAACGAGATCCAGTCGCGCGATCAGCAATTGCTGAAGAAAAACGAGGAGCTGGGCCGCGCCAAGGAAGTGGCCGAAACCGCCAACCGCGCCAAGTCGCACTTCCTGGCCAATATCAGCCACGAGCTGCGCACGCCGCTCAACGCCATCATCGGCTTCTCCTCCATCCTCATCAACCAGCTTTTCGGCGTGCTGGGGCATGAGAAATACATGGAATACGCCCATGACATCAACGACGCGGGCGTGCACCTGCTCGACATCATCAACGACATTCTCGACTTGTCCAAGGCGGAAGCGGGCAAGCTCGTACTCGTCTTCGAGGAAGTGCATATCGAGCGCGCCATCAACAAATGCATCACGATCCTTTCCGAGCGCGCGGTCGAAGGGCAGGTCACTATCACCAGCGACATCCCGCGCAACCTGCCGTACATCATCGCCGACCGGCTGCGCTTCATACAGATCGTGCTCAATATTCTTTCTAACGCCGTCAAGTTCACCCAGCCGGGCGGCAGCGTGAACATAGCTGTGCGCCCGCAGATGCGCGGCGGCATGGTCACGGATTTCCTCGTCACCATCAAGGATACCGGCATCGGCATCACGCCGGAGAATCTGCACAAGGTCTTCCAGAGCTTCGGCCAGATAGACAGCGGCCTGAACCGCCGTTACGAGGGCACGGGCCTGGGCCTTCCGCTCACCAAGAAGCTGGTCGAGCTGCATCACGGCAGCATCACGCTCGAAAGCGAGCTTGGCGTCGGCACGACCGTCACGCTCCATTTCATCGCGAATCCTACGTACGTAAACGATCTCCTTGACCTCGGCACGGAATAGTTGCGGTTTTGCCACAGCAGGGGCTATGATAGGGGTGAGCCATGGCGCGCCGTTGCCATTAGCGATTTATTAAGCATTTTCCGGCTATGAAGGGAGTGAAGACTTGGCACAAGAGAAAGAGGCTAATGTGAAAGCGGTATATATCGAAACCATCCTGCTCATCGAGAGGCTTCACCGCCGGTTTCTCGACGTCATCAAGACCGAGCTGGATCGCCTGAAGATAGACGACATCAACAACGTCCAGACGCTTATCCTGTACAATATCAACAATGAGCAGCTGACCATCGGCGAGCTGACCAACCGCGGCTATTACCTGGGCTCGAACGTCTCCTATAACGTGAAGAAGCTGGTCGAAAACGGCTTCCTCATCCAGGAGCGCTCGCCTCATGACAAGCGCTCCACGCGCGTCAAGCTGTCGGAAAAGGGCTTAAAGCTCTGCCAGAAGATTGACGAGCTGTATCAGCGCAACGTCGACGCGCTCAGGCAGGGCAACCCGGACGCGGGCGCTCTCTCCGGCATGAATCTCACGCTGCACCAGCTTGAGCAATTCTGGACGAACTACATTAACAATATCTTCAAAGTCGTTTAAACTGTCGTGCGCACCCTCGCGGTGATTGTGTCTTCCCTCCTGATGCTGGCGGGGGCGGTTTCGCCTGCCACGGCGGGGGAGAAATTTGTCACGATAGGCACCGCGGGCAAGCTCGGGGTCTACTATCCCGCCGGCGGCGCCATATGCCGCATGATCAAGCGCGGCACCCGCGATCACGGCATACGCTGCTTCGTCGAATCCACCAGCGGCTCGGTCTATAACCTGCGCGCGCTGCGTGACGGCGAACTTGATCTCGCCATCGCCCAGGCTGACTGGGTCTACCACGCCTATAACGGCACGCGCGATTTCGCCGCAGCCGGTCCCAACCGTACGCTGCGTTCCCTCTTCTCGCTGCATACCGAGGCTTTCACTGTGCTCGCGCGCGCCGATTCCGGCATCAAAAAAGTGTACGACCTGGAGCATAAGCGCATCGGCATCGGGGCGGACGGCTCCGGCATGCTCGCGACCGCCCAGGAATTCCTGAAGGCCGAAGGGTGGGACGAAGGCTCTTTTGCTTCCATGGCGCAACTTAAGCCTGCGGATCTCGGCAAGGCGCTCTGCAATAACACGGTAGATGCTATTTTGCTCACGACCGGCCACCCGAACGGCGGCACGCAGGAAATCACCGGCAAATGCGCCACCCGCCTGATCCCGGTCGAAGGGCCGGAGATCGACAAGCTCCTGCACAAAAGCCCTTATTACCTTCGCGTGACGCTGCCCGGCCATATGTATCCCGGCAGCCCGAACCCGGTCAATTCCTTCGGCGTGAAGGCGGAACTGGTGACCACCAGCGAGCTTGACGACGCCATCGTCTATGAGGTGGTAAAAGCCGTGTTCGGGACGCTCGACGATTTCAAGACGCTGCATCCTGTCTTCTCGTCGCTCGACCGGAAACGCATGGTCACCGAGGGGTTGACCGTTCCCCTGCACCCAGGAGCGCTCAAATACTACCGTGAAGCCGGCCTGATAAAGCCTTAAAAAGGCTTGTTATATTCGCCGCAACAAAGCCGCAACAAATGTTTAACTTAAAAATCCCGGCATTAATCTGTATTATTAAGTGGTAAGCAGAGGATAACGCATGGCTTCCCATCACGAATCTACCGGCCACGGAAAAATTCCTGACCCGCATTTTGGCTTTGTGACCGCCACTATCCGTAATCGCATGGTCATACTGACGCCGAAAGAGATAGAGGATCACGGTGATAAACTGGTGCCGGACCTCTATCGCGGCGTGTATAGCGCGCATCAGATGAAATTCCTGGATGCGCTCAACATGGCGAGCGAGCATCCCGATATGCGTGTGGTGATTCGCGATGCGAAGAACTCCGGCGTGCATCTCCATGTGAAACCGGACTCCACGGTTGAAAAACTCACGCGCCACTGGGAGAGAAAGCTCGCCTCGAAAGCAGACGATCATGCCGCGCGTCATAAGAAATCCGCAGACGTCGGATTTTCGCTCTAAACAGAGCCCCCAAAAGCATTTTTCCCTTTAACTTGCCCTGCCGTTTAAGTATAAGCGCGGGAGGTAAAACAGGGGCAGAACTATGAAATTGTGGCAAAAAGTCGTCATCGGATTGGTGCTGGGCATCATTTTCGGCTATCTCATGAACGTCAACGGCCCGCTGCATCACGACGGCAAGGCCGAATTGAAGGAATACCTGCTGCCCTTCGGCAATACCTTCATCGACCTCATCAAGATGGTCGTCGTGCCGCTGATTTTCTTCTCGCTCATCTCG
>Ga0206869_1101_pt1 | contig 17083 bp, 14 predicted proteins | sample Alteio_BWOrgCont_35_FD_152618 | JGI IMG/M metagenome (GOLD analysis project Ga0206869, IMG submission 152618) | Enriched cells from forest soil in Barre Woods Harvard Forest LTER site, Petersham, Massachusetts, United States -... | ecosystem: Environmental > Terrestrial > Soil > Temperate forest >... | reverse complement strand
ATGGGAATTTGATTTACATACTGCGAAAAGATTATTGATAGAGCAAATGCAAACACATGATTTAGCCGCTTTTGGATGTGAGCATATGCAGCTTGCATTATCTGCTGCAGGTTGTTTATTACATTATGTGAAAGAAACACAACGCGCGCACATGCCTCATATTCGTGCCATTCATATCGAACAACGTGATGAAAGTTTAATTCTTGATGCAGCAACACATAAAAATTTAGAATTGACGAGTAATTTATCGGGTGGTGAAACATTCACACTAATTTCTGTTATCGATCAAACACACACAGCAATGGGTAGTCGCTTATTAAAACGTTGGTTAAATCGTCCATTGCGAGATAGAACAATATTAAATGCGCGACAAGAAGCAATTGCCATATTAGGTGCAACGCATGCTTATCAAACATTACAAACAACTTTAAATTCAACTGCTGATCTCGAGCGAATTTTAACGCGGGTTGCATTAAAAACGGCACGTCCACGTGATTTAATTGCATTGCGTGCGACGTTGACAACGTTACCTTTATTGCGACAACACATTGCATCTTTAGAGTCTTCACTCTTGCAATCATTATGTGTAGACATGGCAAACTATGATGGACTATCAGAATTATTAACACGCGCAATCATTGATGAACCACCTGTGACAATAAGAGAAGGGGGTGTCATCGCGCGCGGTTATGATCACGATTTAGATGAATTACTTTCTATTAGTGAAAATGCAGGTGGTTATCTCTTACAACTTGAAGAACAAGAAAAACAAAAAACTGGATTATCAACGCTGAAAGTTGGGTACAATCGCGTTCATGGTTATTTTATTGAAGTCAGTCGATTGCAAGCAGAATCGGTCCCACTCGATTATATGCGAAGACAAACATTAAAAAATGTTGAACGCTATATTACGCCTGAATTAAAAGCGTTTGAAGATAAAGCATTAAGTGCAAGAGATCGCGCGTTAGCACGAGAAAAACAATTGTATGATGAATTGTTAGAACAAATCGCACCTGACATTCCTGCATTACAAAAAACGGCAGCGGCTATTGCAACGCTAGATGTGTTAGCGAATTTAAGTGAGCGTGCACTGAAATTAAATTGGTGTCGCCCAACATTAACAAATGATGTTGAAGTTTATATAGAAGCAGGCAGACATCCTGTTGTTGAAGCAGTTGCAGCATATGCGTTTGTGCCGAATGATATTAGTTTGCATGACAGTTCACGTATGTTAATAATTACCGGACCGAATATGGGTGGTAAATCAACTTATATGCGGCAAACTGCATTAATTGTATTGCTCGCACATATTGGCAGTAATGTCCCTGCGAGTGTGGCGCGTATCGGTGCGATCGATCGCATCTTTACACGTATTGGTGCTTCCGATGATCTTGCAAGTGGGCGTTCTACTTTTATGGTAGAAATGACTGAGACTGCAAATATTTTACATTATGCAACTGCAAATAGTTTAGTGTTGATGGATGAGATTGGTCGCGGGACGAGTACTTTTGACGGCTTGTCACTTGCTTATGCTTGTGCGCAATATCTTGCGAAACATTTACAAGCCCTCACTTTGTTCGCGACGCATTATTTTGAATTAACTACACTTGCAGATACGCTTCCAAACGTCGCTAATGTTCATCTTGATGCGATCGAGCATGATGAACATATTGTGTTTTTACATAAGGTGCAAGCTGGTCCTGCGAATCAAAGTTATGGCATACAAGTTGCACAGCTGGCGGGATTACCGCGTGTGGTGATACATCTTGCTAAAGAGAAATTAACTGAACTTGAGCGGCAGGCTTATCAACAAAATCATCAAGAGATTGTACCTGTACAACATGAATTATTTAAGCAGACGAGAGAGCATCCAGTTTTAGAACAACTTGAGCAAGTGAATCTTGATTCGTGTACGCCGAAGCAAGCGTTGGATGTGTTGTATGAGTTGAAATATTTGATGAAATAAATTTTTGTGTCATAGCGAGCGAAGCTCGTACGTGCCCGTGCCCGATTGCGTGCCCGCGCCCGTTTTTTCCCATCATTTTTCATTTAACTCATTTAGAAAAAGACGGGCACGGGCACGCAATCGGGCACGGGCACGTACGAGCTTCGCTCGCTATGACGGGGCAATAACTACGGCTGTTGCACGAACTTCACAAAATCAAACAACAATGTCATCTCATCCGGTGTCAGCTCAACATAACGCCCACGTTTTAAATTAGACGGCAGATAAACATTACCATAACGAACACGCATCAATCTGCTCACCGTTAAATTTTGTGATTCAAACAAACGTCTCACTAAACGATTTCGACCTTCTTTCACAATCACATGTAACCAATGATTCGTTCCCGTGCCACCAGCAGTTACCATTTTTTCGAAACGTGCGATGCCATCATCTAACATGACGCCTTTTAATAATCGGCTTGTGATTTCAGCAGTGATATCTCCACGAATGCGAACAGCATATTCACGTTCAACAGCTTGTCGTGGATGCATGAGTAAGTTAGCAAGCTCACCATCATTGCTGATGAGTAATAATCCTGATGTGTTGTAATCGAGTCTGCCAACACAAATCCAGCGACTATTGCGTATGAGTGGTAAGCGTTCAAAAATCGTTGGTCTACCTTCTGGATCATGACGTGTGCACATCTCACCTTCAGGTTTATGATAAAGCAGCACGCGTGTTTTTTGATTGAGACTTTTATTCAGTTTAACTTCACGACCATCGATGCAAACTTTATCATGATGCGTCATGCGTTCGCCGAGTTGCGCAATGGCGCCATTCACTGTGATCCGGCCGTCAGAAATCATTGTTTCTACTTGTCGGCGTGATGCAATACCAGCCGCAGCTAATATTTTTTGAATTTTTTCAGACATAGCTGATTAACCTATCGTTTGTTCAGCTTCTTCGAGTTCAATCGAATCCACTTCTTGATGAGAGTCTTCAAGCGTTGCGGCTCGTTCTTCTGGGATCAAATCACTATTGTTGATTTGAATATTACTTTCTTCAAGCGCTAGCTGAACGTTTAATAATGCTTCTTGATCCGCTAAGGCTTTAAATTCTGCGAGCGAGGGAAGTTCGGTCAAAGATTTTAGATTGAAATAATCAAGGAAAACTTTGGTGGTGCCATAAATTGCTGGTTTTCCAGGTAAGTCACGATGTCCTAGCATTCGTATCCACTCTCTTTCTTGCAAGGTTTTCATGATATTAGTGCTGACTGTGACACCACGGATTTCTTCAATTTCGGCGCGGGTGATGGGTTGTTTATAAGCGATGATTGCAAGTGTTTCTAAAAACGCACGTGAATAACGCGGCGCGCGTTCTTCAAATAATTTACTGAGCCAAGGACTTAGCTCTGCTTTGGCTTGAATACGAAAACCACTAGCAACTTCTTGCAAATAAATACCACTTTCTTCATGCGCTAAACGAACGCTGAGCTGATCAAGGATGTTGCGCAAATCTTTAGAATTAGGGCGTTCATCCTCATTAAATAATTGTTGGAGTGCGGCGATACTGAGTGGGCGATTGGCGATCATTAAGGCGGCTTCAATGATGGCTTGTAATTTTTCAAGACTCATAAGCGACATAGTATTCATCCGACTTTAAACTTTATTGTTATACATGCTAGCAAAAACTTTGGATTTAACATACATTTTCTATCTTTTGGGCGCATCTTTATGCCAGCAAGTTTAATACGCAATCTCAATAGACTGAAGCCTATGCTGCGTGGCGGCATACTCACGATGGGTAATTTTGATGGCGTGCATCTTGGCCACCAGCAATTATTAACTAAAACCGTCCAGATAGCACGTCATAAGGGTGTTCATGCACAAGTTTTGACCTTCGAGCCGCAACCGCGAGAGTTTTTTTCGGGTCGAGAATTAACAGTGCCGAGATTAACCAAGCTGCGAGAAAAGTTTTTACAATTAACGGCATTTGGCATCGATGACGTTATTATACTTAAGTTCAATCAACAGCTTGCAGATTTATCTGCAAGTGATTTCCTGGAGCAAATAAAGCGCCAGATGGCTCCACAGCACGTGATTGTGGGTGATGATTTCCGTTTCGGGCGTGGTCGTGAAGGAGACTATAAACTCTTAAAAGCATTTGGTGAAAAGTCAGAATTTAGTGTTGAAGTCATGCCGACTTTTGAAATGAATGGGGAACGTGTCAGTAGCACACAAGTGCGAAATGCTTTGCAGCGAGGTGATTTGGCAGCGGCGACACAATTGTTAGGGCGGCCGTACGCGATGATGGGTAAGGTCAGTCATGGCCGTAAACTCGGCAGAGCATTAGGTTGTCCCACTGCCAATATTCATGTGAATCGTCGTTTAACACCAGTGCAAGGCATTTATACGGTCTTGGTTTCTGGTATTACAGCGCAACCATTACCAGGCGTTGCGAGTGTTGGCACACGGCCGACCATTGATGGCATCGCAACCATACTCGAGGTACACTTACTTGATTTTGACGGCGACCTCTACGGACGCCATGTGCAAGTTGAGTTTTGTAGCAAGTTACGTGATGAAAAACGCTATGATTCCTTAGATTTATTAAAAGAGCAAATTGCCATTGATGTGCAACAAGCTCGTGATTATTTTAAAAAGTAGAGCAGCCTATGAGCGATTACAAAAATACTTTAAATTTGCCGCAAACTGATTTCCCTATGAAAGCTAATTTATCGCAACGCGAACCTGCGATGTTACAAAAATGGGAAGAAATGCAACTTTATAAAACCTTGCGAAAATCTCGTGAGGGTCAACCAAAATTTGTTTTACACTTGGGTCCGCCTTATGCAAACGGACATATTCATCTCGGTACTGCGACAACAACATTACTCAAAGATATCATTGTGAAATCCAAAACCATGAGTGGTTTTGATTCTCCACTTGTTCCAGGTTGGGATTGTCATGGCTTACCGATTGAACTGAATGTTGAAAAAAAGATAGGAAAAGCAGGGCAGAAAGTTTCTGCTGCTGAATTTCGAGTTGCTTGTCGCAATTACGCGTCATCATTTATTGATATACAACGCGCTGAATTTAAGCGTTTAGGCATTCTTGCTGATTATGACAATCCGTATTTAACAATGGACTATCAATACGAAGCTAACATCGTTCGCAGCTTGGCTAAGATGATTCACAATCATCATTTACAAAAAGGTTATAAACCCGTTCATTGGTGTTTAGATTGCGCTTCAGCCCTCGCCGAAGCAGAAGTTGAATATGCAGATAAAACATCGCCGTCGATTGATGTTAGTTTTAAAGTGCTAGATGCAGTTGATTTTTGGGGACGATTTGAAAAAGTAGCAGACGCACCAGGTGAAGTTGTCGTGCCCATTTGGACAACAACACCATGGACTTTACCTGCGAATGAAGCTGTGTCTCTTAATCCTCAATTACAATATGCTTTAATTGCAACGCCTGAACCGCTACAACTTTTAATTGCAGAAGATTTAGTTCCTAGTGTGCTCGCACGTTACTGCATTGATGAATACGCTCATTTAGGAAGCGTGATGGGTGAGCGTTTAGCTGGCGTGATGTTGCAGCATCCATTCTACGATAAACAAGTTCCGATTATTATGGGCGAGCATGTGACGATTGAAGCAGGTACTGGTGCTGTGCATACTGCGCCTGCACACGGTGTTGACGATTACGTCATGGGCAAACAATACAATCTTCCAATGGTGAATCCAGTCGGTGATGATGGTTGTTATACCAAAGCAACACCATTATTTGCTGGCATGCATGTGAATCGTGCGAATGAAAAAATTATTGAAGTCATGCAAGAACGCGGCAGTTTAATTCATCAAGAAACAGTGAGACACAGCTATCCACATTGTTGGCGTCACAAAACCGCATTAATTTTCCGTGCAACACCGCAATGGTTTATCAGTATGGATCAAAACAATTTACGTTCTCTCGCGATGCAAGCAATTGATAGAGTCGATTGGATTCCAGATTGGGGTAAATCTCGGATTAAAGGCATGATAGAAAATCGTCCCGATTGGTGTATCTCACGACAAAGAACTTGGGGTGTGCCTTTATGTTTAATTACGCATAAAGAAACGGGCGAATTACATCCTGACATGGTTTCTTTAATGGAAAAAATTGCCGTTCGAATTGAACAAGAAGGAATAGAAGGCTGGCATAACTTAGAATTAGCTGACTTACTCTCTGAAAATGAAGTGAGTCAATATCAAAAAATTAGCGATGTCTTAGATGTCTGGTTTGATTCTGGTGTGTCGCATGAATGCGTTTTGAAAACGCGTCCGGAATTACATTTTCCTGCAGATATTGTGTTAGAAGGTTCAGATCAACATCGCGGTTGGTTTCAATCTTCATTGCTCACTTCAGTTGCGATGAATGGTGTTGAATCTTATCGATCCGTGTTAACACATGGTTTTGTGGTTGATGGTCAAGGTCGTAAAATGTCTAAGTCTTTAGGAAATGTCATCGCACCTGAAGAAGTCATACAAACGTTAGGCGCAGATATTCTTAGACTTTGGGTTGCTTCCATTGATTATCGTTATGAGATTAGCGCATCAAAAGAAATTTTGAATCGCATGTCAGAAGCTTATCGACGCATTCGCAATACCTTACGATTTTTATTATCGAATTTAAATGGGTTTGATCCAACAAAAGATTTATTATCACCAGAAAAAATGTTGGGTTTAGATCGTTTTGCAGTTGAAAAAACCAGATTATTACAAGAAGAAATGAGACAAGCATACGATACGTATCAATTTCATGCCGTCGTGCAAAAACTTCATCAGTTTTGTGTGACTGATCTTGGTGGTTTTTATCTCGATATTATTAAAGATAGACAATACACCATGCCGGCAGAAAGTCGCGGTCGTCGTTCTGCGCAAACAGCATTATTCCATATTGCGCATGCAATGGTGCGATGGCTCGCTCCGATCATGAGTTTTACTGCGGAAGAAGTTTGGCAATTTTTACCTGGTGTGAATTTCGATTCAGTGTTATTAACGACGTGGTATGAAGGTTTAGCTGAGTTACCAGCAACATCCATGATGAATCTTGAGTATTGGGAAAAAATCCAAGCCGTACGCGATGCGGTCAATAAAGAAATTGAAAATCAACGTAATGCCGGTCAAATTGGTTCTGCACTAGAAGCTGAGGTTTATCTGTACTGCGCTCCACAATTAAAAGCTCAGCTTGATGAATTAGGTGATGAACTGCGTTTTGTTTTAATAACATCACAGGCAGAAGTGTTGGCTGAAGATAGTAATGTTGAAAGTGTTGCGACTGAAATTCCGGGCTTAAGTTTAATGATTAAACCCACTCAATATCCTAAATGCGAACGCTGCTGGCATAGACGTTCAGATGTGAATTCATCACCCGATTATCCAGGTTTATGCGGTCGTTGTGTGGAAAATGTAACTGGAGTTGGAGAACAACGTGAGTATGCATGATATGACAATCACTTCTACTAGTAAAAAAATATTGCGCTCCGGATTAACATCATTATGGATGACAGCGTTAGTCATCTTCATTGATCGCTTGAGTAAATGGTGGGTGTTGCAACATCTTACTTTTCAAGAGCCCATGCAAGTCCTGCCCATTTTTAATTTGACACTCGCCTATAATAAAGGCGCTGCATTTAGTTTTTTACATTCCGCTTCGGGTTGGCAACATATTTTTTTGGGCGGACTTGCGCTTGTCGTGAGTGTCATTATCGTGGTGTGGTTATGTCGTTTGCCTAAAAATGCTTATTGGATGAATACAGCTTTGTGTTTGATTTTAGGTGGCGCTTTAGGTAATGCTTGGGACAGAGTGTTGTATCGTTATGTTATCGATTTTTTATCTTTCCATTGGGGTAATTGGTATTTTGCGATTTTCAATATTGCAGATAGTGCGATTTGTGTTGGCACTTCTATGATTATTATTTCTTGGATGTTTGCGGCTAAAGAATAATAAAATATCATTATCGTCAACAAAAGACGCGCTCTATGATAAGAGATAAAATCATCACTAGTCATGTAGAATCAGTTTTTTATTTTTGTGTAGATGATTCACAACTTCGTTGTACAAAATCACGAATCATATTTGCCATAAATTCAAAATCAGGATTATAAGTCAAACTACGATGCGGTCGGTTGATGAGATGATAGTGGAACATCGAGTCATAAAGAATCGTTTCAAACTTTGTATAACCACCATACACAAAATGATGAGTGTGATCTGTCCGCGATGCCAAGATGTAGTCGCCATTTTGCCCGTAATGCGGGTTATTGGGAGCGAAGGGAATGCTAACATGTGAAAAATCTTTAATATTTAATTGAGGATAAGAAGACAAACGTGAAACAATTCTAGGATCGCTATACGATTTTGGGTGAGCGGAATAAAGTAACATTTGACTGTCGTCATGTTGATATCGAGTAAAAAACTTCAAGGCTTTACGACTTGAAATGGTTTCATCTCTATCACCGATGATGATAAACATCGGGCAATCTAAAGTATTTGTTTGACTCATTTTATGAATGAGGTTAGTCAATAAGCTGACTTGTATGACCGAATTATAAGTAACTGAAGAATATTTTGCATAATCAATTTCCTGATATTTGAAAGCCCAAGGACTACCATTAATACCAATCCAGTTCTTCATGCGATGCCAGGCAATTGCGAGATCAACCGAATTATGCATGCCTACTGCGGGAGCCAGTAATACAACCCCCGCGATCTGGTCGTCAATGAGAGCGTGATAAACCGATAAAGCAGCGCCAGTTGAATAACCAATTAAAAATAAATGATCGACATCGCGTTTCATTGATTCAACACCATAACGTAATGCTTGTAACCAATCCTGGTATGAGATTGAAATTAAATCGTCAGGAGCTGTGCCATGACCAGGTAATAAAATACTGCGACAAAGCATACCAGTTGATTGCAACGCTTTGCCAACATCGAGCAATGTGAACGGACAGTCAAATAACCCATGTATCAACAATGCACCACATTTTATTTTGCCGGATTGTTGTGGCGGTTTTAATTCAAAAGGGCTGTTGGTATTAATAATATATTGTGCGAACTCTTTTGTGTAACCAGTAAGATCAACGCGACGCTCTTTAATGATACGTTTAGTTTGTGTGATATAATCTGCGAACGCGAGCGTGCCATCGTGTATGGGATAGTTAATGGATAGTGAAGTATGATCAGTTGCAGAAGCTTCATCTTGCATATATATTCACTTCAGCAGTTCCTCTGCAGGGTATGTGCTTAGGATCTACACATTTTATATTAACTTAGATAAGGATGAAAGAGCTCTTCATGAACATGGATCGCTTTCTAAAGGTGAGCCGATTTTTTTTAATTGCGCTATTTTTTTTGCTGGTTGAACCTTCATATGCAATATATCGCCCAGGTTTGGGTGACGTCGCGACGAATATCTTATCTCCTGTCAGTGTGTTTTCTGATTTTGTGAATAGTGCTTGTATTGTGATTGGCGGCGCTTTTTGTTTTGCGAGCATTATTAAATATTTCGAACATAGACGCAGCCCAACGATGGTGCCTTTAAGCACAGTCATTTTCTTACTCATCGCGGGTTTGCTATTGCTTGCATTACCAATATTATCCTTCGTGACTGAAGGCGGCATTCCTTATACTCTTTATAAACACTAATTATGAAATTATATTTGAAATTAAGTTTACTCCTTGCTTTGCTGACTTCACTAACAAGTTGTGATCTTCAAAATGACCCTTCAAGTTATTTGCAAAATCCTAAAAAATTACTTGTGCTTGTAAAGCAGTGTCAAATGAATCCACCGGTGACACAAGTAGAAGCTGAAAGATGCAAAGAAATTTTTTATGCGAGTAACCAAGTCGCGCAAGTGATTACTAAAATCCAAGCAGGGCCCGAACAATTTGGCGAACATATTCTACGGACAGAAATGCAATATGCGGTGCAGATGCAAAAAATTGCGGACTCACAAGCAAATAGTCCACTGGTGAAGCAAACAAAAATTGAAGCGGAACAAACTTTGCGGCAGATTAATTTGTATTTGGCGGTGGTGGGGTTGGCGAGTCCGGAATGATTTTTGCGCCAACGGCGCATCGTGCCCGTGCCCGATTGCGTGCCCGTGGCCGGTTTTTAATTTTTTAATTTTATAAAAGACGGGCACGGGCACGCAATCGGGCACGGGCACGAAAAAAACTAACGATGATACGGATGCTTTGTATCAATCGTATAAACCCGATAGATCTGCTCAGCAACAATCAAGCGCACTAAAAAATGTGGAAACGTAAGTGGTGAAAGTGACCAACTCATTTCTGATTTATTTAAGCATGCTGCACTTAAACCATCAGGGCCTCCTACTAATAAATCAATACCACGCCCAGTTTGCTGCCATTCAATAAACAAGCTCGCTAGTTGTTCTGTCGTGTACGGCTTGCCTTGCACATCTAAAGTGATGATGCGATGAGTTGGTTTGCATGCCGCTAATAATTTTTCACCTTCGCGTTCAATAATACGCTGAATATCAGTACGAGTGCTGCGTTTTTCCGCGGGAATTTCAACTAATTCTAATGCATATTGTGCAGGCAAACGTTTGGCATAATCCTCGTAACCTGCAATGACCCAAGCTGGTGTTTTGTGTGTGATGGTGAGTAAACGAATTTTCATCTCAAGCGCTGTTATCGCGTAATTCTTTAATTGGTTCCCATAAATCTTCTAAGCGGTAAAATGAACGAGTCGTCGCGATCATGACTTGCACTACGACATCACCTAAATCGACTAAAATCCATTCGTTATCTTTATCTCCCTCGGTGCGAACGTTGTGAGCACCTTGTTCTTTCGCTTTATAAGCAACTGTTTCTGCTAATGCTTTCACATGTCGGGTAGAGCGACCAGTACAGATGATCATGTAATCGGTAATACTGGTGAGTGGACGCACATCCATGGTCACAATGTCTATGCCTTTCATATCATCTAAGCTTTGTGTGGCAAGGTCGCGTAACTCTTCTGGTTTCATCATCTTTTCTCGCTATTAAGTAATACTGTATATCTTGTGCTGTTTGATGTAGTCGTAAACAGAATCTGGCAATAGATACCTTGGATTCCGTCCCATTGCAATCTGTTTTCGGATGTCGGTTGCTGAAATTTCCAGAGAAGTGATCGGTCTTAAGAGGATGCCGCCAGCACGATGTTCATGAATGTACGCTATTTCTTTTTGTAAACGTTGCTTTAACAAGTCTGAAACAATACCGGTTGTTGGCAGATGGAAATGTGGTCGATGTGCAACAATCAAATGTGCGTGTTGTAAAATTTCTTCCCAACGGTGCCAGCTTGCAAAACCTAAAAAGGCATCAATGCCAACTAATAAACAAAGTGGTGTTTCACCAAATTCGGCGCGCATTTCTATGAGTGTGTCTATGGTATAAGTTGGGCCTGGTCGATTTATTTCTCTCGCATCACTCACTAATGCAGGTTCGGCAGCAACTGCACATTCGACCATCGCGAAACGTTGTTCAGGCGTCGCGACTGGTTGTTTGCGATACATGGGTTGGCGCGTTGGAATGATATGGACGCGCGACAAATCTAGTGCTTCGTATAGTTCTAACGCCATGCGTAAATGACCAAAATGCATGGGGTCAAATGTACCTCCAAGAATACCGATCGCTTTGTCTGTTTGATGCATGTTGACGTCCAAAGGATTTATTAAATTATAGTCTATTTCAGTTATTTAATCATAATACGCAGGCAAAGCTGTGTAAGTGCGCGCCATGGATCTTCGTTGGAGCTGCCTTTAATAGCGCGGTCCACATGGATTGCTTGGCTGAGATGATGATAACAGTTTGCAGCCGTGGTGCGATTAATGAATGCTTTAACAACCGGTTGGCGGCGAGGGAAGACACGATATTTTTTAAAGACAGAATCTAAAGAGATACCTTGAGCGACAAGTGTCGCACATTCTGCTAAGAGACGTAGTTCGCGAGTGATACTCCACAACACAATTGCAGGTTCTACATCGTTGCGTTTCAGTTGATTAAGTATATTTAAACTGCGTGCTGGTGGATCTGATAATAAGCTATCAATGAGATCAAAAACATTAAACTGACTTTCATTGGTTAAAAGCGGTTGTAAGCTCTTACTGTCTATAGGTTGTGTTGGATTTAACAAACATAGTTTTTCTAAAACTTGTGCTGCTGCAACGAGATTACCTTCGGCACAATCTGTTAAGAGTTGGGCTGCGTCTGGTTTAATGGTGAGTCCAAGTGTGTGCGCTTGTTGTATGATCCATTTCGGCAAATATTCTCGCGTGATGGGCCAGATGGTGACGACTATGCCTATTTTTTCGAGTGCAATATACCATGCGCTTTTAGCAGTTTTGTCATCTATTTTTCCCATCAGTATGAGTAAGATGACAGATGAACATGGTTGTTTCGCATAATCCTGTAAGAATGTACTCGTTGCTTTATTTGGCGTTATTTCTCGCATCTCTAATTCAACAAGTTTTTTTTCACTTAACAATGAAGTTGTAAATACAGCGTGATGTAAAGCGTCAACTTCAAAATTTGCTTCAAGTGTAATGCGCTCGCGTTCTGTGAATCCGGATGCGGTGACGGCTGCGCGTAGTTGTTTAAGCGCATGATCTTTTTGCCAAGGCTCTTCCCCACTCACGATATAAATCGGTGCCAAGGATTTGGTTAAGAGCGGTTTCAATTGTGGGAGATTAATTTTCATGATGTTTTTGTGATGAGCGTTTGTTTGGATTGTTCGATCATCTGCGTAATTTCTTCTGACGTGATGCGATTAATAATGGCATACGCTAACATGCGCCGCATTTGTTGGTAAAGTAAGGTGGCTTCATTACTACTACCAAGAATTTGGTTAGATTGCACAGTCAGCGAACGAGTTTCAACCAGTGATTGTGGTGTAATGAGTGGTGTTCCTTTCGCATCAGCAATATCAAAGATGACAGTGACGCGTAAAATATATTGTCGTGTTTGCTGCGTACTACTCACACTTAATAAATCTTGCGAGGCAACATCACTGATAATTCTTAATAGCACATTCGCTTCACTAGGTGATTTCGCTAGTTGTACGTGTGAGGTAATAAGATATTGTTGAAGTTGTCGAGCAAGATGTCCATACGGATCATTAGTGCTGAGATAAATGCGTTGTAATGAAGTAGGAAAATGGCGCTCGCCTTGCAAATGAAATCCACAACCTGCCAGAAAAAAAATGCAGCTGCTTAAAATCAGTTTTGAAATAAATCTCATGATTCACTCGTCACAACATTAATTAATTTACCTGGCACAGTAATAATTTTTTTAATCAATTTGCCTTGCGTTGCTTGCTGTATTTTACTGTCTTGTTTTAATTTCATTGCTATCGTTTCTTGATCTGCACCATGTGGTACACGAATTTTACTGCGTAATTTGCCATTCACTTGCACGACCATTTCCACAGAATCCACTTTGAATACAATCGGGCTAGAACGCGGCCAGTTAGTGTGAAGAACAATGCCGCTATAATTTAAATCTTGCCATAGTTGATGGGTGATATGCGGTGTGATCGGTGCTAATAAACGCAGTAAAATGCTCATGCCTTTATGAATGATGATGTCGCGAATATCAATACCGGAATCTGCTTCTGGGATTTTAGTCAGTAAATTTAAAATCTTCATGCAACTAGAAACGACAGTATTATATTGTTGACGTTCATAATCAAATTTAGCTTGATCAAGTATTTCGTAAATTTGTCTAAAGGTTTCTGTTTGGGCGGCATTTGTCATTTCCCAATTCGCCATGCCTAATAAATTCGTTTTAGGTAAGCGATTATATTTTTTAATGGTTTCTTGTACTTCATAAGCATAAGCCCACAAGCGTTTGAGAAAACGATGAGCGCCTTCAACGCCGCTATCTGACCATTCTAGAGATTGTTCTGGAGGCGCTGCAAACATAATGAATAAGCGCACGGTATCAGCACCGTATAAGTCGACAAGCTGTTGCGGATCAACCACATTGCCTTTTGATTTTGACATTTTAACGCCGTTATTTAAGACCATGCCTTGCGATAACAAACGTAGAAATGGTTCGTCGCTATTGAGCAAGCCCTCATCGCGCATTAATTTATGGAAAAAGCGTGCATAGAGTAAGTGAAGAACGGCGTGTTCGATACCACCGATGTATTGGTCTACGGGTAGCCAATAATTAGCACGGCCATCTAACATGGCTTTTGTCAATTTTTTGCAAGTGAAACGGGCGTAATACCAAGATGATTCCATGAAGGTATCGAAGGTGTCGGTTTCGCGTTCAGCAGGACCACCACACTTTGGACAAGTCGTATGTAAAAAAGATGGCATGTTTTTTAATGGTGATGACACGCCAGTGAATTCTACTTCTTCGGGCAATACAACGGGAAGATCATGTTCAGGTACTGGAACAATACCGCAATTCATACAATAAATAATGGGAATAGGTGTGCCCCAATAACGTTGTCGCGAGATGCCCCAATCACGCAAACGATAATTGACTTTGCGATCACCTAATTCTAAAGCTTCAAGATGAGCGGCGATGGCATTGAATGCTTGTTCAGATGTGAGACCTGTAAATTCAGCAGAATTAATCAAGACGCCAGGTTCAGTAAAAGCGCGTGTACTCAAATCAGGTTCACTGCTATCGATGGGTGTAATGACAGGTTTGATTGGCAGGTCATAGCTTTTTGCAAATTCAAAATCACGTTGGTCATGCGCAGGAACAGCCATTAATGCGCCATAACCATATTCCATTAGGACAAAGTTCGCAACCCAAATTGGAATCGGTTTACCAGTGAGTGGATGGGTCGCAGAAATTCCAAGAGGCACACCACGTTTTTCCATCGTAGCCATTTCAGCTTCAGCCACTTTGATATTGCGGCATTCATCTATAAAAGATTTTAAGCTTGGGTTATTTTCTGCAAATTGTTTAGCTAATGGATGCTGTGGTGCAATGGCAATATAAGTCACACCATAAAGCGTGTCAGGTCGAGTGGTAAAAATAGGGAGAGGTGAATGTTCTGGGACGCTGAAAGTAATATCGACGCCTTCTGATCGACCGATCCAATTACGCTGCATGGTTTTGACTTGTTGCGGCCAATGTTCCAGTGTATCCAAGTCATTTAATAGTTCATCAGCATAAGAAGTGATTTTTAAAAACCATTGTGGAATTTCGCGACGTTCTACGAGTGCGCCAGAACGCCAACCTCTACCATTCACGACTTGCTCATTCGCTAGAACTGTTTGATCAACAGGATCCCAATTGACTTCCGCATTTTTTTTATAGACCAACCCTTTTTTGAATAAGCGTAAGAAAAACCATTGTTCGAAGCGATAATAGTCTGGATCGCAAGTGGTTATTTCACGGCTCCAATCATAAGCAAAGCCAAGACGCATCATTTGTTCACGAATATGTTTGATGTTTTGTCTGGTCCAAGTTGCAGGTGGGATATTGTTTTTGATTGCAGCATTTTCAGCGGGCAGACCAAATGCATCCCAACCCATAGGCTGTAAGACATTTTTACCGAGCATGTATTGATAACGGGAAATGACGTCACCTATGGTGTAGTTGCGTACATGACCCATATGCAGACTGCCACTTGGGTAAGGAAACATCGATAAACAATAAAATTTTTCTTTATTCGCATCTTCAATAGTTTGAAACACATTTTTATCTTGCCAGTATTGTTGGGCATTATTTTCGATTGTAGTTGAATGATATTGCTGTTCCATAAAAGTCTCGTTGTTAGGCAGATAAATTGGATGATGCTGTATTCGAGTAGTCACCTTGTTGATGCAAAATCTTTTGTGCTTGTCGCTGACGTAATACAGCCAATCCTAAAAAGACCAGCATGATAAACAAAAGAGGATCAAGGCCATTAGTGAGCCATGGTGTGATGCCATACATGGGCTGTACAGTCGTCGTTAACACACCAGCTTGACCTTTGGGTATTTCTTTGACGATGTGTCCATCAGGTGTGATGTAGGCGGTAATACCATCATTACTGACAAATAAAACTGGTTTGCGAAATTCTAACGCACGCATCGCAGCCATTTGTAAATGTTGTGGTTCTGCATTCGAGTTACCAAACCAGGCATCATTCGTGACAACGAGCAACATGTTAATTGATTTATCAATCGAACGTGTTAATTCTGGGAAAGTAATTTCGTAACAGATGGAAGATAGAATTTTAATATTGCCTATTTTGAGAGGGTCTTGCTCAATTTTCCCTGCTGCCATATTTGACATAGGAATATCCATAAACTGCAGTGATTTTGAGAGGAGGTAGGAAAACGGAATGTATTCCCCAAAAGGAACCAAAAGACGCTTATGATAAACTTGGTTGCTTGCCCCTAAAGTGACTAATGCATTGTAATATTCTTTTTGATCAGGAGTTCCGATGGGTATGCCTAACACCAAGTTGGAATGAGTTTTTAAAGCTTTTTCGTTTAATTCGTTAATTAATTCTTGAGAATATTCTAACGGAACAGGAATCGCGGCTTCTGGCCAGATGATGAGATCATATTTACCCCAAAGCGATCTTGTGAGATCGAGATATCGGTCTACCGAAGTTTGAATGTGTTCGGATGACCATTTAATAGATTGTGGAATATTACCTTGTACTAATGCGACTGAAAGTGTTTGACCTTCAGGACGTGTCCAAGGAATCATGCTGAAAAATCCGCCAAGAATCCAGATGAAACTGACAATCAGTAACTGACTGATGACGCTGCGATAATTCTGTGTGCGATAGTAACGGTAACTATTAATGATGAGTCCACAGCAAATTAATAAAATTAAAGAAATGGCATAGACGCTGAGTAGCGGGGCATAACCTTTTAAAGGTGAATTAGTTTGACTGTAGCCGAGAAAAAACCATGTGAATCCAGTTAATAAAATACTACGTATCCATTCACTAAAGACCCAAATAGCAGGAAATGCGAAAACTAACTTGGCACTTTGATTGATCGGAAAGAAACGATTTAGAAAATAGCCAGTGAATGCAGGATAAATTGCGAGATAGGCGATTAAGCTGATCGTGATGAAGACTGCGAAGAAAGATGGTACGCCGCCAAAAACGTGT
>Ga0206869_1100_pt1 | contig 17182 bp, 16 predicted proteins | sample Alteio_BWOrgCont_35_FD_152618 | JGI IMG/M metagenome (GOLD analysis project Ga0206869, IMG submission 152618) | Enriched cells from forest soil in Barre Woods Harvard Forest LTER site, Petersham, Massachusetts, United States -... | ecosystem: Environmental > Terrestrial > Soil > Temperate forest >... | reverse complement strand
GCAAACCCGGCGAACACGCCGTCCTGCTCCTGCCGGGCATTTATAACGAAACGCTGATGCTGCTCGCCGACGCGCATGATTACTTCTACCGCCACGCCCACGCGGAACAGGCGGAGATGACCAACCGCGAGCGCACCATGTATGCAAGCGAGATGTCGCGCGTCACCATACGCCTCTCCTGCGTGATGGCATGGCTCATGGCGCGCAAGGCGGTGTTCGCGGGCAAGATCAGCAATGAGGAAGCGAGCGAGCGTTTCCGGCTCGACTGCCGCGATATCTGCATGAACCAGCATATCGAGGCTGAGTCGCTCCTGCCCGACCGCATGACGGATCTGCTCGATAAGACCTTTGAGCTTTACCAGCGCGTCGCGCGGCTCGACGATGCGGGCGGGGGCAAGAAAGAACCGACCACCAATATTTAGCCCGCGAGCTTCTTCTTCAGCAATTCGTTGACCGCCGCCGGGTTGGCCTTGCCGCCGGAGGCTTTCATCACCTGGCCGATAAAGAAGGCGAAGAGCTTGTCCTTGCCGGAGCGGTATTCGGCGACTTTGTCGGGGTTGGCAGCCATGACGTCGTCGATGACTTTCTCAATCGCACCCGTGTCGGTGACCTGCTTTAAGCCCTCCTCGTCCACGATGCGCGCGGCATCCTTGCCGGTCTCGAACATCTTGTCGAAGACGACCTTGGCTATCTTGCCGGAGATGGTGTTATCCTCAATCAGCGCGAGCAGGCCGGAGAGCTTGTCGGTGGTGATGGGTGAGGATTCGATGTCGAGCCCCGCCTTGTTAAGCCTGCCGAACAGCTCCGCCGTTATCCAGTTGGAGGCGAGCTTGGGGTTATGTCTCGCCACCACCGTCTCGAAATACTGCGTGGTCGCGAGATCCGCCACGAGCACGCCCGCGTCGTAGGGCGAAAGGCCGAACTCGCCGATATAGCGCGCTTTCTTATCATCCGGCAGCTCGGGCAAGGTGGCTTTTATCTTATCCACGAATTCCTGCGAGAATTCGAGCGGCAGCAGATCCGGGTCGGGGAAATAGCGGTAATCGTGCGCGTCTTCCTTGCTGCGCATGGTGCGCGTCTCGCCGGTCGAGGCGTCGAACAGGCGCGTCTCCTGATCAATCTTGCCGCCAGACTCGATGATGCCCACCTGCCGCTGCGCCTCGTATTCAATCGCCTTCATGACGAAGCGCACGGAGTTCACGTTCTTGATTTCGCAGCGCGTGCCGAGCGCGCCTCCGGGCTTGCGCACCGAGACGTTGACGTCGCAGCGCATGCTGCCTTTTTCCATGTCGCCGTCGCAGGTGCCAAGATAGCGCAGGATGGAGCGCAGCTTCTTGACATACTGCCCCGCCTCTTCCGGCGAGCGCAGGTCCGGCTCGGAGACGATTTCCATGAGCGCGATGCCGGCGCGGTTCAGGTCGATAAAGCTGTGCTTCGGGCTATGCTCGTGCAGGCTCTTGCCCGCATCCTGCTCCAGGTGCAGGCGCGTGATGCCGATGGAGCGCGAGCTGCCGTCCGCCAGATCGATGATGAGCGTGCCCTTGCCGATAATGGGGTCGAGGAACTGCGAGATTTGGTAACCCTGCGGCAGGTCGGCATAGAAATAATTCTTGCGGTCGAACACCGAGCGGCGGTTTACCTGCGCCTTGAGGCCTAAGCCGGTCTTGACTGCCTGCTCGACGCAATAAGCGTTGATCACCGGTAGCATGCCGGGCATGGCGGCATCCACCAGCGAGACATTCTCATTGGGCTCGGCGCCGAAATCCGTGGGCGCGCCGGAGAATAGCTTGGATTTGGAGCTTACCTGCGCATGGACTTCCAGGCCCAGCACCACTTCCCACTCCCCCGTATTGCCTTTGATGCGGTATTCGGTCATGCGGTCACCGCAATTAATTCCTCCCCCGTCAGGGAGAGAGTCAGGGTGTTTAAAATAACGGTCAACACTCCATCCATATTTTCCAATACTTGGTTATTCCAAAAACGCAATAAACGAAACCCATTGTTCTTAAGATAAGCAGCACGTTTAGCATCATACGCCAGCTGCTCGTTATGTTGGCTGCCATCGAGTTCAATGATGAGTTTTCTGTTGAGGCACACGAAATCAACGATATAAGGCCCCACTGGATGCTGGCGGCGAAACTTGTGTCCTACAAGTGAGCGATTCTTAAGCAGATACCATAGCTTTCTTTCCACATCGGTGAGATTTTTACGCAGATTCTTCGCGCGATCCAGAGTCACCGGCTGGGGTTTCATTTTATGCCCCCTCACCCGCTTCGGCTGCGCCTCAGCTTCCCTCTCCCCATAGGGGAGAGGGTCAGGGTGAGGGGGCATAATTCCCATTTCGGCTTTCATCATCCCTGCTCCATCCTCTGCGGCTGCGCCCTGAACTGCGCCGCCTCTTCCATCACGCCCGCGACGCGGAAGACGGTTTCCTCGTCGAACGCGCGCCCGATAATCTGCAGGCCGAGCGGCAGGCCGGTGGAGGAAAGCCCCGCGGGCACGGAGATGCCGGGCAGGCCCGCCATGCTGGTGGGAATAGTGAAAATATCGTTCAAATACATCTTCACCGGGTCGTCGCTGTTCTCGCCGATTGCGAAAGCGGCGGACGGCGCGGTGGGGGTGAGCAGCGCATCCACCTTCTCGAAGGCCTGCTTAAAATCCTGCACCAGCAGGTAGCGCACGCGCTGGGCTTTTTTGTAATAGGCGTCGTAATAGCCCGCCGAAAGCACGTAGGTGCCGATGAGAATGCGGCGCTTGACCTCGCGGCCGAAGCCGGCGGCGCGGGTCATGCGGTACATCTCCGCGAGCGAGCCATGCTCGGGCGTGACGCGCAGGCCGTAGCGCACGCCGTCATAGCGCGCGAGGTTGGAGGAAGCCTCGGCGGGCGCGATGATGTAATAGGTGGGCAGCGCGTATTTCGTGTGCGGCAGGCTGACTTCGACGATTTCCGCTCCGGCGTCCTTCAGCCAGGCGATGCCCTTGTCCCATATGGCGGCGATCTCGCGGTCGATGCCATCGACGCGGTATTCTTTGGGAATGCCGATTTTCATGCCCTTGATATTGCCGGTGAGCGCCTTCTCGAAGTCGGGCACGGCGCGCGGCGCGGAAGTGGAGTCTTTCGGATCGTGGCCGCAAATGACGGTCTGGGTGATGGCGGTGTCGCGCACGTTGCGGGCGAACATGCCGGGCTGGTCGAGCGAGCTTGCGAAGGCGACCACGCCCCAGCGCGAGCAGCGGCCATAGGTCGGTTTCATGCCGACGACGCCGCAGAAGGCGGCGGGCTGGCGGATGGAGCCGCCCGTATCCGTGCCGGTCGCGGCCAGGCACATGCGCGCGGCCACCGCCGCCGCAGAACCGCCGGAGGAGCCGCCGGGCACCAGATCCTTCGCCCCGTCCTTCGCTTTCCACGGGCTGATGACATTGCCGAAATAGCTGGTGGTGTTGGAGGAGCCCATCGCGAATTCGTCGAGATTGGTCTTGCCCAGCATCGCCGCGCCCGCATCCCACAATTTGGAGGTGACGAAAGATTCGTATTTCGGCTTGAAGCCCTCGAGCATGCGCGAGCCCGCCGTGGTCTGCACGTCTTTGGTGCAGAAGAGGTCTTTGATGGCGACGGGGATGCCTTCGAGCGCGCGCGCCTCGCCTTTGACGATGCGCTCGTCGGATGTTTTGGCGGCGGTGAGCGCCTGCTCGCGCGTCACCGTGATGAAGGCGTTCAGATCCGGGTTGAGCTTGTCAATTGCGCTTAAGTAAGCCTGCGTCAGCTCGGTCGCGGAGATCTTGCGCTCTTTAAGCGCGTCGCGCGCCTCGGCCAGGGTGAGTTCGGTGAGGGCTGCCATTATTCAATCACCTTGGGCACGACGAAGCAGCCGTAATCGCTCATGGGCGCGTTGGCGAGGACGTCTTCGCGGATATGGCCGTCGGTCACCTCGTCCTTGCGCTGCGGCAGGGTGGTGTCCGAGACGCTCGAGAGCTGCGGCACGTTATCCGTGTTCACCTCGGAAAGCTGCTCAATCCACTGAAGAATGCCCGATAATTCCTTGGCGAAATGCTCCTTCTCGCCCTCGGGCACGTCGATGCTCGCGAGCCTGGCTATTTTGGTGACGGTGGCGGCGTCGATGGACATGGCGAAAACGCTTATAATGATTGGTTACTGGTTATTAGCGGCGGGATGCGCTAAAGACAAGTGCATTATGCTCGCTACCACCCCGCAGGAACTCGCCGCCACGCTTCAGAAGGGACAGCGCCTTCTGGGGCTCGACGTCGGCGAGAAAACCATCGGGCTCGCCTTGAGCGACATCAGCCGCATGATAGCCACCCCTTTAAAGACCATCGAGCGCGGCAAATTCACCAAGGATGCCGAGACACTGCTGGCTATCGTGAAGGCGCATGACGTAGGCGGGCTGGTGCTGGGCTATCCCATCAATATGGACGGGTCGGAAGGCCCACGCTGCCAGTCGATACGCCAGTTCGCGCGCAGCCTGGCCGAAAAAACGCCACTGCCCATGCTGCTCTCGGACGAGCGCATGAGCACGATGGCGGTCACGCGCACCATGCTCGACGCCGACCTTTCCCGCCAGCGCCGCGCGGAACTGGTTGACAAAATGGCGGCAAGCTACATCCTACAGGGCGTGCTCGACGCCCTCAATTGGTCACCCGCATGAACTCTTTTTCGCTTTTCGCCATCGCCACAGGCTGCGCCGCCTCCTACCTGCTGGGCTCGATCCCCTTCGGGCTGCTGCTCGGCAAATGGTTTGGCGCGGGCGACATACGCAATATCGGCTCGGGCAATATCGGCGCGACCAACATGCTGCGCACGGGGCGCAAAGGCCTGGCCGCCGCCACGCTCGCGCTCGATTTCGTCAAAGGCATACTCGGCGTCGCGGTGGCGCAGGGCATCAGCAATTACATCTTCCTCACCCATGCGGGCGACTTCGTCATCGCGCCGGACATCAAGCCCTGGGCCGGTATCGCGGCGGTGATGGGGCATGTCTTCCCCGTCTGGCTGGCTTTTAAGGGCGGCAAGGGCGTGGCCACCACGCTCGGCGTCTTCTTCGTGACCGCGCCGCCCATCGGGCTCATCACCGCCATGGGCTGGCTGTTCTTCTTCTATATGACGCGCGTCTCCTCGCTTTCCGCCATCGCGAGCATCGCCTCCGCGCCGATCCTGGGCTATTTCTACGCGTCCCGGAATTTTGCCATCATGGCCTTCGTGCTCGCCGTCATCGTCATCTACAAGCACAAGGACAATATCCAGCGGCTGCGCGAAGGAAAAGAAATCGCATTAAGGAAAACCGATGACCCATCCTGAATCCTGGCGGGGACTGAGCAAGTTCCTCGCGAACGAATCGCTGGTCGACGTGCTACGCCTCATCCGCAGCGAGAATGTCGGGCCGGTGACCTTCTTTAACCTGGTGCGCCAGTTCGGCGCGGCGAGAAAAGCGCTGGAAGCCATTCCCACGCTGGCGCAGAAAGGTGGCAAGCGCACGCCCGTCCTGTGCTATACGACCAAGGACGCCGAGCGCGAGATCGAGCAGACGGAGAAGCTCGGCGCGAAGATGATCCGCTTCGGCGATGACGCCTATCCGCCGCTCCTCACCCAGATTTACGATCCTCCGCCCATCCTGACCGTGCTGGGTTTCGCGCATATGTGGAAGAACCGGCGCACGCTTGCCATCGTGGGCTCCCGCAACGCCTCGGCCAACGGCTACCAGCTCGCCCGGAAACTGGCGAGCGACGCGGGGGCGCAGCAGGTGACGGTCGTCTCCGGCCTCGCGCGCGGCATCGATACGGCGGCGCATGCGGGCTCGCTCGCGACCGGCACGGTCGCGGTGATGGCGAGCGGCATCGATCATGTCTATCCGCCGGAGAATAAGGGGCTTTACGATTCCATCGCCGCGCAGGGGGCTGTCGTCACCGAGCAGCCCTTCGGCATGGCGCCGCACGCGCGCAGCTTCCCCGGCCGCAACCGCATCATCTCCGGCATGAGCCAGGGCGTGGTGGTGGTGGAAGCTTCCATCAAGTCCGGCTCGCTCATCACGGCGCGCTTCGCGCTCGATCAGGATCGCGATGTGCTGGCCGTTCCCGGCTCGCCGATGGACCCGCGCTGCAAAGGCACCAACAGCTTACTCAAGCAAGGCGCGGCGGTCTGCGAATCCATCGAGGACGTAATGGCGCTGCTCAATCGCGAGCCGCCGCTCTTCATGGCCGAGCGGGAGGCAACACCTTACGCGCAAGCGGTCACTTCGCAACCGCAGGAGAGCGAGCTGGCCGAAGCCCGCAAGCTCGTGCAGGGCAAGCTCGGCTATAACGCGGTCGCGGTGGACGAGCTGATGGCACAGTGCCAGCTCACACCCAACCTGCTCTCGCTCGTGCTTCTGGAGCTGGAGCTTGCGGGGAGGCTGCAGCGTCATAGCGGGCATAAAGTCTCGCTTCTCGCCCAGGAACAGTTACTTCTGTCCTCCTCTTGAGCGCAAAAGACACATCCGGCAAATTGATTCCGCTCGAGGCGCTGCGCGGCATGGCGGCGCTGGTGGTGGTGGTGCATCATTTCGTGCAGTGTTTCCTGCCGGGATATGACGGCACCATAATGCCGTATGACGCGGATAAGGCCCTGCTCGGCACGCCGCTCTTCGCCTTCATCAACGGTTTCGGCGCGGTGATGCTGTTTTTCGTGCTCTCGGGCTATGTGCTCTCGCTTAAAGGATTCAAGCCCGATGCGCCGCGCATCATCGGCGAGATGGCGCTCAAGCGCTGGCTGCGCCTCGCACCGCCCGTGACGCTCTCCGTGCTTGCCGTGTGGGTTTTCTTCACTTTGGGCTGGCAGCATTACGCGGATGCGGCTTCGTTCAACCATTCCGACTGCCTCACTTTTCTTATGTATAGCGGCATGCCGCAGGACGCGCGGCCCGGCATCACCGACGCGCTCGCGCAGGGACTTTACCGCACCTTCCTTTTCGGCGATCACAGCTTCAACCCGAGCATATGGACGATGCGAATCGAGTTTTACGGCAGCTTCTTCGTCTTCGCGATAGCGCTGACGCTGCGCTGGCCCGCGCGGCGGCTGCTGTTCATATACCTGCCGCTCTACGCCTTCCTCGTCTGGCTGAATATTTTCTTTCTCATGCTGCTGCCGTTCCTGTTCGGCGTCATCGCGGCGAAGGCGACGGAGAAGCCGCGCAAGCTTCCGGCGGCTCCGGCATTTCTGCTGCTCGCGCTCGGGCTTTATCTGTGCGGCTATTATGTGCCAATAGGCTGGTATGGCTGGCTGCGCGCCGTTCACCTCTCGCCGCCCGGCTACCGCATGCCGATATTATCGCTCGGCGGCCTGATGCTGCTGATAGTGTTCGCGACGGAAAACGTGATCTCGAAACGCTTCCATGGCCGCCTGTCGCGCCTGCTCGGGCAAGCCTCCTTCCCGCTCTATCTGGTGCACGCGCTCTTGCTCACCTCGCCTGCCGCCTGGGCATATGCTCATTTTGAAGGCGGCGCGGCGGGAGTGACGGCGGCTTTGGTCACCTTTATCATCAGCGCCCTGCCCGCCGTCTGGCTTCTCGTCCTTTTTGAGTCGTGGTGGCTGGGCCGCCTGCAAAGCTGGCGGCCTTTCACCCGGCGCGGAGAGAAGATTTACGGCTGACGCGGCTGCTATTCGCGGCCATTGCGCTTGGGCGCGCCTTTATCTCCCAGCGAATTACGCGGTGCGATTTTATCCGTATGGCCGCCTTTGGCGGGTAAATGCTCTTCCGTTAAAGTGCCGGACTCCCGCAATTTATCCAGTACCTTCTGGCCGCGTGTCTGCATTTCTTCCGCTTTTTCACGCAGCAATCGAAGGGTCTGTTCATGCGCATCACCTGTCGTCGCATTTGCCACGCCAGCGAGGGAGGCAATCTCATTTTCGTAGCCCTTCCACATATTATCGCGGCCCATTTCGATCTGCTTTAATTCATGATCGTCAGGTATCCATTTAAATGACTCCGATGCAATAGCATTCGCCAGATTTCCGGTAAAATTAGGATTCAGTTTTTTCACGATACCGCTGTCTTCCAGCGCTTTGGCGACCGTTGTGGCAACCTCAAGCCCGGCGACAATACCCGCGTAAGACTTAGCCTTATACACTCCCACTTGAACGTAAAAGTCAGGTTGCTGAGAGTCTAAGTCCATCTCTTTTACGACACGCTGCGCTATCTGGCTGCGAAGGCCGAGCGCACCGCCACTGTCCTGATAATAATGATTCTCAGACAGAGTCGTCTGGTCCAGAGCTTTGCCCACCACATCCAGAATTTTATTTTTGAGCGCTTCATCAACAGTTCCGTATTCAGTCATTTCATCGGTCTCCGATTTTGGGACGTAATGGGTTATTAATCTGTGATTAATAACACGGTATCATAGCGGCTCAAATTACGTTTTGATTACATTCACTTGTTCTGACAGAAATAGGTTTCCCGTTTACCCTATATTCTTTACTAAAACTCATACCCTTATCCGACTATCGGCGGTGAAATACCACCTTAAAAGCCGCAACCACGCCGGCAACTCATCAGGCAGCGCTGAGAGCCCTATTTACGGTTGACAGGCCTTATAGCGGGGCTATAACCAAATTGACTGGTATTATTTAGGTATATCAAGTGGCTAATTCGCCGTTATCGTCCGAAGCGCGGCGCTCGAACAAACTGCTCCCGCTGGAGGCGCTCCGCGGCATGGGCGCGCTTATCGTCGTCGCGCACCATTTCATTCAGTGTTTTCTCCCCGCCTATGACGGCACGGTGCCGCCTTACGATCCGCAGCGCGCTTTCCTCGGCTCGCCGTGGTATCTCATGTTCAACGGCACGGGCGCGGTCATTGTCTTCTTCATGCTTTCGGGCTACGTTCTATCGCTGCACGGGCTCAGGCCCAACGCCTCGCCCGTCATCCTGGACATGGCGGTCAAGCGCTGGTTCCGCCTCGCGCCGCAGGTCTGCATGGCGGTGCTTCTGCCCTATGCGCTTTTCATTCTCCATCTGCAGTTCTACGACGACGCGGCGCATTTCAACAATTCCTATTACCTGCGGCACTTCACCTATGACGACCTGCCGCAGAGCTTTCATCCGAGCCTGTTCGCCGCCTTATCGGAAGGGTTGTTCCGCACCTTTCTCTATGGCGACAGTACCTTCAATTCCAACCTCTGGACGATGCGCAGTGAGTTCTACGGCAGCTTTTTCGTCTTCGCGATAGCGCTGACGCTGCACTGGAGAGCGGCGAAGCTACTGCTCGTGTATGCGCCCTTCTATTGCCTGATGCTTTATTTCAGCGATGCGGCGCTGGCCTTCCTGCCGTTCCTGCTCGGAGTGGCGCTGGTGAAGATGAATGAGCGGCCTATGAGGCCGGCCCCCGCCCTGACGCTGCTTATGCTGGCGCTCGGCACCTATCTCTGCGCCTATTACGAGCCTATAGGCGCCTATGCATGGCTTGCGCATGCACAGGTGGACGGGCTCGTGCTTCGCATCTCAGTCCTTTCCATGGGCGCGTTCCTGCTGCTCATGGTCTTCGCGACGGACAATATCGTCTCCCGCCGTTTCCAAGGGCCGCTTTCCTACTGGCTCGGGCGCATCTCCTTCCCGCTCTACCTGCTGCATGCCCCGGTGCTCACCTCCGCCAGCGCCTGGACCTTTGCGCGGTTCCACGGCAGCGACTTAGGGATATTTCTCGCCTTCTACATGTTATGCATCGTCTGCATCCCGCTGATATGGGCCATGTGCAGGTTCGAGCGCTGGTGGCTTGGGATCTTGCGGCGCTGGCATCCATTCGCACGTCACCGGGAGCAGGTTTACGGCTGACGCGGCTGTTTATTCTCGGCCGCCGCGCTCGGATATGCCTGCGCCTTTGCTTCCCAGTGGATTACGGGGCGCGATCTTATCCGTATGACCGACTTTAGATGGCAAGTCTTCTTCGGTTAAAATTCCAGACTTGCGTATCCCCTCTATAATGCCCTCGCCACGCGTCATGTCTTCGACTCTTATAGCTATCAAATCCCGAATATTCTGTTGCGCCTCACCCGTCGTATTGTGCGCGGCGCGCGCGAGGGAAGTAATTTCATATATGTATCCATCCCAGATTGTATTGCGCTCATTAACGAGTGTCGTTTTATAATCGTAATCCAATCCTTGATTGATGTAGTGAACGGCAGCCGATGCTACGTTATTCGCTAAATTTTCCGTGTAGCTGGGATTCAGTTTTTTTAGAATACCACTCTCATCCAAAGCTTTTGCAACCGCAGTGGCAACTTCCAATTCCATCGTAATACCACCGTATTGCTTGGCTTCATACACGCCCGCTAGCAGAAAGAAGTTGGGATGATCAGGATGTTCGCATAACGCATTGGCAACTCGTTCCGCTATGTGGCCACGAATTCCCAGTCTCCAATCCTCATCCTTATACGAAACATGTTGTGCAAGATTCGTCTCATCCAAAGCTTTTCCCACAATCTCCCTAATTTCCGGCTTAAGGGTATCGTGCCCGGTTTTCTTATCGTTCATTTCGGTGATCTCCGAAGGTAATTTGAGTTGTTAGAATTAATGATTAAGCCCGCTGCTATTTGCCACCACTGCGGCCAGTGCCTCCGGAGCCTCTCGATGCTGCCGCCTTGCTCCTGTGGCCAAAAAAATCAGATATATCTATTGTTCCGCTTGCCATTAATTCTTCTAATATTTGAGGTCCAGCCTTAATTCTGTCAATCTCAGCGGCCAGCTCGACGTTAGCGTTATCCCTTACCTTCTGGTTAGTAGCATGATGTGCATAGGTCGCAAGTGTGATGAGCCTATCCTGTAATGCCAATTCCGCTATTCGCTGCTGTTCAAGCCAAGCTTGATTCGCACCGCTGTAAGCCTCGAAATATTTAGTTCCTAATTTATTGACGATACCTTCTTCAATGAAACCTTTCTCTTCAAGTGCCCGAGCAATTTTGAGCACGTCCTTATGGGGAAGTGGATCCAGCCCCACCTTACCTCCAATTTTATTTACTTCTTCGTTGAAATCATAAAAATATCCATCGCTTTCTATGACTTTTTTTGCCACCGCTTGAGCAAATTCCTTCCTGTATGCATCCTGATAAGGTGCAATCGATGTTCCAGGGATTACTTCCTTTTCAATAAACTGCGCGGTTTCTTCTACGCTCGGGGCGGCCGTGGTCGCTGCATCTTTTCCGGTGGTTGACATATTTTTCTCCAATTCGTTAACACTAAAGTTAATTTAATACATGCAGGGCAGTCCCGTCTAATTACGGTTGTGTTACGTACTTCTAAAGCTACCAAAAATGCCGGGTTCATACATAAAAGCCATATTTACCAATCATTTTCACTCCCTTACATGACGGTGATTGACATTTCTGCTCATATCGGCGATGGATGCCTGCCTTGAAGGCAACCCAGCTTACTCTATATATAGGCTTTAATGAACGTCGTCGTCGTAGAGTCTCCCGCGAAAGCCAAGACCATCAATAAATATCTGGGCAAGGACTATCAGGTGCTTGCCTCGTTCGGCCATGTGCGCGACCTGCCCGCCAAGGACGGTTCCGTCCGGCCCAACGAAGACTTCGCCATGACCTACGCGGTCGATGACGACGCGAAGAAACAGATAAGCGCCATCGCCAAGGCGGTCAAAGGGGCGGGCAAGCTCATCCTCGCGACCGACCCCGACCGCGAAGGCGAGGCCATCTCCTGGCACGTGCTCGAAGCGCTCAAGGAAAGCAAGGCCCTGCCCGCCAAGACCGAGGTCGAGCGCGTCGTCTTCAACGAAATCACCAAGAACGCCATTTTAGAGGCGATGAAGCATCCGCGCGCCATCGACATGGACCTGGTCAATGCGCAGCAGGCGCGCCGCGCGCTTGATTATCTCGTGGGCTTCACCCTTTCGCCCGTGCTCTGGCGCAAGCTGCCCGGCAGCCGCTCGGCGGGCCGCGTGCAATCCGTCGCGCTGCGCCTCATCTGCGACCGCGACGAGGAAATCGAGAAATTCGTTAGTCAGGAATACTGGGACATCCGCACCCAGCTCACCAGCACCGAAGGCGTGGCCTTCAAGGCCAAGCTGTCGTACTGGCAGGGCAAGAAGCTGGAGAAGTTCGACATCCCCAACGAGGCGCGCGCGAAGGAAATCGCCGGCGCGCTCGACGGCAAGCAATACAACGTCCTCAGCATCGAGCCTAAGCAGGCGCGCCGCCATCCCTACCCGCCCTTCACCACCTCGACCCTGCAGCAGGACGCCTCGCGCAAGCTCGGCTTCTCGGCCAAGAAGACGATGCAGCTCGCGCAGAAGCTTTATGAAGGCATGGATATCGACGGCGAGACGGTCGGCCTCATCACCTATATGCGTACCGACGGCGTGACCGTGTCGCAGGAGGCCATTACCGCCGCCCGCGCGCTCATCGCCAAGGATTACGGCGATCGCTACATGCCCCCGACGCCGCGCGTTTATAAGGTGAAGCAGAAAAACGCGCAGGAAGCCCATGAAGCCATCCGCCCGACCGAGGTGACCCGTCTGCCGTCGCAGGTGGAGCAGGCGCTGGAGCGCGACATGTTCCGCCTCTACGAGCTTATCTGGAAGCGCATGATGGCGAGCCAGATGGAAAGCGCCGTGTTCGATCAGGTCGCCGTGGATGTCGAATCCTCCGACAAGCAGGCGATACTGCATGCGACCGGCTCCGTCATGCGTTTCGACGGCTTCCTCACCCTCTACCAGGAAGCGCGTGACGAAGACGACGTGGACGAGGAATCCCGCGCCCTGCCGCCGCTCAACGCGGGGGAGGCCGTGGGCTTAAAGGAAGTGCTGCCCGAGCAGCATTTCACCGAGCCGCCGCCGCGCTATACCGAGGCGAGCCTGGTCAAAAAGCTCGAAGAGCTTAGCATCGGCCGCCCCTCGACCTATGCCAGCATCATCTCGGTGCTGCAGGACCGCCAGTATGTGAAGCTCGACAAGAAGCGCTTCATCGCCGAGGCGCGCGGGCGCATCGTGAACGCTTTCCTCGTGAGCTTCTTCCGCCGCTATGTCGAATATGACTTCACCGCCCAGCTCGAGGAAAAGCTCGACGATGTCTCGGCGGGCGAAATCGACTGGAAGCAGGTGCTGCGCGAATGGTGGGAGCAGTTCATCATCACGGTGGATGATACGAAAAGCCTGACCACGCAGAAAGTGCTGGAGACGGTCGATTCGCTCCTGGAACCATATATCTACCGCAATGTCGCGCCGGGCACGGACCCACGCGTCTGCCCCACCTGCGGCACCGGCAGGCTTGGCCTCAAGACCGGCAAGTTCGGCGCGTTCCTCGGCTGCTCGAACTATCCCGACTGCAGTTACACGAAGGAACTCGCGAGTAACTCGGACGACTCCAATCCCGGCGCGGATGCCTTCGGAAACGAGCCCAAGGTGCTGGGGAGCGACCCCAAGACCGGCATGGAAGTGCTGCTCAAGAAAGGTCCTTACGGCATGTATGTGCAGCTGGGCAATGAAAAGAAGCCCAAGCGCGCGAGCCTGCCCAAGCACATCGCTCCCGATCAGGTGACGCTGGAAACGGCGCTGTCGCTGCTGTCGCTGCCGCGCGAAATCGGCGCGCACCCGGAGACGAGCCAGATGATAACGGCGAGCATCGGCCGCTTCGGCCCTTACCTGCTGCATGACGGCAAGTACACTTCGCTCAAGGGCGATGACGACGTGCTCACCATCGGCATCAACCGCGCCGTGACGCTTATCGCCGAGAAGAAGATCCCCGGCCGCGCGGCGGCCACGCCGCTCAAAGTGCTGGGCGATCATCCCGACGGCGGGCGCATCGCCATCTATACCGGCAAATACGGGCCGTACGTGAAGTTCAACAAGATAAATGCCTCGCTGCCCAAGAGCGCGGACCCGGAAGCCTATACGCTCGAAGAAGCGGTCGCGCTCATCAACGCCAAGGGCGGCGGAACCGGCAGCAAGAAAAAAGCCGCGGCGAAAAAAGCACCCGCCAAGCGCAAGAAAAAAGGCGAGGAACAGAGCGATTGAAGTCGCCTGCGATTGCGGATAAGATGCGCGCGATTTCCTCAAATGGAGCGCTCACATCCATGAAAGCACGCATCTTCAAGCCCGCCCGCACCGCCATGCAGCAATCCGGCCAGGAAAACAACCATCCCTGGGTCATCGAATTCGCCCGCGAGGCGCAGCTCTTCATCGAGCCGCTCATGGGCTGGACCGGCACGACCGACAATACCCAGCAATTGCGCCTGCGCTACGCGACTAAAGAAGAAGCGATAGAATACGCTCAGCGTAACGGGTTGGAATATGAGGTCAAAGAGCCCAGGGCCCGGACGGTGAAACCAAAGTCCTATGCCGCCAATTTCGCCTTCAACCGCGTAAGCGACGCCACTGATACGTCAAATTGACCGAAAATCTAGCAATAACAGCCCATTTCGGTCATAATACGGTAATATTTCTGTGCTAGCTTTCTAAGCGGTATATCAGGCCTTTTTAAAAGGATTTGCGGCATGAAGCGTTTCACCATCCCCTGCGATTTCGGCGGACAGAAATCCCCGTTCCACATTTATGTGGGCGAGCCGGAGCCGAGCAAGCATCCCTTGCAGAACCAGGCGCACTGGCTTTCCTCCGAGCGCGGCGGCAGCATTCCGCCGGAAGTCATGGAGAGCTTCGACAAGCTGCATGCTATCGCCAAGGAAAACGGCGTCTCGTTTGAGGAACTCTGCGTCTACGCGCTGGGCACGGCGAGCCCGGACGGCAAAGTCACGGCCAGTTGACGGTTTAAACCATGGCTCCTCCCGTCGGCACCCCTTTTGGCGTCAATCCGGTCGATACCGACCCGCGATACAGTTATCCCGCGGGCCGCGACATCGACCCGGCCCTGCCCGTTCCCGAGATCCGTAATTTCGAGTATCAGCAGAACCAGGATCGCTTCGCCAGCATGCAGGAAGACGCGATCAAGCAGGCGGCGCTTGAGGAGCATGTCGACGCGACCTGGGATACGGACTCGCCCTACGGCTCGGTCGCGCGGCCCAAGGAAGAGACGCTGCGTGGCTATAAATTCCTGCTCAAGCAGGGCGACGGCATCCGCGATCTCCAGTTCGCCCAGCACAATTACGGCATTTTCGACGCCATCATCGTGCGGAAGTGCGGCGTCGACGAAGCGCAGCGATCGACCCATCCTGCGTTCGCCGCCGAGCATCCGCGCTATAAGGATTTCGCGCCGCTGCGGCGTAACCTCGCGCTTCTGCGCGATTATCTGCTCGTGCACAACCTGCCCATGTACGCAACCGACGGCAAGGACACGACGACAAACGCCGAGAAGCTCCAAGGCATGGCGAACCAGCTGGGCGATGCGCTCATCGGCCTTAAGCCCCCGCTCCTCGTGCGCTGGTGGCGCACCGCCAAGCGCCTGCTTTCGGGCAAGCGGCTGGACGAGCCGAACGTGAACGATTTCATGAAACACGCCAACATCCCCGACGAAGGCGTGGCCTTCATGTACGAATATCTCTACGGGCTGCAGACCAACCCGTCATTCCGCAACGCGACGCCGTTCATGCAGCATCCGTCGGAATGGAGAATGCAGCCGCGCGAGGAGACGCCATTCTCCGACGCGAACGTCGTCAATTACAGCTACGCCGCCTCGATGAATCGCATCACCCACGGCTTCGACACGATGGTGGGCCATTTGCATTCACTGGAAAAGCTCAGCAATCGCGACCGCCAGCTTTCGGTCGAATATGCGCGCGAGATATTGCGCAACATGCGCATCAATCTTGGCAATGGCCATGACGAGGCGCTGGTGGACATCACCGATCCGCGCCGCGACGAGGCCCGCACGCTGCTTAAGGCTCTACTCTCCTACCGCGGCGCCATATCCGAGATCGCCGACGCGAACCCGAACCTGCTTCAGGATCCGAGCCTGCATTACCGCGAAACGGTGGAAGTGCTGGAGAAGATTGACTATCGCCTGAAGACCACGCTCCATGCGATGCTGACCGAGGAAGGCGACACCGCCAACGCGCAGGCCGTGGCCAGGCGCATGGAACAGACGCCAAGTCAATATAAGACCAATGAGCCTATCGAGCAGCTTATCGGGCAGTTTGAGGCCGGACTTTCCTATGCCGGCGACATGCTGAGCCGCCTCCCCGCCCGCGTGAAAACAGAACGGGATGTTTCGCAGACGCGCACGCAGCAGCAACAGGCGGCCGATGTGGTGCGTCAGGGCGCGAGCAATATCAGCAATGTGCGGATCAGCCAGGTCTCCGACCCGTCCGTAATGCGTTCGGCGGAAGAGATCAACGGCCAGCAGCCTGAGCCCCAGCGCGACAATCCCGATTTACCACCGCCAGGTTTGCGGAAATAGCGGCTGAGCGTAACTCCTGAAATTGCGTCATCCGACTGGTAAAAATTATTTTGCGCAGGAGATTCTTTCCCCTCACCCTAACCCTCTTCCTGAAGGAAGAGGGGATCCAAAGCGCCGGCTCCATTTTCTGACGCACTCGCTTGGCCCTAAGTGCTAAACTTCCCAAGGAGCCTGGATGCCCGAGCATAAGGACATCAGCCAACCTAAATAAACAATCCCTTTAGAGATTCGGATCGTAATACATCTTCTCGTTGAAGGTGCCTTCCGACTTATCGACCAGCAGCGTGATGACCGAGTCGCCGGTGATATTGACGGTCGTGCGCAGCATGTCGAGTATCGGGTCGATGCCTAAGATGACCGCGATGCCCGCCAGCGGCAGGCCGACGGAGGAGAACACCATGCCCATCATGATGATGGAGCCGCTCGGGATGCCCGCCGCGCCGATGGAACCCAGCGTCGCCGTCAGGATGAGGATGATGTATTGCTGGGCGCTGAAATGGATGCCGTAGGCCTGCGCGAAGAAGAGCGAGCAGATGCCCAGGTAGATGGCGGTGCCGTCCATGTTGATGGAAGCGCCGAGCGGCAGGATGAAGGAGGTGCTGGTCTTGGAGACGCCCATGCGCTCGTTGACCACGCGCATGGCGGTGGGCAGGGTTGCCTTGCTCGAGCGGGTCGAGAAGGCGAAGGACTGCGTCTCCAGCACCTTTTTATAGAAGGGTACGGGCGACAGTCGGCCGAAGAGGATGACCATGAGTCCGAACAGAAGGTATTGCAGGAACAGGGCGCAGGCGACGCAGAGCACGAGCACCGCCAGGTAACGCAAAATGTCGAGGCCCTGCGAGG
>Ga0206869_1095_pt1 | contig 17382 bp, 18 predicted proteins | sample Alteio_BWOrgCont_35_FD_152618 | JGI IMG/M metagenome (GOLD analysis project Ga0206869, IMG submission 152618) | Enriched cells from forest soil in Barre Woods Harvard Forest LTER site, Petersham, Massachusetts, United States -... | ecosystem: Environmental > Terrestrial > Soil > Temperate forest >... | reverse complement strand
CCATTCCCGGGGTAGTCGCACGACGTAGTCCTAAATCATCGTCCGCCCCGGCGACGATGGCCCGGAACTTTATACCTTGTATTCCGGCTGGGCGTTCCGGTTTAAGACACTACCCGACGGCCGCAGGCAGATTCTCAATTTTCTGTTGCCCGGCGACTTGCTCGGCTTGCAAGCCGCCATGTTCGATGCGGCGCTGCATGGCATCGAGGCGTTGACCGAAGTGCAGCTTTGCGTGCTGCCGCGTCGCAAGGTTTGGGCCCTGTTCGAGCAAATGCCGGATCTGGCATTCGATGTCACCTGGCTCGGCTCGCGCGAAGAAAGCATCGTCGATGAGAATCTCACCAGCGTGGGCCGGCGCTCAGCCGCGGAGCGCGTCGCAGCGCTGATCATTACTCTTTACAAGCGGGCCAAGGCATTGGGGCTCGTGGTCGACGAAACGTTTGCGTTTCCGCTTACACAGCAGCACATCGCCGACGCGCTTGGATTGTCGTTGGTGCATACCAACAAGACCTTGGCGCGCTTGCGCCGGATGGGAATGTTCACGCGCGCAAACGGTTCGATGACGCTGACCCGTCCGCGCGTGCTCGAACGCGTCGCGCAGTTCTTCGATGAGGAAGTGCCGCTGCGGCCGCTGATTTAGGACTACGTCGTGCGACTACCCCGGGAATGGAACTTTTCTCGATAGCGAAGGTTTTCAATCGGCGATGAACGATGTGAAACATTGGTCATGGTTCATTAGGCCGCGGATACATTGCGGAACAAACATAACTTGAAGGGGAAAACGACATGTCAATCGGGACAATCATCCTGATCATTTTGGTTCTAATTCTGCTCGGCGGGTTGGGCGGTATTGGCGGTGGGCCGTTCTACGGCACCGGCTATTATGGCGGCGGCGGCTTGGGCGTCGTGGTTGTTATCCTGCTGATTCTCATCCTGATGGGCAGGATCTGAAGCATCATCGCGTCTTGCCGCGCAGGTTTTCCCTTTATCCTAAGCAGGTTATCGATGCGGGTCGGTCACTGGCGAAATCTGTGTGCCGGCAATCGCCGGCACTTAGTCGGCCCGATTGTGCAGCCCTAAGTCATTGGCTCTATGGGGAAAATATCCCACTGCGGAGATGGCGGCCGCCGCCCGGCGAAGCGGCGTTAAGCGCCCGATCCACAAGGATTGGGGGTGCCACGGCAGTAGCCGGAGGATTTTTTCTCAAGAGGCTCTTACCCTCGCACCCAGGGGGAACGATTCGCGCGCTGCGACGTATTCGAGTGCGTCGAGGAATCCTCTCTCGTCCGGGCGCGGGAAAAAACGGCGATGAAGCTCTTCAAATGCCAGCACTGTGAGCAGCTGCTCTACTTCGAAAACACCAAGTGCGAAAAGTGCTCGTACCCTCTCGGCTTCATTTCCGAAATCATGACCCTTTCCGCGCTGGAGCCTGAGGGCGACGCGTGGCGGGCGCTGGCCGTCGACAAGAAAACCTACCGATTCTGCGCCAATGCGGAGTTCGACGTTTGCAATTGGATGATTGAGGCCGGCGCGCCCGATATCTACTGCGCCGCCTGCCGGCATAACCGGACGATTCCCGATACCACCGTTCCAGAGCACCTTTTCAATTGGCGCAAGATCGAGATCGCCAAGCATCGGCTGTTCTACACGCTGATGAAGCTCGGTCTGCCGCTCGACGGCAAGGGCGAGGATGGCGGCGAACGCCTGGTGTTCGACTTTCTGGCAAGTCCGCCCCATGTCGATGGGCCGCGGGTGATGACCGGTCACGACAACGGCTTGATCACGCTGGCGCTCGAAGAGGCCGACGACGCCGAGCGCGAAAAACGGCGCACCATGATGCACGAGCCGTATCGCACGTTGGTCGGTCACTTCCGCCACGAGGTCGGTCATTATTTCTGGGATGTGCTGGTGCGCGATGGCGGCCTGGTGGAGGCGTGCCGCAAGATATTCGGCGACGAGAGGGCGGATTACGGCGAAGCTCTGCAAGCCTATTACGCCAATGGCGCTTCGCCGAACTGGCAAGACAATTACATCAGCGCCTATGCGACATCGCATCCATGGGAAGACTTCGCCGAAACCTGGGCGCACTATCTGCACATCGTCGACACGCTGGAGATGGCCAGAGCCTTCGGCATGTATGTGCATCCGCGCTTGGCGCGGCCCGGCGAGCTCGACGCTCAGGTCGATTTCGACCCCTACGCCGTAGTCGATCCGCTGCCGTTGATTGAAACCTGGATTCCATTGAGCAATGCGCTGAACAGTCTCAACCGGACGATGGGTTTGATGGACATGTATCCATTCATCCTATCGCCGCCGGTGGTCGAAAAGCTCTCCGCGATCCACGATCTTATCCACGGCAATAAGCTTCCGGACAAAGTGCCGGTCGCCGAAAAATCAGCAGCCTAGATTTCGTTGTTTTGCAAACAAAAATGGCCTGTACCGGCGCTCCGGTACAGGCCACTGCGCAAGCGTTACTCGCTTAGGCCTGGATGATAGCGATAATCGCCAAGCTATCCGGATCGACGATCAGGATCTGGTCGCCGACCACAATGTAATCATAGCCTTCGTATTGCGGAACAATCTCTACCACGTCCTCGGGCAATACTTCGACATGGACGTCGCGCGGGATTGTCACGCCGACGGCGATGTTGAAGTTGACATTGGTGCTGACGCGCGCCGACGTGTTATGGCCGATGATCGAGCCGATCTTGCTGCGCTGATCCTGCGAGAGCTGGACCGAGGCGCCGCGAGAGCCTTGGCTCTTGTTTGGGCTTTGGTTGGCGTGCTGCTGAGTGGCGTTCGCGCCGGATTTTCCGGAGTCTTCCTGAGCGCCTTTCTGCTGCGCCCCGTGCTCTTCTTGCGCGCCCTTTGTCTGAGTGGCGCCGTGCTCTTCCTGTGCAGCCTTTGGCTGAGCGGTACCGTGCTCTTCTTGCGCGCCCTTCTGCGGCGTGGTCTGAGTTTTCTGCTCTTGTCCGAGCCGCTGGTCCGGTTTGGCGGCTTGGTCCGCGCCTTGCGCGGACTGACCCGCTGGCTTCGCCATTCCAGACGGTTGATGCATTGCTGCGCCGGGGGCGGCCTTCTGGTCTTCCGCCGCTCCAGCGGGCTTGGCGGCGCCCTTGGAATCCATGGCGCCTTGCGCCGCCGCCATTGTGGTGAAGCCGGCCACAGCCGCCGCGGCGACCGTAGCCAATAGAATCTTCTTCATATCGCTCTCCTGTGGTCTCCCGCATCGAGTCTCGTATTTTGCCATCGGCAAAAAGCGTCGCCAGACTCGGCCGTGTGCATGGCCCAACTCGCGCGCGACATTAGCGTTCCCTGTGTTTTCACGGTTTCGCTCGATTGCGGCCATCTTCAACGCGTCGCGAACGGCCGGAACGCCTGTCGATGAGCCTCGTTACCTCCCGACAGTCCGCTAGGAGAATTGTCATGAGTTCGCATTCCGCCGACCAGCAACCGCGCCCTGTCGTAACGGCCACACAGGCTCGAGAAGGCGTGACCGGGCACAATGTCCGTTACGTCTTGGGCATCGGCGTTGCCGCCGTTGTCGTCGCGTTCGCCGGCATTTGGCTATACTACTTTGCTTAAAGCAGAGGGCGCGGCGCTGGCGCTCGGGCAGGGGCCGTCTTCCACGCCGATACTCAGCGGAATCAACGTTCCATTCCAAATGGCGGAAACGTCGTCATCAACCTGCTAAATAGACGTCCGCATCGTCCCGGCGAGCGCCGCCACAACGAACAGCACAAGGGCCACCAGAAAGACGATCTTGGCGATGCCGACTGCGGCTCCCGCGATCCCGCCGAAGCCGAGCACGGCTGCGATGAGCGCGATAATCAAAAGTGTAACGACCAAATTTAACATGGGCTGTCCTCTTTAGGCTGCGCGTCGTTGCAAGCACGATTTGTTTTCGGTTGCGATGAAAAGGCGGGAAAGAGAGAAAAGTTCCACTCGCTTATTGCTTCGCTGCGAAGTCAGGCAGTCGTGCTTCCGATTTGTGCATCATCTTGAATTGGCGAGGAACCGGAACTCTTTTCGCAGGTTCATCTGGGGAACCGCGGCAATTAGATGGCGAGTTCGTAGCGTCGAACTTGCCACGGTAGATTGCTGTTGCATGGGTCACACACACCTTCCACGGGAGTTGGATTATGGACGAGACAACCGTTGTCGGCGGCAACGTCGGCGTAGCGCGCTCGGTGCAGGCCGGATGGACCGGAGCCTGGAGCGGCGTATCCTGGAGCGCGGTGATCGCGGGCGCCCTCACTGCGATTGCGGTTTCTTTTATTGTGATCTCGCTCGGCACCGGGATCGGCTTTGAGCTGGTCTCGCCGTACTCATATTCTTCATCGCCATCCGCCGGCACGATGACGGTTATTGGCGCGGTTTGGCTTGTCTTCGCACAGGCCGTCGGCTTCGCCACCGGCGGCTATGTGGCCGCCCGGCTGTGCCGTCCGCCATCGGGCGTGCACAGCGACGAGGTGAAATTTCGCGACGGCGCCAACGGGCTCGTCGTTTGGGCGATCGGCGTGATGATCACATTTTTCGTCCTGGTCGCGGCGGTCAATAAGATCGGATCGGCGGCCGGTACCGCGGCGACGGGCGCGGCTTCAGTCGGCCTCGCGGGGGCCGCTTCGCAGACGCCTTCGATGGATTATTTCACCGACTCACTTCTGCGCTCGAATCCGCAAGGCGGTTCGCAGGCTGCTGCTGGAAATGGCGCCGCATCCTCAGGGGCGGATTCGAACGCCGCGGGTTCCAATGCAGCGGGCTCGAATGGCGGCTCTGGTTCCAACGGCGCGGCATCGGGCGGCGGCAATACCAATCAGCAGCACGCACAAGTCAATCGGATCATGCTGACGGCACTAAGCCCGAACGGCTTGTCCGGTGACGATCGCACCTATCTGGCGCAGATCGTCAGCGCGCAGACTGGCATGAGCCAAAATGACGCGCAGCGCCGCGTCGATGAGGTGGTCAATCGGGCGAAACAGGACGCCGCGCAAGCGGCCGAAGCCGCGCGCAAGGCGGCTGCGTATCTGTCGTTCTGGACGTTTATGTCGCTTCTGTTCGGCGCGGTTTGTGCGACGCTCGGCGGAATTGTGGGCGGCGATCTGCGGGACGAGTTCGCGATCCGCGGCGCGGTTCCAGTCTCGCCGCGTTAACTACAGGAACTTCAATGCAAGGAAGCCGGCGCGGTAACGCGCCGGCTTTTTCTGTGGAACGGAACTCGAGCAAACAAGATGCCGCGAGGAACCTAGGGCGGGGAGCGCACGTTGGCGTCGGCAGCTCGGCGGGCAGACCCCGCCGTTTCCACAAACCCAGCAAAAAATAGGAACAACACCCATGGGACTGTTTACCAAAGACATCAAGAAAATGGACGATCTGTTCATGCACACGCTGCGCGACATCTACTATGCGGAGAAGCAGATCGTTAAGGCGCTGCCGGAGATGGTCGAGAAGGCCAGCAACCCGCAGCTCAAACAGGGCTTTCAGACGCACCTGCGCGAAACTGAAAACCACGTCAAACGCCTCGACCAGGCCTTCGAACTCCTCGGCAAGAAGGCATCGGGCGTCGACTGCCCCGCGATCGACGGCATCCTCAAGGAAGCCAAGGAAGTCGCCGGTGAAGTCGACGACAAAGCGGTGCTCGACGCCGCGCTTATCGCCGCCGCGCAGGCGGTCGAGCATTACGAAATGACGCGCTATGGCACGCTGATCGCCTGGGCCAAGCAGCTCGGTCACAACAATGTGGCGACGCTGCTCAATCAGACGCTCGAAGAGGAGAAGGCAACCGACAAGAAGCTGACCTCGGTGGCGGACGCGCAAGTCAACCGTAAGGCCGCCTGAAAACCCAGGCTCGTCTAGCCGCAGCACTTAGGCAGCGCCGCGCTCGCATGCGGCGCTGCTTTTTTGTCCTTGCCCCTCTTGAGGCCCGTCCCAATCCCTGTTCTGTTGCGCGCGGAATCGACGTGCAAACCGGGTGAGGGACATGGCCAAGAGAGTAAGAGTTGCGAAAGCCAAGCGTTCGAAAGCAAATCGCGAACCGGCCTTGCACCGGGAAATCAAGCAGCGACTGATCGCGGCCGGAAAGGTGCTGGTGGCCGAGGGGCAGGACGACTTTACCCGCGGCCATATTTCGTTTCGGCTGCCCGACGATCCAAACCTGTTTTTCATGAAGGCGCACAGCATCGGTCTCGACGAGATCACGCTGGCGAACATTCTCACCATCGATCTCGAAGGCAATGTCGTCGCCGGCACCGCGCGCCGCCACAGCGAAGTCTATATCCATTCCGAGATTTTGAAAGTCCGGCCCGACGTCAACTGCGTGATCCACACCCATCCGACCTATTCGGTGGCGCTGTCGGCGACCGGGCGGACGCTCAAATGCTACAGCCAGCCCGGCGCCTTGTTCTATGAAGCGCTGGGCACCTACACCGACACCATCGCGCTGATCCGCAGCCATGCTCTGGGCGCGGGCGTGGCGCGTGCGCTCGGGTCGGGTCGCGGCGTGTTGTTGAAGAATCATGGTCCGGTGGTGACCGGTGCCAGCATCGAGGAAGCCGTCATCAGCACCATCATGCTGGAGAACGGCGCCATGGTGCAGCTTCTCGCCGAAGCGGCCGGCGACCCGGCGCCGGAATTTCCGCGCGAGTCGATCGAACAGCTCAAGCGCGAGATCAGCCAGCCCGAGCAGTTCAAGGTCAACTTCGACTATCTCGCGCGCCGGATAAAGCGCCGCGGCAAATAGGCTTGGCGCCATGAGACCGCACCAGCGCGATCGCCGCGAGGTTAATCCGGCGCTTGGCAGCCGCAAGCTCAAGCTCGGCACTTTTCAGACCAATCTCGATTCAGGCTGTGTGATGTCGGATCTCGACGGCCGGCTTGAGATCACTTGGCCGAATACCGTGACGCTGGCGCAACTCGCCGACGAGATGGAATTCGAAGCGCTGGTGCCGGTGGCGCGCTGGCGCGGCTTCGGCGGTGCCACCGACCCGCAGGGGCCGGGCTTCGAGACATTCACCTGGGCGGCGGGCATTGCCGGTGCGACGCGCAACTCTGGCGTGATCTCGACCTCGCATGTCGCGCTCAATCACCCGATCATCGCCGCCAAGCAATCGACCGTCATCGATCACATTTCCAACGGCCGCTACACGCTCAACGTCGTCAACGGCTGGAATTTCCCCGAAATGGAAATGTTCGGCGCCTCATTGCTCGAACATGACGACCGTTATGCCTGCGCCGAGGAATGGGTGACGATTGTCAAACGGCTATGGACCGAAGACGAGAAATTCGATTTTGACGGCAAGTTCTATCATATCAAGGGCGGCTATTTGCAGCCCAAGCCGATCCAGTTTCCGCATCCTGTCATCATGAATGCCGGCGCGTCGGAACGTGGGCGCCACTTCGCCTGCAAACATTCCGATCTGGTCTTCACCAATCTGCGCACCCACGACCTTGCGACCAACACCGCTCATGTCGCGGCCTACCACACGCTCGCGCGCGAGACTTACGGCCGCGACATTCGGGTGTGGGGCAATGCCAATATCGTGCAGGCCGAAACCGAGAAGGAAGCGCGCGATTTCTATAAATATTACGTGCATGAGAAAGGCGACTGGGTCGCGGCCCGCAACGTTATCGACACCATGGGCGCCGAAATCAACAAACGCGACTATCCCGAGGAGCGGCGCAACGCCATGGCCGAGATGATGATCTCGGGCTGGGGTGGCTTTCCGCTGATCGGCACCAAGGAGCAGATTGTCGATGGGCTCGTGACGCTGTCAAAAATCGGTCTCGACGGCGTGCTCCTGTCCTGGCCGCGCTATATCGACGGCATGCGCGAATTTCGCGACATGACCTATCCGCTGCTCAAGCAGACGGGGCTAAGGGGCTAGCGCGACTTGTCATGCCCCGCGGATGCGGGGCATCCAGTACACGCAAGCGATATGATCGAGCCCAACCGCGATTACTGGATCACCCGCCTTCGCGGGTGATGACACGGTTGTAGTGTGATAGGCCGGGGTAGGGTGGGCTAAGGCGCCAACGGGTCCGCGCGAAGCGCGGCCCGATGACGTAGCTGCGAAAGCGCCGCTTCACTGACTGGCCGGCATGTGGGCGGCAGCCTCCTCGATGAGCTTGGCTGCCTCCTTCGGATGAGACATGTAGGCCACATGGCTGGCATTCACTTCGACCGTCTTGGCATGGGCGCGCTTTGCCATCATGCGCTCCTGCTCTGGATTGATCGATCGGTCTGAAGTGGCCACCATGTACGAGGTGGGTTTGGTCTTCCAGGCGGGCGACGTGACCTTATGGGTGAACGAGTCGGTGGAGATCGGTACCTGCGATATAGCCATGAACTCCGCCTGATCCTTCGGAATGTCCGCCGCAAAGTCCGCCACGAAATGCGCCTGTTCTATCCACCAGTTGCCGTTGCTATCCGGCTTGAACGCCTTGGAGGCTTGCGGCACGGCCTGTTCGATTGACGCACAGCTCTCACCTTCATCGAGCGCAAAGGCGGCGATATAGACAAGCGCCGCAACGTTCGGATCGTTGCCCGCCTCGGTGATGATGGACCCGCCATAACTGTGACCCACCAGAACCACCGGCCCGCCCATGGCGTCGATGGCCGCTCTCGCGTTCTTGACGTCCTCGGCGTAGGAGGTCTCGGGGGGCTGCGCCACCGACACCGTGAAGCCGTCCTTCTCGAGGATTTTGGCGACGGCTTCCCAGCCGGAGCCGTCGGCGAATGCGCCATGCACCAAAACCACGTTCTTGATGCCGGTCTTCGATGCGGATTCCGCCGTGGCGGTTTGCAGAGTTCCGCCTGCCAGCGTGGCCGCGAGCACGGCAACAACGTAAAAATTCTTCATGACATTTCTCCAGTTGACGGCGCGATGAACCACCCCGAGTTCGACGGCCCCGGGTTTGCGAACACGGTATCGTTCGAAGCGCGCGCAAAATTGTACGAATTTGCCCGTCTTGTAAGATTCGCCTGAAAAGTCGCAGCGACAGCCAACGCCCCTGGCGATTTGCCGCTATTTTTATGATCGTGAGCCGTTTATCCTGTTTCCCGTCCGGGACAAGCGCGCTCCGTTGAGAGCTCAAGAGCGTTTGTCGCTCACGAGAATTTATTGCCGCTTAGCAATTGTTGTGGAGGCAATGATGGGTGCGGATGCAATCGAAGACGACCTTGCTAAACGCTTCCGGATCGATCCTCCGCCGACGCTCTTGGCGCGAAAATCTTCAAGAGCACGAATTGGATTTTCGCGGATGCGGAGCAGCCATCCGATGCGCGGCCGTTCGTTGGCTGTGCCCCCCGAAGAGGCTTTTGCATTTCATGTTCCGATGGCGGTGCCGTTTTTCTCGAACCTGTGGACGGCAGGACGGCGCCGGGAAGTGCCCGACATGCGTCTCGGCGATGCACAACTGGTTGATCTGCGCGACAACCCGGTCGTCAGTTTGGATATTCCTTTCGACACACTTCGCTTTTACATCCCGCAAATTGCGCTCGATGAGATGGCCAATGAAGCCGGAATTCGCCGGGTGAAAGGGCTTTACGCGCCGAGCTTTGGCGTCCGCGATTTGGTCATGTTCGGTCTGGCGCAAGCGCTTGCCGGCGCGATGGACGAGCCTGGCGAGGCCACCGCCATGTTTTCCGACTGTATCGCGCTCGCCTTCTTCGCTCACATCATGCGCGCCTATGGCGGTGCACTTGCCGAGGAGCGCGCGCGTGGCGGCCTCGCGCCGTGGCAACTGCGGCGGGCGCGTGAATTCATCAACGCCAATTTGACAGCCGATCCTTCGATCGCCGAGCTCGCCAATGAGTGCAGGCTGTCCAGCAGCTACTTCGTTCGCGCGTTCAAACAGGCGACAGGCATCTCGCCGCATCGCTGGCTTATGAAGCGGCGCGTCGAGCGCGCCAAAGAGCTTTTGCAGGATTCAGGTTTAGGGCTCGCGGACGTTGCGCAAGCCTGTGGCTTTGCCGATCAAAGCCACTTCACGCACGTTTTTTCCAGGAGCGAGGGTTACAGCCCGGGACGCTGGCGCCGCCTCCATCGCATCTAGCGGGATAGGGCGGGCCAAGGCGCCAACGGGTCCGCGCGAGGCGCGGCCCGATGACAGGCTCCGCGCCGTGCCAACGTCAGCGCAAACTGGAAGTCAGCGAGGGACGCTCGCCTTTGCCCACCGACGCCGGCTTATGCGAATGACGAACATAGCTCACAACTGTTTTTGCGCGCCGATCGGTGTCTGTTTGTGGGTGTGAACCTGCCGCGCCCGCCACTCGCCGGGGCGGCAGTAAATGACCCATTTCGGACATAGAGGCATTGGTCGGATGCAACTGCCACCGCCGCGCAAGTGTGTTAGTTTGCCGCCTTGGCCGTGGGGGAACGTGTGAGACGTCGAGACTTAATTGCACTGGTAGGCGGCGCAGTTGCGTGGCCACTTGCGACGCGCGCGCAGCAATCGGCTCCGCGGCTCATCGGTGTGTTGTGCGCGGGTTCCGAAAGCACCTACCGGCCATACGTTGATGCGATAGTCCGAGGATTAAGTGAAACCGGATTTCACGACGGCCAGAACGTCCGCATCGAATACCGATGGGCAGACGCCAGATTGGAACGCCTGCCAGCGCTGGCCACCGACCTTGTCAGCAGAAATGTCTCCCTGATCGTTACAAGCGGTGGAGTTCCTCCGGCTATGGCGGCCAAGGCTGCCACGTCTTCGATCCCGATCGTGTTTCACATGGGAGATGATCCTGTGAGGCTTGGCATGGTTGCGAGCCTCAATCGTCCAGGTGGAAATATCACCGGAGTTACCTTCCTGACGGTCGCCTCGGGGACCAAACGCCTGGAGTTGCTGAATGCGCTGGTGCCCAAAGCAAAGATCATCGGCCTGCTGGTGAATCCCGAAAATCCCGGCGCTGGTCCTACACAGAACGAATTACGCGACGCGGCGCGAGCCCTCGGCCTCAACCTGAACATCGTTGGCGCTCATGACCAAGGGCAGATTGACGAGGCATATACGCAATTCGCCGAACAGCATGCGGAAGCGATTATCCTTGCTCCAGATGCGCTTTTCCGCGTGCAAATGGTTCAGATGATCAGCTTGGCCGAACGTTTTGCAATCCCGACTATGTACGCCACTCGTGATTTTGCCGAGGCCGGCGGTCTGGTGAGCTATGGTGCGGATATAATGGAGGCGTACCATCAAGAGGGGATTTATGCCGGTCGTATTCTCCAAGGGGATAAACCAAGTGATTTGCCGATCTTGCAATCAGTGAAATTTGAGCTTGTCGTCAACGCCAAGACAGCTAAACGGCTTGGGCTCCAGGTTCCAGACAAAGTTTTAGCTTTAGCCGACGATGTTATCGAATAAGCAACGATGATCCGATTGGGAGTGGCAACGATGGCACGTAGGATCGCGGCGGCAGCGGCGGCCATAATGATCGGCTCGACCGCAATGGCCATGGCCCAGCAGAGCAGCACGCAAGTCACCGGCCAGAATTTTCCGGACGGTCTCGGCAAGGACACGGTCGTGTCGATTTGCAGCGGCTGTCATGATCTTGCCCGGCTCACCGCGGGCTATACGCCGGAGGGTTGGCTTTCGATCACCACAATGATGCGGAATTTCGGCGCGCCCGTGCCGGACGATCAGTGGGAGACGGTTCGGGCCTATTTGATCAGGTCTTTCCCGGAGAAGCCGAGACCGGAGGCGGTGCTGCTGCCGGGTACGGCGCAGGCGTCCATCATGCAATGGCCGTTGCCGACCCCCGGCTCGCGCCCGCACGATCCGATGGTCGCCCGCGATGGAGGCATCTGGTGGAGCGGGCAGCTCGCCAACAGGCTCGGGCGTCTCGATCCGCAAACCGGTCAGATGAAAGAGTATCCGGTGGATCCGCTATCGGGACCGCACGGCCTGGTCGAGGACAAGGACGGCAATGTCTGGTTCACCGGCAACTTCCGGGGGTTCATCGGCAAACTTGATCCGCGCAGCGGCCAAGTGAAGGAATATCCGTTGCCCGATCCGCGCGCCCGCGACCCGCATACCATTGTCATCGACCACAACGGCATCGTCTGGTTCACCGTCCAGGTCGGCAACTTTGTTGGCCGGCTCGATCCGGCCACCGGCGACATCAAGCTGGTGCAGCCGCTGACCGCGAACGCGCGGCCTTACGGCATGGCGGTCAATTCAAGAAACCAGGATTTTTCGTCGAATTCGGCGCACCCAAGATCGCAACCATCGACGCCAACATGCAGATCCAGGAATATCTCCTGCCCAATCCGGCCGCGCGCCCGCGCCGCATTGCGATCACGCCCGACGATCAGGTTTGGTACACCGATTTCGCGCGCGGCTACCTCGGCCACCTCGATCCGGAAAGCGGCAGGGTTGAGGAGTTTGCTTCTCCGAGCGGCCCGCAATCGCGGCCTTACGGCATTGCCGCGACCAAGGGCGCGCTCTGGTACGTCGAATCCGGCGCCAAGCCCAACACGGTCGTGCGGTTCGATCCGCAAACTGGGAAATTCCAGAGCTGGGCTATTCCGGGTGGCGGCGACATCGTGCGCAACATGACGGTCGATCGCAGCGGCAACCTCGTCATGGCGCACAGTCTCGTCAATATGGTCGGGCGCGTGGAGATCAACGACGCCACGCATTGAGCGAGGGAGGGTGGGTTTAGGCGCCAACGGGTCTGCGCGAAGTGTGGCCCGATGACAGCTCCGCGGCGTGCCCATATCGGCGTCAACGCAAACTGGAAATCAGTCGCAGGCACGCTTCGCTTTGCTCAGCCTAAGCTGGCTGGCACTACGACATTAGGCGCTTCGCTGCGCTTTTCCGACTTTTATCGGGCCGTTGGCGACCACGCCGAAATCGCCGGACTTGGTGGTGCCATCGGCGACTGCGAAGCCTTCGGCACTTAATCCCCGGCGCAGTAACTCGCGCACCGCCGCCGCACGGCTCGGCATGTGCTTGTTGAACCGCCAACTGTCGACCGCAGTAAGCTCCTCCTTGGTGAGCATGATTTGCAGGCGCTCGCCCCGAGGATCAGAAGACATGGCAATATCTCCCCTTACTCAGTCCGCTAAACTTACTCAATTACAGCCGATAGCGCAAGTTTAGCTGATAGGGCAAGCGGCAAAATAGGAGCAAGTATTCACTTAAACTAAATCTGCGTTTTTCACCCATTCACAGCAATTGTCTAGTCTTTGCTAAGTTGAACACGAAGTAATCGTTGTATTCAAAAAATTTAAAGCGCACTTTGTTTTTCAGGAGTTGGACATGTCCATACATACTGTAACCATTTTACATCCACCGCCGCCTTTGGGGCCAAGCGGCGAGGCCGACCATCGCATAGCGAATAGTCTGGCGTCGATCAGCGGACTTGTTCGCGTGCGTGCGCGGGCCGCCGATGATGTGGCGAATCCCAGGACTTTCCTGTTCGAGATTGCCGACCGCATCGACACGGTCGCCAGGCTGCATCTCCTCTTAGCTCATTCCAATAATGGCCATGTCCGGCTCGATCAGTACCTGCGCGAGATTTGCAACAGACTGGGCAGTGCGCTCGCGACGAACACGCCGGTTTATTCGGTTGACTGTTCCCCTGAACACGTCGTGCCGTCCAACGTAGCGCAGCCGCTCGGCCTCATAACCGCTGAGCTGTTTTCTAATTCACTCAAATATGCGCACCCCGCCGGCCTGCCGGTGAAGATTTCGGTCGCTTGCGGCCGCACACCCGCCGGCGAGCTAATTCTTTCTTTTGAAGACGATGGCGTGGGATTTCCCGAGGGATTTGACGTCTCCAACGATGGGCATTTGGGGATGCAATTTATTCGCCTGCTTTGCGAACAGCTTGGCGGAACCCACAAATGGCTGAGCGATCCGCTCGGCGTCCAATTCGAAATGCAGTTCCCTTGTGAGAAATGAATAAGACGAACCATGACAGAGCGCGAAATGCGGCCCCTTAAATTAATCGACGCACCTCGCGTCGGCCACGTGTTGAATGCGCCCCCGACCTTAATAGCGAGCAGCCATACTATTGATTACACATGCGGACAGTGTGGCGCTGTACTCCTGCACGCCGACGATGGGCAAGTGCACGGGCTGCTGATCCGCTGTAACGGTTGTGGTTCGTACAACACGACCGAGTGAGATTTCGCGCGAGTGCGATTTCCGCTTGAGTCATCAACTGCCGCGCCGGTGAAAGACTATCGCGGCCGCTCATGGCGCTGGTTTCCAGAAGACCAGCAAGTCGTTCTGGAAGGCGCCGGTTGGGCGGCAATTGGCATCGACTTGAGGCCGCCTGCCGGACAGCGTGATCGTCGCCGTTGTGGGACTTTCATCGACGGGACCGCTCACATCGTAGCTGCGGGCACCGCATTTCCGCGAGAATATGAACGCCTTGCCGGCATATCGATCGCCGTCCTTTCGGCCTTCGAACAGCGGCGTTCCCGCAGTGATACCCAAGACCGCAAGTTCCGGCCGCGGCGTCTCATAATAAAAACGCCGATCGGCGCCCTCGGCCTTGAGCGCGACCTTCGAACCCTTGAAGTCCCAGAGCGCCGGCACGGTTGCCGTGGGCGATGCTGCGGCGGCGGTGCCCGACGGTCTTGCCCGGTCGACCAGTGCGACGGCCGTCACCACATCGATGCGCATCGCCGCCGCGATGTCGGCCTTGCCGCCGTCGCCGTCGCCACGTTGCCACTTGGCGAGTCCGCGCATGGTGAGTGCGCGGGCGTCGCGGGCCGCAAGCCCGATCGCAGCGTCATAGTCGCGGATGGCGCCGGTGTAGTCGGCTTTGCTGTAAAGCAGGTCGCCGCGATCGCGATAGGCGAGCACGAAGCCCGGTGCGCGCCGGATCGCCTCGCCGAAATCGGCAATCGCGTGATCGGCGTCGTTCTTCGCCTGCCAGGTAATCGCGCGGTTGAAATAGAGCAGCGCCGAGTCCGGCTGTAGCCGGATCGCCTCATTGTGATCGGCGAGGGCGCGATCGAAATCGCCCTTTTGCCGCCACGCGGCGCCGCGACTGGTATAGAGAACCGCGAGCCGCTCGCCGTCGCTCTTCTGCTGATCAATCAGCGAAGAGCACGCGCGAATCTGCTCGTCGAGGCTCGCCTGGGCGTGGCCGGTGCAGATGCTCGCCAAGTCCGCCGCCTGGGCGAGTGCCGCCTCCTGGCCGCATGCGATAAACAGCGCCAGCGACGCGGCGAGCACCGCGGCTGCGGAGCGAGCTACGATGATGGGCAAGCGGCCGCCGGTGCGCATCGCTCAATTGTCTTCTGGTAAGGCGTCTGGATCGACAACAACGCCGTTGGCAAATTTGTCCCCGATATCGTTGACGGTCTCCTTGAAGCATTGCACCAAACTGTCCGTGGCTGCTTTAGCTTTCTGGAAATAGCCGTGTGGCCCCGCCGTGAAAGATTTCCACGCACCATCGAGGAAGCCGTTCCTACAGTTTTTGGCATGGTCCTCCGGCTCGTCCGTCTTGTCACCGAGATCGGCCAGCGTCTTGAAGTCACCCGCGACGTCTTTGATAAAGTCGGCGTTATCGATCAGGTCCTCTGGCTCGGCGGTGACGGGTGCCAGCGGACGGCGCGGCAGGAAGGGATGCTGCGTGTTCGGACCGCCATCGTACAGCGGCAGTTCAATGTCATGGATCGTCTCGGGTTTGATGGCGTCGAGTTTCTCGGCGAAGTCAGGAAGCACTTCGCCCACCGTCGTCAAGACATCGCACATCATACTGCATTGCGGCAGGGACAACATCACGACGCGCGGCAGCGTTGACGCCGGCGCCGGCGCTAGCGCCGGACCCGCCGCCGACGGCGCGGTTGTCAATCCTGGACTGCCGCCCGAAATGGCACCCGCATTCTGGCAGCCGGAGGGACCGCTTAGATCCTGGCACGGCGTCGGCACGTTCCTGTCGCCGGTCGAATCGTTTTGCGGCGTCGATGCTTGCTGAGACGGAATCGGTTTGTTGCCGATGGTTACCGAGGTCGGCGCGTTGGATGGCGGAGGGGCGCTTGGTATGCAGCCGTTCGAGGTGAGCGTACCGTTACAAGAGGCCGCCGCTTGTGCCTGGGCGTTGGCGATCTTGAGGGCGGTTTCGAGAGTTTGTGCTTGCGCAGTGGCGGCCTGCGCTTGCGCAACATCGCCGGCGGCCTGGAATGCCGCCGCGGCCTTTAGGTACAGCGCCGCCGCCGTCGACCATCCGGTATAGCTTGCGTCGCTCTGCTGCACCGTTTGCGCCGCCTGCATGTAGGACTGCGCCTGGGTGATTTGGGCCTGGATGTTCGCCGGTACTCCCGACGACGGCGCGCAGTTACTCGGTGCCCCACCTCCGCCCAAACCGGTGATGTCGCTGCATGAGCCGGATTGTTGATTGGGAATGCCCGGAGCGGCAGGCGGCTGCGGCGCCGCTTGGGGAGGCTGCTGCGTCGACGGCGCCGCGTTTGCGGTGACACCGGAGCTGCAGGACAGCAGGTGATCGACCCCTCTGCAGTTGCATCGCGGAGCATCTATGTCTTTCCACCTCATCCAACAATTTGGTCTCTTTTCAGTGTCGCGCAGGATCGCTCTTTCCATCGCAAGAAGGCCGTTAAGCTCAGGAACCAAGGAACACTCCCCCGCTCTAACTCTGGCAAGTAAGGGCTTGCTCCGTCCGCCTAACGCGTTTAGTCGGGCATTATCCGCCGCCGTGCAGTTGGCCACGGCATCGTGCGACGCCATGACGAGCACGAACGCCGTTAGAGTGATCAGCGTCTTCATGGCCGAAAACCCAGCGTGAAGGTCACAGCTCGGCGTCGGCGTTCACGATAGCCGAAACCACCAGGCGCCAGCGTTACTGCCAGCAACAAAGCAATTTTGTTCATGCGCGCCCACAGCCCGAGCAGGTTTGCCACATTTTTAACGTGACGATCTTGGTTTGAAAAGCGAGTAAGACTGCAACTACCGCTGCTTGCTGCTGTGCAAACACTACTTCCGCCCTGGGCCTTCAACTGCCGCGCCTATAAGGACTATCGACCGGTCTTCCCCCGATAGCTGCCGCTAAGCAAGCGTAGCCCGGATGAGCCTAGCGATATCCACCAACGATGCGTCACGGTAACCCGGGATTACGCTTCCACCTACGCGCTCCGTGCTTCGGTGGACTCGCACCCTCCGAAGCTCGCCAAGGGGAGCGAAGCATGATGATGGGCAAGCGGTCGCCGGTGCGCATCGCTCAATTGTCTTCCGGTAAGGCGTCTGGATCGGCGACAACGCCTTTGGAAACGGTGTCTGCGATATCGTTGACGTTCTCCTTGATGCATCCGACAAAACTGTCCGTGAATGCTTTAGCCTTCTGGTAATAGCCGTGTGGTCCTGCCCTGAAAGATTTCCATGCGCCGTCGAGGTAGCCATTCCGGCAGT
>Ga0206869_1098_pt1 | contig 17410 bp, 13 predicted proteins | sample Alteio_BWOrgCont_35_FD_152618 | JGI IMG/M metagenome (GOLD analysis project Ga0206869, IMG submission 152618) | Enriched cells from forest soil in Barre Woods Harvard Forest LTER site, Petersham, Massachusetts, United States -... | ecosystem: Environmental > Terrestrial > Soil > Temperate forest >... | reverse complement strand
CGCCAAGCACGTCGCAATGCGATTGTGCCAACAGTTGTTTTGGTTGGTTATACGAATGCTGGGAAATCAACTTTATTTAACAAACTTACAGGTGCTGCGGTATATGTCGCCGATCAATTATTTGCAACGTTAGATCCAACTTTGCGTCGTGTAGAATTTCCGGAATATGGTCCGATTATTCTCGCTGATACTGTCGGATTTATTCGGCATTTACCTCATGATTTGGTTGAAGCGTTTCATGCGACGCTTGAAGAAGTGAATGAGGCTGATTTGTTATTACATATTATTGATGCGAGTGACGTTAACAAAGACTATTACATCGAGCAAGTGGATCAAGTGTTGTCTAAGATCGGTGCAGATACAGTGCCTTGCTTACATGTCTATAATAAGATCGATCAAGTTTCAATTTTATCATCGGGTTTAGTAAAAGATGAATTAGGTCAAATCCGTCGTGTTTATCTTTCAGCACAAACGGGTGCCGGCGTCGAGGAATTGTCAATTGCAATTGGAGAATGCCTAGGCAGAGCGCGTGTGCATGAAACAGTGATTTTAAAACCTGAGCAAGGTAAATTACGCGCACAATTGTACGCTAGAAATGCAGTACTCTCAGAATCTGTTGATGAATCTGGCAATCATCATTTAGAGATTCTGCTCCCACAAATCGACTTTGATAAGCTTTTTCGCTAGTATAGCTAGGAAACAACAAATGCATGAGATCAAAACAAGATTTTGATCACTTGCTGCGCGACAAAAATGATCGAGGAGGTTAGTCATGCCTTGGCCTGTTTTTTTCACAGCCATTGGTTTATTACTTGTTTTTGAAGGGTTATTGCCCTTTTTATCACCTCGTTTTTGGCGAGGGATTATTCAGCAAATTTCCCTCCAATCTGATCAAGCACTACGAGCGATGGGCTTAGTCAGCATGATCATTGGCGTCAGTTTAATTTATATCGCGCGTTGGTTGTATAGATAGTTTTTAAACATACCTTTAATGAGGCGAGATTAGGTCATGGGCAAGAGTGTTGTTATTTTAGGAAGTCAGTGGGGAGATGAGGGTAAAGGTAAAATTGTTGATATGTTAATGGAGCAGGCCTCCGTTACAGTTCGTTTTCAAGGTGGCCATAATGCCGGCCATACTTTAGTGATTGATGGTAAAAAAACAATTTTAAGACTCATTCCATCAGGTATTCTTCATGCGCACGTTCAATGTTTAATCGGCAATGGTGTCGTATTATCACCAACTGCATTATTAGATGAAATTGAAGAATTAGAACGAAGTCATATTCATGTGACACAACGTTTACGGATTAGCGATGCCTGTAGTCTCATTCTGCCATATCACGTCGCTCTTGATTTGGCGCGTGAAAAAGCCAAAGGTAAAGCCGCAATTGGAACTACCGGCCGAGGCGTTGGTCCTGCATATGAAGATAAAGTAGCTAGACGTGGTTTGCGGTTTAGTGATTTATTCAATGAAAAACGTTTATTAGAAAAACTTGAAAGTGTGATGGAATATCATAACTTTGTCTTACAACATTACCACCACCATGATCCGGTGGATGTGCGTATGATCTTTGATAATCTCTTAATAATGGCGCCTAAACTTAAACCGATGCGAGCTGATGTAGCGCAATTACTCAATGATTATCGAGTACGCGGCGACAACCTTTTATTTGAAGGTGCGCAAGGCACTTTACTTGATGTTGATCATGGTACGTATCCCTTCGTCACATCTTCTAACACGGTCGCTGGTGCTGCTAGTGTCGGCACTGGTTTTGGCCCACGTTACTTAAATTATGTTTTAGGAATTACCAAAGCTTACGCTACACGTGTTGGTTCTGGCCCTTTCCCAACAGAATTGCATGATGATGTCGGCAAACATTTATCAAATCAAGGTAATGAATTTGGATCGGTAACGGGTCGCCCACGTCGTTGCGGTTGGTTGGATATGGTTGCTTTGCGGCGCTCGATTCTTCTAAATGGATTTTCTGGCTTATGCATTACAAAACTTGATGTTTTAGATGGCTTATCAGAAGTTCAAGTTTGCACAAGCTATCGCTTGCATGGAAAAACCATTAATCAGCCACCTATTGAAACAGAGTTGTTTGCGGAGTGTGAACCTTTATATGAAACATTCCCAGGCTGGGACGCTCCTACAGCAAAAATCAGACAATTTAGAGACTTGCCTAAAAATGCGCAACGTTATTTATTAGCAGTCGAAGAGTTGGCTGGAATTCCGATTGACATGATCTCTACTGGCTCTGATCGTAAAGACACGATCATTTTGCGAAATCCGTTTGAACATGTTGAACTCGATCCATTCGTTGCCGAGGAGAGGACTTGAACCTCCACGGGGTTGCCCCCACAGGCATCTGAAACCTGCGTGTCTACCAATTCCACCACCCCGGCAATAAAGTAAGCGGAACTTTAACCTTGTTGCCGGTTTTTTTCAACTAAGACAATATCTTAAGATTGCCTTAAGGTCTGCCTGGGTATGATTTCTCTATATCTATAATAATCACAGAGGAAGGTGGCCAATGCTCTCATATTTTTTTAGACAATCTTCGAAAGTCGAGGATCCTGAAATCGACGCTATTGAAGAGCTCGCAAATGACCCTTCCGCTAGTGACAACCTTCGACGAACACTCACAGCTTTTTTTCTAAAACATGAGCTTTCTGACATGGCTCCTTGGAGTCGTCCAAAATTTATCAATGTTTTGCTCAAACAGAATGCTTGGCCAGTAGATGAAAAACTCTTGGTGACAAATGTGTCGCAAAATATGAAAGATAAACTTATTGAAACTTTTAATGAATTTACTAAAGTTGAGCTCAAAGTGGGTGCAATGTTGCAGTCACTTTGCAAGCAAACTTTTCTGGGCCAAATTTTTCATAGGCAACTTGGATGGACGAAGTGCACACTTATTTCCGGACATTTAAATATTATTTTAATGGCGTTGCAAAACATATTGAAGGATGTGGACATTAGAACTTTAACCTTCATAGATAGTACTAGGAAGGCACTCCAGCAAGAATCAGTTCGCGAAAACTCTACTCTTACAAAAGATTTACTGATTTATCCCAATGTCAATAATTTGGTGACGTGTCTAATCAGTTCCAACCCCAAAGATACCGAATCTAAAGATACTGAACTCAAACTTACCATGAAATGAACTTATTTTCTCATTAGCATGACAAATTAAACACCCTCAAGTATACTTTAGGCCCTTTTTTCTAAAGCGGTCTCCCATGAAACAGATAAGTATTCGCGGAGCGCGAACCCACAATTTAAAAAATATTGATGTAGATTTACCTAGAGATAAATTAATCGTCATTACTGGTTTGTCTGGATCAGGTAAGTCATCGCTTGCTTTTGATACACTCTACGCAGAAGGCCAACGTCGTTATGTAGAGTCGTTGTCAGCTTATGCGCGGCAATTCTTATCGATGATGGAAAAACCCGATGTTGATCATATTGAGGGCTTATCGCCAGCGATCTCGATTGAGCAAAAGTCTACTTCGCATAATCCTCGCTCCACCGTCGGTACGATTACTGAAATCCACGATTACTTGCGCTTACTGTTTGCAAAAGTAGGCCAACCCCGATGTCCACAGCACGGGCATAGTCTTGAAGCGCAAACGATTAGTCAAATGGTGGATACCGTCTTAACGATGCCAGAAGATACCAAAGTGATGATTTTGGCTCCAGTTGTACGCGAACGCAAAGGCGAGCACGTTGATCTGTTACAAAAATTGCGTAGCCAAGGTTTCGTTAGGGCTAGAATCGATAGTCAGATGATCGAATTGGATCAACCGCTATCACTTGATTTACGTAAAAAACATACGCTAGAAGTGGTTATTGATCGGATTAAAGTGCGTGAAGATATGCGAATTCGCTTAGCAGAATCCTTCGAGACTGCTGTGAAACTAGCAGATGGACTTGCAGCAATTGCATTACTTGATGAACCATCACAAACGACTCAAGTTTTTTCCTCAAAATTTGCCTGCTCAGAGTGTGGTTATAGTTTACAAGAATTATCACCCCGTTTATTTTCATTTAATAGTCCTGTTGGCGCATGCGCACAATGTGATGGTTTAGGATTTAAAGAGCGTTTTGATGTGGCATTGATTGTAAATCCTGCTTTGAGTTTGGCAGACGGCGCAATTCGAGGTTGGGATAAGCGGAACATCTACTATCATCAACTCTTAAAAAGCTTAGCGAAACACTATAATTTTAAATTAGATGTCCCATTTCAGAGTTTACCTAAAAAAATCCAGCAAATCGTATTACAAGGTGGTAGTGAACCGATTCGTTTCCAATATCAAGATAATGACGGTTATAAATTCACAAAAACAACGGCATTTGAAGGGATATTACCTAATATGGAACGCCGTTATCGCGAAACAGAATCGGAATTTGTGCGTGAAGAGTTACGCAAATTTATCAGTGTTAAAACTTGTGAAACCTGTCAAGGTGGACGATTAAACGAAGCTGCGCGCAATGTCTTTGTCTCAGGAAAAAATTTGCCTGAGTTGTCAGCTTACGCTGTTACCAAAACAAAAGCATTTTTCGATCAATCAAATATCTCTGGTCATCGGGGCGAAATAGCGGCAAAAATTATCAAAGAAATTTCTGCTCGCCTGTCTTTCTTAATTGATGTGGGTTTAGATTATTTAAGCTTAGATCGCAGTGCAGAAACCTTATCTGGCGGTGAAGCACAGCGTATCCGTTTAGCGAGTCAAATTGGTTCTGGGTTAGTTGGCGTGATGTATATTCTCGACGAACCTTCTATTGGATTACATCAACGAGATAATGAGCGTTTGCTGCGAACGTTGCGTCACTTACGTGATTTAGGCAATACCGTCATCGTGGTTGAACACGACGAAGACGCTATTATGAGTGCAGATCATGTGATTGATCTTGGGCCGGGTGCTGGCGTTCATGGTGGTGAAATCGTCGCACAAGGTAAACCCGCAGATATCATGCGTAATCGCTCATCATTAACGGGACAATATTTGTCAGGCAAACGCCAAATCCCTGTTCCAGCACATCGAATCGCCGTTAACTCTGAAAAACTAATTAAAATTTATGACGCATCAGGGAATAATTTGCGAGGAGTTGATGTGGTGATACCAATTGGTCTAATGACTTGCGTCACAGGCGTTTCAGGTTCTGGTAAATCAACATTGATTAACGATACGTTAGCGCCTGTTGCGAGTCAGCAATTAAATGGTGCGACCAGTACTAAGCCTGCACCGCATGATCGCATTGAGGGCTTAGAATACTTTGACAAAGTCGTCATCATCGACCAAAGTCCAATTGGACGCACACCTCGCTCTAATCCTGCAACATACACCGGTTTATTCACTGGAATTCGAGATTTGTTCGCAGGAACTCAAGAAGCACGCTCACGTGGTTATCAAGTAGGTCGATTTAGTTTTAATGTAAAAGGTGGTCGCTGCGAAGCCTGTCAAGGCGAAGGGTTAATTAAAGTTGAGATGCATTTCTTAGCAGACGTCTATGTGACTTGTGATATTTGCCAAGGTCAACGTTACAATCGAGAAACACTCGAAATTCTTTATAAAGGCAAAACGATTCATCAAGTGCTAGAAATGAATGTCGAAGAAGCAAGGCAGTTTTTTGATGCAATCCCAGTGATCGCAAGAAAACTGCAAACATTAATCGATGTCGGTTTGTCTTATGTATCGCTTGGGCAAAGCGCAACAACGCTATCGGGTGGTGAGGCACAGCGGATCAAGTTAGCAAAAGAGTTATCTCGCCGAGATACGGGTCGAGTTTTATATCTTCTTGATGAACCTACCACTGGTTTGCACTTCTATGATATCGAGCAGCTGTTGGGTGTGTTACATCGCTTACGTGATCATGGCAATACCATCGTGATCATCGAGCATAACTTAGATGTGATTAAGACCGCAGATTGGATTATTGATCTCGGACCGGAAGGAGGCGAGCGTGGTGGACAAGTTATAATAATGGGTACACCTGAGGAAGTAGTGGCTCATTCATCCTCTTATACAGGATTATTTTTAAGCAAGGTGCTAAATAAGGTAAAGTAATCAATCAGGCTAATACTGCTTTAAAAAATATTCCATTTTTTTAAAAAAAATATGGAATAAGTAGTTGACGTTTAGGTTGGAATGGGTAGAATGCCGGATCTCTGGTGTAGACGATCTTTAACAAGAAGCAAGAGTGATAAATGTGCGTGCTTACCTGAAATTGGTAAGGACAGAAGGTACAGACGAGAGTTTGTATGTTCGAAAGAATTAAGAAGCGAAGAGTTTGATCATGGCTCAGATTGAACGCTGGCGGCACGCCTAACACATGCAAGTCGAGCGGCAGCGAGGTTAGTAGCAATACTAATTGTCGGCGAGCGGCGGACGGGTGAGTAACGCGTAGGAACTTGCCCTTAAGAGGGGGATAACCAGAGGAAACTTTGGCTAATACCGCATAAACTCGAGAGAGGAAAGCTGCCCGCAAGGGTGGCGCTTAAGGAGAGGCCTGCGTCCGATTAGCTAGTTGGTGAGGTAAAGGCTTACCAAGGCGATGATCGGTAACTGGTCTGAGAGGACGACCAGTCACACTGGGACTGAGACACGGCCCAGACTCCTACGGGAGGCAGCAGTGGGGAATATTGGACAATGGGGGCAACCCTGATCCAGCGATGCCGCGTGAGTGAAGAAGGCCTTCGGGTCGTAAAGCTCTTTAGGTTGGGAAGAAGTGTGTGAGGTGAATATCCTTGCACATTGACGGTACCGACAGAATAAGCACCGGCAAACTCTGTGCCAGCAGCCGCGGTAATACAGAGGGTGCTAGCGTTAATCGGAATTACTGGGCGTAAAGGGCGCGTAGGCGGTGAGATATGTGTGGTGTGAAAGCCCTGGGCTTAACCTAGGAAGTGCATCGCAAACTGTCTTGCTGGAGTATATGAGAGGGTGGCGGAATTTCCGGTGTAGCGGTGAAATGCGTAGAGATCGGAAGGAACGTCGATGGCGAAGGCAGCCACCTGGCATAATACTGACGCTGAGGCGCGAAAGCGTGGGGAGCGAACAGGATTAGATACCCTGGTAGTCCACGCTGTAAACGATGAGTACTAAATGTTGGTAGGGGAACCTATCGGTATTGAAGTTAACACGATAAGTACTCCGCCTGGGAAGTACGGCCGCAAGGTTGAAACTCAAATGAATTGACGGGGGCCCGCACAAGCGGTGGAGCATGTGGTTTAATTCGATGCAACGCGAAGAACCTTACCTACCCTTGACATCCTGCGAATCCTGATGAGAGTTGGGAGTGCCGAAAGGAGCGCAGAGACAGGTGCTGCATGGCTGTCGTCAGCTCGTGTTGTGAGATGTTGGGTTAAGTCCCGTAACGAGCGCAACCCTTGTCCTTAGTTGCCATCATTTAGTTGGGGACTCTAAGGAGACTGCCGGTGAGGAACCGGAGGAAGGCGGGGACGACGTCAAGTCATCATGGCCTTTATGGGTAGGGCTACACACGTGCTACAATGGGGCGTACAGAGGGTCGCGAACCCGCGAGGGGGAGCCAATCTCGTAAAGCGTCTCGTAGTCCGGATTGGAGTCTGCAACTCGACTCCATGAAGTTGGAATCGCTAGTAATCGCGAATCAGCATTGTCGCGGTGAATACGTTCCCGGGCCTTGTACACACCGCCCGTCACGTCATGGAAGTGGATGGTACCAGAAGCGGGTAGCTTAACTGCAAAGAGGGCGCTTGCCACGGTATGATTCATGACTGGGACGAAGTCGTAACAAGGTAGCCGTAGGGGAACCTGTGGCTGGATCACCTCCTTACGAAAATGCGAGTGGATGGTTACTTAGGTAGCCATTCATGAGTGAGTCAGCGAAAGCTGACAACAAAAGATAGACCACAGGTAGGCGCGCACATTAATCACTCTTAAGTTTTTTGTTAATAAAATCGAAGCAACTTCAAGAGATCAAACTCAAGTGAAGGTAGCCGGAGAGCAACACAGGCGTTGCGCAGGCTTTTTAATTGATAACGAGATAGGGCGAAGTTAGCAATTAAAGAGACGAGCAATGAGAGCCGATGGATTTGGTGTTTTGCTAGGCGTAATTGAGAGAGGCACTGGAGTGTACTTTAAAGTACATGAGGATGGCGAGTGAGATTACAACGACGCAAAAGAACAAATGCAGAAGGCGCGAAGAGGGCCTGTAGCTCAGTTGGTTAGAGCACACGCTTGATAAGCGTGGGGTCGGTGGTTCAAGTCCACCCAGGCCCATGAAAACATGGGGCCATAGCTCAGCTGGGAGAGCACCTGCTTTGCAAGCAGGGGGTCGTCGGTTCGATCCCGACTGGCTCCAGAGTGAGATGGAGTAAGAGCAAGAAGAAGTAGTGGTTGAAATTAAGAGTTGTAACTAAGAATAGAGAAGAGCGATCAGAAGATAAATTTAATGAGATGAATTAGTTGCATTAGTTGCATTAAATTTAGTTGTGAGTAAGATAGCTGCTCTCTGTTTTTAGAAACAGGTTTTTGCGCAGGATTTTAGTTGGATGGCAGAGCGTATTGAGTTTGAGCAGCGGAGCATGCATAGGTATGTGAGCAGCGAAGACGAGATGCAACGAAGACAGGCAACTAAAAGACAAGTAAAAAAGATCTTTAACAATTTGGTTGAAAGAAAAGCGAAGTACACTGAGAGTTTACTCAAGTTTAATAGCTGAAGTATGTAACGTGAAACTAGAGATAGTTTTGGGTTATATGGTCAAGAAATTAAGCGCACATGGTGGATGCCTAGGCAGTAAGAGGCGAAGAAAGACGTGGTAGCCTGCGAAAAGCCCCGGGGAGCTGGCAACAAGCATTGATCCGAGGATATCTGAATGGGGAAACCCGATAGTAGAGATACTATCATCCTAGACTGAATACATAGGTCTAGAGAAGCGAACGTAGGGAACTGAAACATCTAAGTACCTATAGGAAAAGAAATCAACCGAGATTTCCCAAGTAGTGGCGAGCGAACGGGAAGCAGCCTGAACGTGGAAAGCTAATTTAATTTAACAAAATGGTGTGGAAAAGCCAGCCATAGAGGGTGATAGCCCCGTATGTGAAAAGTTAGATTAGTGCAAGCGTTCGAAAAGTAGGACGGGACACGAGAAATCCTGTTTGAAGAAGAGACGTAAGTCTCGAGGGGGGACCATCCTCCAAGGCTAAATACTCCTTACTGACCGATAGTGAACAAGTACCGTGAGGGAAAGGCGAAAAGAACCCCGGTGAGGGGAGTGAAATAGAACCTGAAACCGTGTGCGTACAAGCAGTGGAAGCCTGTGATTTATCACGGGTGACTGCGTACCTTTTGTATAATGGGTCAGCGAGTTAATAGCGTTGGCGAGCTTAACCGAATAGGGGAGGCGAAGGGAAACCGAGTCCGAAATGGGCGTTAAGTCGGCGTTATTAGACCCGAAGCCGGGCGATCTATCCATGACCAGGGTGAAGGGACGGTAACACGTTCTGGAGGCCCGAACTCACTACTGTTGAAAAAGTAGGAGATGAGTTGTGGATAGGAGTGAAAGGCTAAACAAGCCCGGAGATAGCTGGTTCTCCTCGAAAGCTATTTAGGTAGTGCCTTGTGGGATTCTCTGCGGGGGTAGAGCACTGTGCCGGCTAGGGGGACGTGATAGTCCTACCAAACCGATGCAAACTCCGAATACCGCAGAGCCACACCACAGGAGACACACGGCGGGTGATAAGGTCCGTCGTGAAGAGGGAAAAAGCCCAGACCGTCAGCTAAGGTCCCCAAGAGATAGTTAAGTGGGAAACGATGTGAGAAGGCATAGACAGCCAGGAAGTTGGCTTAGAAGCAGCCATCTTTTAAAGAAAGCGTAATAGCTCACTGGTCGAGTCGGCTTGCGCGGAAGATGTAACGGGGCTAAAACTATCCACCGAAGCTACGGGTGCATACTTTGTATGCGCGGTAGAGGAGCGTTCTGTAAGTCTGAGAAGGTGACTTGAGAAGGTTGCTGGAGATATCAGAAGTGCGAATGCTGACATGAGTAACGATAATGCGAGAGAAAAACTCGCACGCCGGAAGTCCAAGGTTTCCTGCGCAACGGTAATCGGCGCAGGGTGAGTCGGTCCCTAAGGTGAGGCTGAGAAGCGTAGTCGATGGGAAGCAGGTTAATATTCCTGCACTTGATAATTGGAGCGAAGGGGGGACGGAGAAAGCTAGGCTAGCTAGGTGTTGGAAATCCTAGTTTAAGCAAGTAGGAAGAATATGTAGGTAAATCCGCATATTCATATTCTGAGATGTGATGACGATTCTGTATACGTACAGGAGAAGTAGTTGATGCTAAGCTTCCAAGAAAATCCTCTAAGTGATGAAGATTATCGAACCGTACCGCAAACCGACACAGGTGGACAAGTTGAGAATACTAAGGCGCTTGAGAGAACTCGGGTGAAGGAACTAGGCAAATTGACACCGTAACTTCGGGAGAAGGTGTGCCTCTGTTAGGTGAAGGCCCTGCGGCTGGAGCTGAGAGAGGTTGCAAAAAATCGGTGGTTGCGACTGTTTATTAAAAACACAGCACTCTGCAAACTCGAAAGAGGACGTATAGGGTGTGACGCCTGCCCGGTGCTGGAAGGTTAAGTGATGGGGTCAGCGCAAGCGAAGCTCTTGATCGAAGCCCCAGTAAACGGCGGCCGTAACTATAACGGTCCTAAGGTAGCGAAATTCCTTGTCGGGTAAGTTCCGACCTGCACGAAAGGCGTAACGATAGCCACACTGTCTCCACCCGAGACTCAGTGAAGTTGAATTTGCTGTGAAGATGCAGTGTACCCGCGGCAAGACGGAAAGACCCCGTGCACCTTTACTATAGCTTTGCACTGGACTTTGAGCGTTTCTGTGTAGGATAGGTGGGAGGCTTTGAAACCTGAGCGCTAGCTCAGGCGGAGCCGACCTTGAAATACCACCCTGAAATGCTTGGGGCTCTAACCTAATCTCGTAATCCGGGATGGGGACAGTGTATGGTAGGTAGTTTGACTGGGGCGGTCTCCTCCCAAAGAGTAACGGAGGAGTACGAAGGTACCCTCAGCGCGGTCGGACATCGCGCATTGCGTATAAGAGCAGAAGGGTGCTTAACTGCGAGACTGACAGGTCGAGCAGGTACGAAAGTAGGTTCTAGTGATCCGGTGGTTCTGTATGGAAGGGCCATCGCTCAACGGATAAAAGGTACGCCGGGGATAACAGGCTGATACCGCCCAAGAGTTCATATCGACGGCGGTGTTTGGCACCTCGATGTCGGCTCATCACATCCTGGGGCTGAAGCCGGTCCCAAGGGTATGGCTGTTCGCCATTTAAAGTGGTACGCGAGCTGGGTTTAGAACGTCGTGAGACAGTTCGGTCCCTATCTGCCGTGGGCGTTTGAGATTTGAGAGGAGTTGCTCCTAGTACGAGAGGACCGGAGTGAACGTACCTCTGGTGTTCCGGTTGTCACGCCAGTGGCATTGCCGGGTAGCTAAGTACGGAAAAGATAACCGCTGAAAGCATCTAAGTGGGAAGCTTGCCTCAAGATGAGATCTCACGAGCCAATTGGCTCCTAAAGGTCCGTTGGAGACTACAACGTTGATAGGCTGGGTGTGAACGTACAGTAATGTATTTAGCTAACCAGTACTAATTGACCGTGTGACTTGACCATATAACACCTAAGTTATTTTGGTGACATGTTACAAGTTAAAAGCAAGTAACAATGAAGTATTAGACGAATGTAAGCATCAGTATCAACGCTTTTTCTTTCAACCAGTTTTTGCCTGGCGACTATAGCAAGTGGGTACCACCTGATCCCTTACCGAACTCAGAAGTGAAACCATTTAGCGCCTATGATAGTGTGGTTATCCATGCCAAAGTCGGTCATCGCCAGGCTCTATTCCTAAAAACCCCCGGTAGACTCTCTATCGGGGGTTTTTGCTTTTATAACCTATTCGAATTATCTATTAGTCGGCCAAAATCAATAATCTTTCTATAGACATATAAACTTATTTCTTAGGTGATGACTCTAAGTTTTCTTAAATTACCTATACTTTGAATTAACCTTAATTTTTGGGGTAATTATGTCACTAAACGTAAGTAATCAAACGGCATACACACAAGACATTATGGTATTACCACCCAATTCTTTTTTAGGTGGGGAAGATAAGATTATTGGAGATATACACGGAAATTTATCATGCTTGAGATCTGTACTTGCAAGCATTGGTGAGCATGATCGTTTATTTATGGTAGGTGATCTGATTGATCGCGGTGAACAAAGTGGTGCAATTATCCCGGCTATTTCTTTATTTCAACAGCATCATCCCTCTCAAATTTATACCGTAAAAGGTAATCATGAATTGATGTGTATGCGTGCAATCAATGAACTAGAAGCGATGGTTTCCTATTTTACGGAAGAGACAGACTGGGATGTTAATACTGAATTCGATCAATCTTTTATAGATACTTGGATTTATGACTTCATGAATCGCGATATGCAAACCTTAGAAAGTTTGTATCCTGATACTGATGTTTATGATTTACGTTTATATATTACTAATGGCGGAGCATGGCTGATTTATTTATTTAGACATGAAGTTGAACAAGAATTAATTGCTATAGATGAGAATGGTAAGGTTATATATAGAGAAGAAAGTTCTTTATTACAAATTAAGAAATTTATAGAGTCTTTACCTTATATCATCCATATTCCTGGTCCATCAGGATTTAACATCGTTCATGCTGATATGCCTTTAAGTGATCAAGAATTAAATACGAAAATCTCGCTAAATGATTTCACTTTAACAAGCGAGCAGCGCGAGTATGCTGTTTGGGCAAGAGAGGATGATAGTATTTTATTTAGAGATAATGGACGTGATAAGCACTCCACACGAACTTTCGTTGGCCATTCAATTGTTGCCTTTGGTCATTCTAGTGTGATCCGTAAAACTAATACCATTAATTTGGATATAGCAACTTTTAGAAGTGATATGTGCTTGATTGTCAATCAACGCGCTGGGACATGTGAATTGCAAGGTCCTGGTATGGAACGTATTTATAAGTACCCAGCTTTACAATCCGCTTTTGAGGAATTAAGCCTGTACTTGCAGAAACATTAGTACATAACAAATGTTCAAGCTAGCATCAAAGAGTTGAATTCCACCTTTATTATCGTTTATAACTCTCTCTCATCTTAAAACCTTATAGTTAAATTGAGGATAATGTTATGGCACCTTTTAAAATTGCCACCTGGAATGTGAATTCACTCCGGGTTCGTTTGCCACAAGTTCTAGACTGGTTGAACGAGGCACGTCCTGATGTATTAGCACTACAAGAAACTAAACTGCAGGACATCGATTTTCCTGAATCTGCTTTTACTGATATTGGCTATCACGTCGTTTATTCAGGTCAACGCACTTACAATGGCGTCGCAATCATTACTCGGGGAGCTATAGCAGAAGAAAGAATAACTGATTTGCCAGGATTAGAAGACATCCAGCGCCGAATACTAGCAGTAACAGTGGGTGATGTTAGAGTTATCAATCTTTATATACCAAACGGTGAAAGCATCAACTCTGATAAGTTTAAATATAAGCTAAATTGGTTACGCTATGTGGAACAGTTTCTAAAGCAAGAACTTGCAAACCATCAGCGAGTTATTGTCGTAGGTGATTTTAATATTGCTCCCGACCACATCGATGTCCATAACCCTCAAGAATGGGAAGGCCGTATATTGTTTAGTGAACCTGAAAGAGCCGCTTTTGCAGCTATGCTTAAACTAGGTTTTGTGGATTGCTTCAGGAATTTGAATCCCGAGAAACAAGCATACACATGGTGGGATTATCGTATGAATTCATATAAACGAAATATAGGGGTGAGGATAGATCATATTTTAGCTAACTCAACTTTTGCCGCACAATGCGAGTTATGTCATATTGATCAAACACCTCGAGGTCACGAACGTCCATCGGATCACGCGCCTGTTATGGCGGCATTTGCCATATAACAAAAGTACCTACTTGATTGTAGCGCTATTCTTCGTTATTATTCCCCGCCTAATCTATAGGGGTTCGTCGGCAATGAAACCAGATATTCATCCAAAATATGAAGACATTAAAGTTGTTTGCAGCTGCGGCAATACTTTTGTGACTCGCTCTACTTCAGGTAAAGAACTGCTAAATCTTGAGGTTTGCTCAGAGTGCCATCCACTCTACACAGGTAAACAAAAAAATATTGAAGCTGCAGGCCGAGTGGATCGTTTCCGTCAAAAGTATGGTATTAAGAAATAACATATTTTTAATTGTAGATTTCGAACGAAATCTAATGAATTTGCGAGTACGACCAGTAAACGTAAGATGACAGGTGATATGCATGATGCAAACGTCTTCATCTACGTTTCTGGTCTCTGTTTAGTCTTGGAGGCAATGGTTGTCTCCAAGACAACAACCTTCTCTTGAAACCAGGTCTTTATATTTACCAGAGACCACAACAGCGGCTATTCAAGTTTTCAACCCTTTCTTTGAAAAGAATGCTACTCTCGTTCAGACTAATCGTTTTGTCATCAAGGCATTCGAGCAGCTCACGTCGTTCATTAAGTGACTCGATATCGCGTTGTGCAATAGCTTTCAGTTCTTCAAGCTCTAGTTGCATTGCTGGGAAGCGACAGTCTTTTCCCGTATAGCCTATAGGATTATCTAAAATATTTTTAAAACTTACTCTAGCTTTTTCAGGATCTACGAAAGCGTGAGTTGCATTTACGAATAAGTAACCTTCTTCTTTAGGACGTAATTTTGAGCGACTGACTAAAACGATAAAGTGATTGTCATCATCAATACGTTTCATATAAATATGTTTTTGACTTTCATAAAAATAAAGGTTACCAGCGTGTTCGCGTTTCAGTTCATCAATCAATTTATCAAACGAATATTTATTTGTAAGTTTATTTTGAACTTCTGACGTGAACGTATTTAAAGGATTATCGCTAAAAATAAAAAATCCTTGGTCTTTGAAAGCCATATGTTCCTTTGGCTCAAGAGAATCGTTATTTTTCGCTGGTTTAAACACGAATGAGGTTTCATTTTTCACACACTCATATACGCCGATGGCGATAAGCATATTAATCTCCTCTCTTTTATCTTACTCAAACGCTATCATAGTTGTTCATGGCGTGTAAATTAATCTCTTAGACTTCATTTAGATGGGCTTATTTAATTGCAATATGAATACATTAACGTATTAATAAAAAAAATGAGATTACAAACAATGATGAAAAAATTCTTACTAAAGCCAATTAATCTTTATTTTGTTGCAGTTATATTAGGACTGTTAAATGGTTTCTATGGCAATGAAAATCTACATCATGTTGCTGAATTGATATCCAACATGTTTATACGCATGTTTAGATCTTTAGGTGCGCCTATCATAGCAGTATCATTGATCACAATATTATCTTCCTTTAGCGATACTGAAATATCGACTACGGGTAAAAGAACGATCACTTATACCATTGTAACGACTATCGTTGCTGGCTTAGTCAGCATGATGGTTTATCTTTTGATACACCCACAAATTTCAAACGCATCATCCACTCTTGCGGCATCTGTTGTTTCACAGAACACGTCTTATCTTAAACATATCGCTAATATTATTCCCTCGAACTTTTTCTCACCTTTTATTGAAAACCAAGTCATCAGTATTTTATTCATAGGAATTGTCATTGGTTTTGCCATACGATTGATTCCTGATCCTGAAACGAAAAAAACAGTCGTACTGTTTTTTAAAGGGATACAAAGTATTTTATTTACTTTAACGAAATGGGTCGTCACTATTTTACCTATCGGAATTTTTGCATTTGTCAGTATCTCTGTTGCCCAATATGAAAATGGTTTTAAAATTGAAAGTTTAGGACAATATTTTACAGTAATATTGCTTGCAAATTTAATACAAGGTTTTGTCATATTACCAGTATGGTTAAAATATAAAGGCATTAAACCATTTCGTTCTATGAAACAAATGATGCCAGCGTTATCAGTTGCATTTTTTTCAAAGTCATCAACAGGTACTTTACCGCTCACCATTGAAATTGCTGAAAAACGTTTAGGTTTACAAACCAGTGTGACCCGTTTTGTTTTACCGCTTTGCACAACCATTAACATGAATGGTTGCGCAGCCTTTATTTTTACGACAGTCATTTATGTCATGCAAAGTAATGGCATTGATATTTCAATTGGAACGATGTTGTTATGGGTATTTGTCGCAACGATTGCAGCAATAGGTAATGCAGGTGTGCCTATGGGCTGTTATTTCTTGAGCGCGAGTTTGTTAAGCAGCATGAAAATACCTATAGAATTGTTAGGTTTGATATTACCTTTTTATAGCGTGATTGATATGGTTGAAACGTCTTTGAATGTGTGGTCCGATTCGTGTGTGGCTAATGTGATTAATAAAGAAATGACACAATCGCAACCATTACTGGTTAATAATGATGTTACTATTGAATGCTAAAGATTTATTTCAATATCTTTCTTAATTTTTTCCTCAATTTTTTTGATACTCTGATCTTTTGCTATACCTATAAATTAAAAGATTCTGGTATGACTATACCCTGGTTGATTTACGAGCCTGGATTATTTTTTCCATTTACAACTATTTTAGGAAACAAAAGTACGCGTAATTATGCACCAAATAGTGTGCTCGTTACTACAGCGGTTGTGCGCTCTGCATTTGTGTTGCCTAACATAGGATGCATTACAAACCATATTAATTTACAACGTGATTTTAATATTAAAAAAACTGCTCCTAAATCACTATAATTTCTTCGTGGTTGAAAACGAATTTAGGTTGGGGATGGTTATATGAAAACCATCCCGTAACATCAACAATTATCAATCACATTTGCGAGTTTAATCATCCCCATTATTCATTTCTCATTTTTTAGCAAGACGTTCCATCTTTTTGAGGGCTTCTGGTTCCATCCGGCAAAATTGCGCAATCAATAGATACTGCTTGAGACAATTGTTCTTTTGTAATGTTTGATCTAGCTAAGTTAGATCCTGCGAGATTCGCTCCACTTAAGTCGGCATTTGCAAAATTACTGCTAGAAAAATTGCCGTGTTTAAGATTTGCGCCAGTTAAATTTGCTGAAGTGAAATTACTTCCGGATGCTTGAATATTTGCTAAATCAGCATACATTAATTGTGCACTGCTAAAATCACAAACATAAAAATGTCCATAGAAACTCGTCTTTACCAGTAAGGACTTACTTAAGTCTGCATTATCATGGTCGTATAGCCTCGCTTCAGATAAATCACAATTAATACAAACGCCCGTATTTTTAAATTTTTCTAAATCAGCGGGAATGTAAGAGATAGCAAATGATGATATAGATGTACTAATTACTATTGC
>Ga0206869_1097_pt1 | contig 17424 bp, 15 predicted proteins | sample Alteio_BWOrgCont_35_FD_152618 | JGI IMG/M metagenome (GOLD analysis project Ga0206869, IMG submission 152618) | Enriched cells from forest soil in Barre Woods Harvard Forest LTER site, Petersham, Massachusetts, United States -... | ecosystem: Environmental > Terrestrial > Soil > Temperate forest >... | reverse complement strand
GACTAAGAACCTACGCAATGCTTTAGGTAGGTTCCGTCAGCGCGATATAGCAAGCGAAGCAAGAGTTTCGCTACGAGATGTTTCGGTATTTATGAGAAGAAAAGACAAGGTAACATCAAAATTTCTAATGCGCCTTTATCAAGTTCTCAATGGCTTAGAATCGGCTTTTAAGTAATCATATATTTGTTATATCATATGATTATTACAACTTAATCTTACAAATATGACTGAAAAAGAAGCAGAAGAATTTACAGAAAAGCCGATTCCCCGCAGTAGGAAGGAAATTCCTCAAACGGATTTCATGAAATGGCTTCAGTTAGTTCAGCAACGAAGATGGTTAGAAACCAAGCAAGATGCACTGAGTGAATTAATTGAGATATGTGAAGGTGATATTGAGAAAATCGACCTTATTGTTACGTTGCTTTATAAATTTACCTATCTTTCAGAACAAGAATACAGGCAATGCTTGGAAGAAATTGCTATTAAAATTATTCGCGAGTGGCGTTTAGAGCCAACTAATACGTTTATTTTACCATGTAATATAGGAGATGAAATAGACGGCTCTCATCAAGTTATACAAGGCCTAAAAAATTGCTTTAATGATAAGGTAGAAGCGAAATTCTGGGGACAAAGAAATTTTCTAAATTCGATTACCTCAGCTTTACCCAAAATTACCCAAGATACGGTTATTGTTCTTATTGATGACTTCACAGGGCAAGGAAGCAAGTTAGCTGAAGTCCTTACTTTCCTCGCAAATGAATTGGAGGGAAGGAAACTTAACCCTGTAATTAAAGTATGCGTCATTGCTTCAATGGAGGCATCTAAGGAAAATATATCGTCGTATATGGAACTAGATGATTATTTTTCCAGTAAATGGCTCAAAAAAGGAATATCGGATAATTATAATGGTGATGAGCTGGAAGCTGCCAAACAATGCATGTTGCGTCTAGAAGAGCGCTTAAAGCAGACTACTAATTTTTCTTCCTTTGGAAAAGGGGGGGTTGAGGCCTTATTTGGTTCTGAATCCAACGCCCCCAATTCCGTATTCCCTATTTTCTGGTGGCGGGACCTAAAAAGTGGCATCAAAAGAAGGGTTACTTTGCTGAGAAGGCTATGAAAAAACTTCCAATAACATCTGAAGACAGAGAAATGCTTAAGTGTATCTATAAGCATGCGGGAAAGCTTGATGTCTATTTTCTTCATGAAAAGTTTTTGTTATCGCCCGGCCAATTGAGCCGATTAATTAGAAAGTTTACCGCTTGGAACGTTATTACGGAAAAAGAAGGGACACTTTATTTAACGGAATTAGGCCAAAAATGGCTCTTAGAAAATGAGAGAAAAATATTTTGCGATGTTAATAAATATTGGAAGGAGTGCCCTGATATTTTTAAGGCACCACAATTAAATGTTGGCACTCCCTATCTTCCTGACTTTTCGATCATAGATAAAGAATTCTTTAGGAATATTGTTGAACTAGATTAAGGCGCAACTATATTTGGAATAAGGGCACCCCGTGCTAGCGCTGGGGTTGATTCGCCTCGAAGATGCTTACGCTAACGTTAACCAGTCAAACAGCCTGTATAGATCACAGGCCGTTTGACTGAAATGACCGCTCCTAAGGAGCTATTGCCTGACCGTAGTCAGGCAATGATGCGCGCCGCTTTTTAGGCTTTTAGAAGTTTAAGAAACACGGCCGGGAGGTCAGGTAGCATGGGGTGCTCTTAAAAGAAGCGTATGGCGGCAGTTGACAAAAAATACATAAGAAAGTGGGCAAACCATTTTAAGAAATTACATGCAGGGAAAAGCTACAAAGCTTCATATCTAAAATATGTTTCTAATCTGTCCAGATATGGTCTTCCTGTAATTTTTGAATATAAACATCTAGCCGCTTTATTGGGAAGAACCCCCGAATTCGTTATATTCATAGTTCATAGTCCACAACGGTTTTATAGCACATTTAAAATACCTAAAAGAAGCGGAGGACATAGGGAAATCAATGTTCCTTACCCTTCTTTATTGGAATGCCATCAATGGATACTCAAAAATATTTTAAATCGCTTTGCCCTTGGCACGGCATGCCATGGCTTTGTCAGAGAAAAATCTATAATTACAAATGCAAAAGAGCATTTAGGGAAGAAGTTCTTATTAAAGATGGATATAAAGGACTTTTTTCATTCGATAAAATTAGAAACTGTTGAAAGAATTTTTTATAATGCCGGCTACTCATCAAAGGTAAGCAAATACCTTGCTGCTTTCTGCTGCCTTGATAACTCCCTTCCACAAGGAGCTCCTACTAGTCCTGCATTGAGCAATATTGCGGCCTATCATATGGATAAAGAATTATGTAAAGCAGCAGAAGAAGCAAAACTTACTTATACCAGATATGCAGACGATTTGACATTTTCCGGCGAGATGATTTATGCAAATTTCAAACACCACGTTGCACAAATTGCCAAACGACATGGATTTGATATTAATCATGAAAAGACTTTATTGATTAAGGGTAATGGACAAAAGATTGTTACCGGAATTTCTGTAAGTGGCGGTCAAATCAGACTTCCCAAAAAATATAAAAGGAATCTTAGGCAAGAAGCCTATCATTACCTTACAAAGGGCTTTCCGGCTCATGCCAAAAGAAAAAATATAGATGAACTCTTATACAAGGAGAAGTTGCTAGGAAAACTTCAATTCTGGAAGCAAGTTGAACCTGAGAATTCATTTCTTAAATGGGCAATTGAAGCTTTTGAGCAGATATCCGCAAATGAAAGAACCACTGAATAAAGCAGCTGTATGACTTATTTTGGCAAAAGCCAATGATGGAGATTGCCAAAGAATAATGCATCGTAGGAAATTAAATAAAACATGAACGCTTCAGAAACTAAGCCTCAAAAATCTAGGGGGAGTAAAAGGTCTCTTGGGATAAAGAATGCTGCTTTAATTCCAAAAGTCGCATCTAGAGACAGCTCGCAATATAACACAGAGGCTGGTTTTTTATTTATAACCCGCACCCAAAAGAACCCTTACATGAGGGAATATATTCGAGAACGCGATTTGGATAGATGTCAATGGTGTGGCAAAAAATGTATTAATAGCAGAGTGCTGCATCATATTGATTACGAGCATCAATGTTTGTTTGGCAAAACTATAGATATCCCAAATGCTACAGAAAAGCGCCCCAATAAAATAAACCGTGAAATTCCTGATTGTGAAACTTGTTACAAAGAGAATCCTGATTGGTTTATCAGTTGCGCATCACGCCTCGTACTAGTTCATAAAGTATGCAATTACGAAATTAGTGCCTTAGAGCCATCAGCATTACCTAGAGAGTAGCTCCCACAGCCTTATCTGAGGACTTAGCGTATAAGGCCTCTGGCTAATTTGCTTAATATTAAAAATTATCAGTCGGTTGTGGGAACACTGCCACCGGTTTCATATTTATTTTCGTTCCTCCCATATCACTAAATACCTCCTGTTACCATTTACCGGCCTTATCTATACCCCCGGAAAGAAGGCGGAAAATGAAAGAAACGGGGGTCATTGAAAGGAGAGAAAGAGCATGCATCTTTCAATCCTTAGGGAAAAAGCCCCATCACAATCATAAAGAACTGTAAAATAAGCAGAATTGATGTTGTATTGCGATTGGATTTAGGCTAAATTCTTTTTGCCTCTTAATGCCCAGCTTTAAATTGGACTAATGCCATGATCATTGAACCTATCAAGAAGCAGGATTTGGTAATATTGCTTCAGGACATAAGTAAATATCAGGATCTTATCAAAGGTTCGGCGAGCCATTCAGGTGGTGTCATTCAAAGACTGTTTGCGGCAGAAAATCATGAAGATGTTTCTTCCGCTATCGAGGCCGCATCCCCTCTTGCACTGTTATTTACAGGCCTTGCGCTCCTCACAAATGACTCGGCGCTTTTGACCCAAGAACATTTGGATATACTCAATTCCGATTTGCATAGCCTGCGAAGCCGGGCATTTCATACGTTACATCAAGGCCAGAACCCATCTATTGAGAGGCTGCATCAGGCGCGCCTGATGCAGGATATTCCCGGTGCAGCGCAAAACACTAATATAAGCCAGGGAAAAGAGGCGGCTGAATCCTATTACCATCTTAATATCTTGCTTGCGCAACTGGCGGTAACTCCGCTTGAGGAGGTTAAAAAAATGATAGGGGAAATAACCGCCGATAAAACCAAGACATCGGCTGCCGCAAAATATGGCTCCCCCTTTCTCGATGTTCCATCTTCAAATCCTACACCTAATGCACCGACTTCATATGGAAGCAGGGGCAATGTCGCTGCAGATCAGCCGCCAACCTCAAAAGGGGAACAACAGGAAAATAAAAAACAATCGCAATCGGATGAATTAGCGCTGCGAATAGCACTGATAATGCAAATGTGGCACAATGACGAATGGCGGCGACAAATCGCCTTACGCGAAAAGAATCTGCTGGGCATATTCACTAAAAAGCGCAAAAAAGCAGGGCAGGAGCAAAAGCAACGCTTACAAGACCAAGGATGGCATCTTTAACATGTAAGGCGGTTCCTCACCGCCCCGCGCCTGGCCGGGTAACGGTATCGCAGGCGGGGAGCGGGTCGCCCAGCGGCACGAAGTCCAGCTTCGCTATGTCGCCGTTCTGGTAATAAAGGTCGGAAATCCGGTTCAGCTCGCGGCCCCAGAAGCGCCATTCATAATAGTAATCCTTCACAGCCAGGGTGGTGAAGCGGACCTTGGGCGCACGCGGATAGTTCACCGGGTGGTAATCCACCTGCATGTTCTTGGCGAAGCGGGCCGCCGTCGGCGGCGCGGCGCTCGCGGATTGCGCCTTGTCCTCCTGGGTCACTGGCTCCTGCCAATCGGTGAAGCGCTCGTGCGGCAGCGGCTTCGGCGGGGCATACCAGTAATCCACCCAGCCGCCGAAATCGTCGGTCACGCGCACGGCGACGGCCACGGCATCCTTCTCCACCCTGCGCCAGCGCTCCTGATAGACCGGCTGGCTGCGGACGGTATTGCCTATCATGAACATCTGCGCGGCATAGGTGCTGGCGGCATGCTCCTGATCATTGCGGTTCAGATTGTCGGCGAAGGTGACGCTGAGCGCATTGGGGACGCCGGGGCTCGCATCCTCATTGATGCGGCGCACGCTCGCGGCCTTGTCGCCCTGATCCGGGGTTTTGGGCTTAATCGCGTGGTCGGGCAGCAGCGACTGGGCATCGTAGGCCCGAAGCGGCGGCGCGCCTTTCATATCGACGATGACCTGCTTGAAAGCCACGGACTTGTCCGGCATGCAGGCCTGGACGATGATATGCGTCTCGTCCTGGTATTGCGGGTCTTCCGGCGACATCAGCCCGGGCGGGATTCCCCCTTCGGCTGCGGCGCTCATGGCCCAGGACGCGGTGAGGATCGCCGTTGCCATCATACTTGCCGATATACGCATGCCTGCCTCCTTGACGCCTTTTAAGCTTTAAGCTCCGTATGTCTCTATCCTAACGGAACTAAGCGTCCAATATATTTTAATTTGGGGGCTTGGGCTACCCCCTGAAACCGCCCGGGAAGCCCGCACCCTGTTTGCCCGCCATATCCGTCTGGACAAACGCCCCCCCGCTCCCTTATAAAACGGAACCTTTTTTCAAGGCCTGCCCGGATGGCGGAATTGGTAGACGCGCTAGTTTCAGGTACTAGTGAGTAACATCGTGGAGGTTCGAGTCCTCTTCCGGGCACCAGATCATCCCTCAGTACTTCTCTCATCCGGATGCCATTAAGCACCAGGAACGCTGCGGTGCTGGATTGTCGCTTCGATCCTTGCCGCGCCAGTGGCGCACATGACGGCGGCGCAGGCTTTCCTGTCCGGCACGAAGATCGGGATCGCGCGGAGTTCTGCCTTTACGGCTTTTGGCATCGCGGGAGCGGGGGCGCTCGGCAAAAATTCTTACCATGTCGTTACGCATAAGCCATCTCGCCGCGTGCAACAGGAGAGGGGCGCGCAAATGCCTTTACGGCGCGCCGAACAGGTGAGGATTTAAAACAGGATGAAAAAGACTGCTTGGTGTCAGTTGCCGTATTTATAGCAGCAAATACGTTTAAACGCAATGGCGCGGTAATATCCTCGCGGCCGGGCGTTCAGGCTTTCCTTATCCCCGCTTAACACCCTCTCCCGCCATTCCGGCTAAAGCCTTGAGCCCCATCGGTGATAGGGTGCGGGGATGAGAAAATTTGCCGCAGCATTAGTGCTATCAGCACTATCCTTAAGCGCCTGCACGACGCAGGTCGAATCCAACCCTTCCCGCACCGCCACCGAGGAGATGCTCATCTCCACCGCCGCCGACCGCGCCGCCGTGAAACTGGCCCTGCTCGTCCCGGCGAACGCCACCGTCTTCATCGACAGCACCAATTTCGAGGGCACGGACGGAAAATACGCCATCGCCTCCATCCGCAGCCACCTGCTGGAGCGCGGCCTGCATCTGCTGGACGATCGCAAGAAAGCCGACATCATCGTCGAGACGCGCTCGGGAGCGCTTTCGACCGACCGGAAGAGCTTCATGGTCGGCATCCCGCAGTTCAATGTGCCGGTGCCTTTCGCTTCCTCGCCGCTGCCCTTCCCCGAGATCGCGCTCTACGGCAAAGAAGATCAGAAGGCCGTCGCCAAGTTCGCCGTCACCGCCTACGCGGTCAAAAACGGCGCGCTGGTCGATGCGCAGGAGCCGCAATACGGATTCTCGCACAAGACGAAGAAAACCGTGCTGCTCTTCTTCTCCTGGACCGATAGCGACTATATTCCCGAAAATGCAGACAAAGAATCGGAAGGCGATCACTCCGCCGCGCCGCGTTCAAAGGCGCATGTGGAGATGAACAAGGACGGTTATGCGCCGCCCATCGGCATGAGCGCCCCGCCCTCTCCCACGACTACGCCACCCGCCAGCAAGCCTTAGATCAGGCGCGTTATTAGCATTGGCTCCCGGACGGGAGATGAAATAACCTATTTATCTCAGTATTTTGACACACACTTTGCTGAATCTTTATCCCGGGCGGGAGCGCCCCACATGGCTTTATTATGTGCCTTCAACCAGTATGAAGAGGCTAAGGCAATGTGCTTTATAGACCATAACCTACTACTTTAAATCAACTAACCACACATAGGAGTTTTTATGAACAGCGACACCTTTAAGGGAACTGCCAAGAAAATCGAAGGTTCCATCGAAAGCGCTTACGGCAGCGCGTCCGGCGACCGCACCTCCAAGGCCGAGGGCGAAGCCAAAATCACCAAGGGCAAAGTGCTCAACGTGTTCGGCAAGATCGAAGACAAAGTCTCCGATTTCATGAGCACCGCCAGCGACGAGGCCGAAAGCCTGAAGACCCAGATCCGTCAGAAGCCCGTTCCCTCCGCCGTCATCGCGCTGGGCATCGGTTTCCTGGTCGGCAAGCTCTTTGGCTAATCGACCAAGCCTAAACCTGAGTAATGGAAGGGGCGCTTTTGAAGCGCCCCTTTTGTTTTGCCTGCGATTTAAGTGAAGGCGAAAAGATCCGCGTCCGGGTCTTGCCTGCCGGTGAGATAGCCGCGCACCATCTCCGCCGCGATGCGCGAATAGGTGATGCCGTTGCCACCGAAAGCCAATATCGCATAACAATGAAGCATGCCGGGAACGGGACCGATGGTGGGCAGCCCCGTCGTGCTCGTGCCGAACGCGCCGGTCCAGGCGAACTCCGCCTTGCTGTCGATGCCGGGCAGAAGCCGTTTCAGCTTGCGCTCCAGCAGCGCTTTTTTCTCTGGCAGAAGTGCGTCGCGCTTGTCCTCGTCGGTGAAAGGCTCGTCCGCGCCGCCGCAGATGACGCGCCCGTCGGAGGTGGCGCGCGCATAAAGATAAGGGTCGGAAGCCTCCCAGATGAGCGGCATGGGATGGGGCAGGCTTGCGGGCTGCGGCCTTGTCGCAATCGCCCAGGTCGAATGCACCTGATGGCAGTCGGGCCGGATATGGTCGGGTATCTCGTAGCCCGTGGCAAAAATAACCGTGCGCGCCTTCACCTCCGGCCCTTGCTTGGTGAGCAGCGACACGAAGCGCGGATGCGGCTCGACATCTTTTACCGTCATGGGCGCATAGAGCCGCGCGCCTTTTACGAGCGCATGGCGCAGGAAGCCCGCCGCCAGATGCATCGGGTTGGCGCTGAAGGAGCCGAAGGATTCCAGCGCGCCGCCCCCGTTAATTCCCTCATCCTGAAGCGCCACGCCGGAAAGATAGCGCGTATGCAGCCCGGCCCGCCTGCGCATCTGCATTTCTTTTTTCAAGCCCCCAATGTCCAGCACATCGCCCGCCAGATAAAGCGAGCGGCAGCGTTTCAGCCCGCAGGGGATTTCCAGCTCCGCCACACAAGCGGCGAGGCTTTCAAGCCCCAGCTTGGAGCGCCGCCAGGCGCGCATGGCATCCGCCTCGCCTATCTTGCGTTTCAATTGCGTGATGGGCGTGTCTATCTCGTATTGCAAAAGCGCGGTTGTGGCGGAAGTCGAGCCTTTGAGCGGCCCGCGCCGGTCGAGCAGAATGACGGAGAAACCAGCCTCCGTCAGTTCGCTTGCGACCATCGCGCCGCTGATGCCTGCGCCGATGACGGCGACGTCGCAATTCGCGTCGCGCCTGAGCGGCGCATGGGCAATGCGCGGCATAGGATAGCTCCGCCAGACCGCCCGCCCCGCGCGCAATTCCTTTTTGTCATTCAGCATGCGCCACACTTTCCGCAAGGCTGAAAGCGGTTTCGAGCGTATCGGCTTCAGCGGCGGGCTTGTCCCAGCGCAGGCGGTGCACGCGCGGGAAGCGCATCGCCAGCCCCGACTTGTGGCGCGCGGAAGGGTGGATGGAATCGAACTCGATTTCCATCACCAGCTCGTGCGCAACCTCGCGCACCGGGCCGAAACGGTTGGTCGTATGGTTGCGAATCCATTTATCGAGTTGAAGCAATTCCTCGTCGGTGAAGCCGGAATAGGCCTTGCCCACGGGAATCAGTTTCCCCTCCGTGTCCCAGACGCCGAACGTATAATCGGAATAATAGGACGAGCGTTTGCCGCTGCCGCGCTGGGCATAGAGCAGCACGCAGTCGAGCGTCAGGGAATCGCGCTTCCATTTGAACCAGTGGCCACGCGGCCTGCCGCCAATGTAAGGACTCGCGAGCCGCTTGATCATCAGCCCTTCGACGCCGTTTTGCGGTTTGTCGCGCGCATTGCCGCGCAACTCCTGCAGCATCGCATGATCGGGCGAGGCGATGACGCCGGAGAGATCCAAGCGCGGCGACGGGTTGCGCGCAAGCCATGCTTCCAGCCGCACGCGGCGCTCGCGGAGCGGCAGAGGCCGCACATCCTCGCCATTATCGATCAGTATGTCATAGAGCCGCAGATGCGCCGGGAACTGCTTCAGCATCGCGGGCGTCACGCTTTTGCGGTTCAGGCGCTGCTGCAGGGAATTGAACGGCGCGACGCCGCTTTCGTCCTTCGCGAGCAATTCGCCGTCAAGCACGAATTCGTTCTCCCCTATGGCCGCCGCCGCTTCCACGATGTCAGGAAACGCGCCGCTGATATCGTCGCCGGTGCGCGAATAAAGCGCGATGCGCTCGCCGCTGCGCACGAGCTGGGCGCGGATGCCGTCCCACTTCAGCTCGGTCTGGTATTCGCTTAAGTTCAGCTCCAGCAGTTCCGCCTCTTCAAGCGGATGGGAAAGCATCATCGGCATGAAGACCGCCACATGCTTTTCCGGCGGCTTCTCGCTCCTGCCTTCGAGCCATGCGAAAAGCGGCTCGTAGGGCGGCTCCAGACTGTGCCAGAGCTGCTCGATTTCATCGACCTCGCGCCCGTAAGCCTCGCCAAGCGCCGTCTTGGCAAGCCGCGCCGAAACGCCGATGCGGATATTGCCGGTGATGAGCTTGAGGAGCGCCCAGCGGGCCGTCGCGTCCAGCGCATCGAGCCAGCCGGTGATGCGCGCCTGCAGATGGCCGCGCTCGCCCTTCATGAGCCCGGCGATGACTTCTTCCAGCCGGGGCGGCGCGGTATCCGCCGGTCTGGCGGGCCAGATGAGCGCCACCGTCTCGGCCATATCGCCCACGTAATCGCGCGACAGGCCGAAGAGCACCGGGTCCACGCGCTCGCTCACGAGATCGCGGATGAGGCCGGGCTTGGCGACGGGGAAGGTCAGCGTGCCGGTCAGCGCCGCCAGCGCCCAGCCGCGCTCGGGGTCGGGCGAGGCGCGGAAATACTGCGCCATCAGCCGCCGCTTGGCGAGCGTCGAGCTGGTGAAGGCGAGCGTGTCGAGAAGCGTGGCGAATGCCTGCATCAGTCGTCCTCTTCCTCGTCATAGCCCGCGAGCTCGAGCGGGCGGGCTATAAGGCCCTGCCTGCCCGCATAATAAACGAGCGCGTCCTCGCGCCCGTGCGTCACCCAGACTTCCGCCGCGCCGACATCCTTAATGGTCTCTGTCAGCTCGTCCCAGTCGGCATGATCGGAGATGACGAGCGGCAGGTCCACCCGCTTCTGCCGCGCGCGGGCGCGGATCATCATCCAGCCGGAGGCGAAGGCCGTCACCGGGTCGGCGAGACGGCGCGACCAGCGCTCATGCAATGCCGAAGGCGGAGCGAGCACGATCTTGCCCTGCATCTCCTCTTTGCTTCTATCGGCCACAGGCGCGAGCTTGCCCAACTCCACCCCATAGCGCGCATAGAGATCGCAGAGCGCGATCATCGCGCCATGCAGGTAAATCGTCTCGCCATACCCCGCCTCGCGCAGCAGGCAGATGACGCGCTGGCACTTGCCAAGCGGGTATGCTCCCACGAGATGCGTGCGCTCGGGGTTGAGCGAGAGCGATTGCAGCAGCTTCGCTATCTGCGTCCCGTCCGGCGGATGATGGAAGACCGGCAGGCCGAAGGTGGCCTCGGTGATGAAGACGTCGCACTGCCGCACCTCGAACGGCGCGCAGGTCGGATCGCGGCGGCGCTTGTAATCACCGGAGACGATGACGCGGTAGCCGCCATATTCCAGAAGGATCTAGGCACTGCCCAGTATATGGCCCGCCGGGAAGAAGGTGACTTTGACATCGCCCGCCGTAAACGGCTCAGCGTAAGCCACTGCCTGCTCGCTCCCCGCCATCGTCTCGCCGTAACGCGAATGCATGATGGCAAGCGTCGGCGCGGTCGCGAAAAGCTGCACGTGATCGGCGCGCGCGTGATCGCTGTGGCCGTGCGTCACCAGCGCGCGCGATACCGGCGTCAGCGGGTCGATATGAAAACCGCCGGGCGCGCAGAAAAGTCCTTCCTGCGTCACTTTCAGCCATTGCTCGGGATGTATCGCCATCACCTTCCTTTCAGGTGTCAGCGTAACGGGACGCACCGTAAAAAGGCTGTGTGAAAGCGGCCACACCTTGCACAACGGATGATAAGCACTCGCGTGATCGCTATTGACGGAAGTCCCGCAAAAGCGCATCTTGAAAAATGCAACGTTATTCAAAGAGGGAAGCAATATGGCACATGGCGGTAAGCGGCAGGGCGCGGGACGCCCTAAGGGACAGGGGCAATACGGCGAACCGACGACCAGCCTCAGAGTGCCGCTGAGCATGGTGGGCGAGATCAAGCGCTTCGCCGCGACGCGCGGCCTGAAGCTGCCACTCTATACCTACCCCGTGCAGGCCGGGCTCATGACGGCGGCGGAGAGCGATGTGGACGACACTATCGATCTCAACACCCACCTTGTGCGCAATCCTTCCACCACTTTCCTGGTGCGCGCCTCGGGAGATTCCATGATTGACGCGGGCATCCGCGACGGCGATCTGCTGGTGGTGGACAGAGGCGTCGAGCCCACCAACGGCAAAATCGTCATCGCCGCTATCGACAACCAGTTCACCGTCAAGTTCCTGCGCATGCGCGAGAACGAGCTATGGCTCATCCCGGCGAACAAGAATTTCTCGCCCATGCCGGTGGATAAGACCGAAGGGGTGGTCATACTCGGGGTGGTGACAAGCTCCATCAAGTCCCATTAAGGAGCAATCCTTTTCATGAAGTTCAGGGATGGGGCCCCGTATGCGGCCCTTATCCTCATGCCGCGCCCGCCTCATCGCAATTTTATCCGCGATGGCCTTAACTGGCCTTTCCAGAAGGAAAGGATCTCGCCATGAAGCCTACCGATAAAATGCAGGCCGTACTCGACGCCCATAAGGCCCTGCACACGCTGCCCATTGAAACGCTCGACCCGGAAACCGCACGCCAGATTCCCCTGCCCGACCGCGCGGCGCTCGCCGTTTACGGCCAGCATTTCACCAATCGTGCGCTTGCGTCGATGCCGCAGCCCGTGGGTGGCGTGAAGCATATACTTATGGACGGCAGCCGCGGTCCCATCCTCGCACGCATCTATACGCCGCAGGGCGACATGCCCAAAGGCGGCTGGCCCGTGCTCGTCTACTACCACGGCGGCGGCTGGGTCATCGCCACGCTCGACACCTATGACAGCTCGGCGCGCGCGCTCTGCGAGGAAGCCAAATGCGTCGTCGTGTCCGTGCATTACCGCCAGGCGCCGGAGCATAAATGGCCGGCCGCGCCGGAAGACGCCTATGACGCTTTCCGCTGGGTGCAGACCCACACGTCGGAGATAAAAGGCAATAGCGCGCGCATCGCCATCAGCGGCGAAAGCGCGGGCGGCAACCTCGCCGCCGTCGTCTGCCTCATGGCGCGCGCCAACGGCGTCGCCCTGCCGGTACACCAGCTTCTGGTCTATCCGGTGACGGACGTGGCCGCGGGCTTCGACAGCGAATCGGCGCGCAAGCATGCGGATGCCAAGCCGCTCAACCGCGCGATGCTGCTCTGGTTCTACGATCATTACTTGCCTAAAGACGCGGATCGCAGGACCGCCTTCATCTCGCCGCTCTATGTGCCCAACCTTTCCGGCCTGCCGGATACGACCATCATCAACGCCGAGATCGATCCGCTGCGCAGCGACGGCGAGGCCTATGCCGAGCGCCTCAAAGGCGCGGGCGTGCCGGTGGAATGGAAGTTGTATAAGGGCGTAACGCACGAGTTTTTCGGCATGAAGGGCATCGTCGACGAGGCAGGCGAAGCCATCGCCTTCGCCGCCGACCGCTTAAAGAAAGCCTTCAGCGGCAGCCATCCCGCCGCGCCCGCGATCCCGCTCACCGCGACGAATATGCAACCGGCTTAAAGCAGGAATTTTCATGAAATTAAATGTCGGCGACGCGGTGACGCTCAGCGTCTCGGGCGTGAAACTGAACGCCCTGGTGGAGGATGCGTCCAAGAGCGATATCATCATGGCCAAGGTGACGGGCGCATCCGGCGCAAGCGCGTATGCGATCGATAAGGTCTATGAATTCCCGCGGCAGGCGATAGAGGGCGCGTAAGCGCGCCGCTTTTAAGGATCGATCACGCCCGCGCAGGCATCGGTCGGGGCGGCAACGACATCGCCGATAACCGGGATTATCTTGATGCCCGCCGACGCCACGCGGCAGGGCGCGGCAGCGGCTCCGCAACCGGCGAGTAACGCACATAGCATGAGAAGGGAAAGCAGGCGTGATGCCACAGGGGATAAACCAGATGAGCCGGTTACATCTTCAGGCACAATACCCTAAACCGGGCTTGCGCGAAAGTGCATTCGCGGGCCGCCGTTATATCGGGTCGGCGGAGACGTGCTTTCCGGCCTCGTTGAAAGCCTGCTCGACGCGCTTGCGCGCAATCGCCTGATACATGCTCTGGCGGATGGCCGCAGAGCTCGATTCGCCCTTGATGAGGAATTCCTGCGCGCCGTTCTTCATTGCCTGCTGGATCATCTCAATGTCGGAATAGCCGCTGATGATGACGATGGGCAGATCGGGGAATAGCGTATGGATGCGGTTGACGGACTTGAGGCCGCGCGCGTCGGGCAGGCCTAAGTCAAGCAACACGACATCGACGCGCGAAGCCATCAGGTAATCAAGCCCGCCTTCGAGCGTGTATTTGCGGATGATTTTGAAATCGTAATGCATCTCGCCCTCGATGCAGGCGCGGGTGATGGTGGCCCCGTCCTCCATCGAATCCTCGATCATAAGCACGGTGAGCGTCGCCGCTTCCGCCTGTTGCGTGACTTTCCTGATGGCCTGCATGAACACCTCCGTTACTGTTCGATTCGTATCGCGGGCAGCGTAAACCAGAAACGGCTGCCCTCCCCGGCACGCGACTCCACCCCTATCGTACCGCCGTGCGACTCGGCGATTTTACGCGCCAGCGCCAGGCCGATGCCTTCGCCCTCATATTCGCCCGCCGGATGCAGGCGCTGGAAGAGCTGGAAGATTATCGCGTGGTATTCCTCGTCGACGCCGATGCCGTTATCGGCCACGCTGAATTCTATGAAGTCGCGTTTGGCCGCGGGCTTCGCCGTGATATGCACCGCCGGCACGGCGCTATGAAATTTAAGCGCGTTGTCCATCAGGTTCACGAGCAGCCTTATGATTCGGCCACGATGGCCGTAAACCTGCGGCAACGGATCACAGGTGACTCTAGCGCTCGTGGCGCGAATCTTTTCCTCCAGGATGGAAAGCGCGGTGGTGACTACCTCGCCCATATCGAGCGGCGCGCGCGCGGGCCCGAACGTCTCCAGGTTCAGATAATCGAGTATCCCCTGCATCAGCACTTTCATGCGCGCCGACTCGCGGATGATTTTCTGCAGCGCCGCGCCGGCACCTTCATGCTCCGTCACGGCGGGGATTCCGCTTAACGTCTCCTGCGCGAAATTGATGGCACGCAGCGGCGCCTTTAAATCATGGGATACGAGATAGGCCAGAAGCTCCAGGTCTTCCTTGGCCCGTTCGAGCTGGGAGGCGAGCGAGGGGCTGCTGCCGCTGAAGGAAGTGGTTTCGCGCTCGATATCCGGGGCCGGGCTCGCTTCCATCGCCATACTCTTAATAGAGCAGTTTAAAACTTAAAAAAAATCTCGTTCAATTTTAGAATAACCGTAATAAAAAATTCATATGGTTCGGATAAAATCCTGCGAGCGCCTATTATAAAAGAGTATGCCATTGCCGTCCAGCCGCCCGATACGCAAGGAAGCGTCCTTTTATGATACAATTTTAGATAAATTGTTCCATTGCATGACTTTTTGCCGGCACAAAAGAAAACGGCTTATTTTCCCTTTATAAACTCTCACCTAAAATTATCTTGGAATTAACATCGACGGTCGAGAAACATGCCAGCACCCGCTACGCTCTCACCCGCTCATTTCCAGCTTTTATTCGAATCCGCGCCGGGTCTCTATCTGGTGCTCACCCCGGACCTGCATATCGTCGCGGCGAGCGACACCTATCTTAAGGCGACGATGACGCGGCGCGAAGACATACTGAACCGTCCGCTGTTCGACGTATTTCCCGACAACCCGGACACGCCGGATGCGACCGGAACGCGCAACCTGCGCCTGTCGCTGGAGCGGGTGGTGCATTACAGAGTTCCCGACGCCATGCCGCTGCAGAAATACGACATACGCAGGCCTGCTGCCGAAGGCGGCAGGTTCGAGGAGCGGTTCTGGAGCCCGGTCAATTCCCCGGTATGCGACGCGCAAGGCAATGTCATCTTTCTCATTCACCGCGTCGAGGATGTCACCGATTTCATCCGCACCAAGCAGCAGGGCAACCAGCAGGACAAGGAAAACAAGGTGCTGCGCCTGCACGCCGAGCAGATGGAAGCGGAGATCCACCAGCGCGATCGCGAAGCGCTGAGCGTGAACGAGAAGCTGGAACAGACGAACCGCGAGCTCGAGGATGCGCGCACCTTCCTCAATAACATTCTCAAGCACGTGATGGACCCCATCTTCGTAAAGGACATGCACCATCGCTGGATAGACGGCAACGACGCGCTGTGGGAGCTGTTCGGCAAAACCCGTGAGGAAGTGCTGGGCAAAAGCGACTATGACTTCTTTCCTGAGGAAGAGGCCGACGTCTTCTGGGAGAAGGACGAGGAAGTCTTCCGCAGCGGCAAGGTCAACATCAATATTGAGAACCTGACCGACACGCATGGCAATACCCATATCATTTCCACCAAAAAAGCCTGCTTCAAGGGACCTAAGGGCGATCTCATCCTCGTGGGCATCATTCGCGACATCACCGAGCTCACGCGCATGCAGGAGAAGCTGCAGGCCATCAACCGCGAGGCGATGGGGCTGCTTGCCTCCATCGTCGAGACTTCCGACGACGCCATCATCAGCAAGACGCTGGACGGCGTCATCACCTCATGGAACGCCGCCGCCTCGCGGCTTTACGGCTATAGCCGCGAGGAAGCCATCGATCAGCCCATCAGCCTCATCGTCCCGCGCGACCGGCTGAAAGAGGAAGAACAGATCATAGAAATGCTGAAGGAGGGCCGCCGCGTCGAGCATTTCGAGACGCTGCGCAAGAACAAGGATGGCCAGCTTATCGACGTGTCGCTGACCGTCTCGCCCATATACGACGCCACCGGCAGGATGACCGGCGTCTCCAAGACCGCGCGCGACATCACCGAGCGCAAGCGCTTCGAGGCGCAGCTCAAGGCGAGCCTCGAAGAAGTGAGCAGCGCCAAGAAGCTAGCCGAGGAGGAGCAGAAGCGCGCCGAGGCCGCCAACCTCACCAAGGACAGTTTCCTCGCCAATATCAGCCACGAGATCCGCACGCCGCTCAACAGCATGATAGGCCTTTCCGAGCTGCTGCTGGAAACCGAGCTCACGCCGCAGCAGGAACAGCATATCCGCACCGTGCTGCGCTCGGGCGAGACGCTCATCGAAATCATCAACGACATACTCGACTTCTCGAAAATCGAGTCGGGCATGCTGGAGCTTGAGCCCCTGCCCTTCGATCTGCAGGCAGCCCTTGAGGATACGGCCGAGCTTTTCGCGCCCATCGCGCGCGAGAAGGAGCAGCAGCTTGAGCTGCTCGTGCATTTCGTCCCCGGCACGCCGCGCCATGTGGTAGGCGACGCGAACCGGCTGCGCCAGATTCTCGCGAACCTGCTCAACAATGCCATCAAGTTCACGCAGGAAGGCTATGTGATGCTCATGGCGGAGGAGGTGAAGGACCCCAACATCCCGCCTGAGAACACGCAGATCCGGATTTCCGTGCACGATACCGGCATCGGCATCCCGTCCGACAAATGGCAGATAATCTTCGATAAGTTCACCCAGGCCGACGTCTCCACGACGCGCAAGTTCGGCGGCACGGGGCTGGGCCTCTCCATCTGCCGCCAGCTCGCCCAGCTCATGCACGGCGACGTCACGGCCGAGAGCCGGGCGGGCGAAGGCTCGACCTTCAGCGTCACCGCCGAATTCACGCGCAACCCGAACCCGGCGGAACAGGCCGCGCCGCCCAACCGCGCCGTGCTTAAGGGCAAAAAAGCGCTGATCGTCGACGACCTGCCCGCGAGCCGCATGATCCTCACCGCGCAGCTCAACAGCGC
>Ga0206869_1096_pt1 | contig 17840 bp, 21 predicted proteins | sample Alteio_BWOrgCont_35_FD_152618 | JGI IMG/M metagenome (GOLD analysis project Ga0206869, IMG submission 152618) | Enriched cells from forest soil in Barre Woods Harvard Forest LTER site, Petersham, Massachusetts, United States -... | ecosystem: Environmental > Terrestrial > Soil > Temperate forest >... | reverse complement strand
TATCATTGCACGATTGGCGCCGCTTAATGGCTGTTAATCAAATGGGTGGGTTAGAAGGTGCATGGAAAAAAATTGCTGAATCTACACCTCTTGGCAGAGTAGCGGAACCGCAAGAAATTGCTAATGCTATTTTATTCGTAGCTTCGGATGCTTCAAGTTACATGATTGGAAGTAATGGTCATTCCTGGCAATGAAGGCGCGTATCGTTTTTGGCGATCAATAATAAAAAAATATACCAACAATAATTTTATTGAGTACACAAAAGATATTGCACATTTCAATAATATTCGAAAAAATATTTTCAAATTCAACAGTAAAAGCGCGGATAAATAATATGACTGACATTGTAGAAGTTGTTGCGTATGACACTGAGTGGCCGAATATGTTTGAGACAGAAGCAAAACGGATTAAAAGCGCATTAGGCGATAATTGCATTGCTGTTCATCATATCGGTTCAACTGCTGTGCCTGGATTAAGTGCAAAACCAATAATTGATATTCTTCCTGTTGTTAAAGATATTTTACAGGTTGATCAAGTTAATTCTGCAATGACTAACTTTGGATATGATGCTAAGGGTGAATATGGCATTCCATTTAGAAGGTACTTCCAAAAAAGCAGTGACAGACGAACGCACAATGTTCATGTTTTTGAAAAAGGCAATCCTGAAATTGATAGACATTTAAAGTTTTGCGACTGGATGCGTACACATGGTCATGATCGAGATGCTTATGGAGTGCTTAAAGCTGAATTAGCTTTAAAATATCCAAACGATATTATGAATTATTGTTTAGGTAAAGATGTTTTTATAGCTGATATTGATAGTAAAACTGGGTTTGATGGCTTGCGTATAGTGCAAGCTTTAACTGATCGCGAGTGGGAGGCGGTTCGCCATCTTCGTCAAAAATACTTCTTTGATCGCGTACCAGTTGATGATCCTTATATATGGACTTTTAAAGATACTAAGCATGTGCATTTTGTTTTATATAAAGGGACGAAAATTATTGGTTATGCGCATATTCAATTGTGGCCTGAAAATAGAGCAGCTATGCGAATTATCGTTATCGACGAACCTTATCGCAACAAAGGTATAGGTAGTGATTTCTTAAAGCTCTGCGAACGTTGGTTATCGCATCATAAAAGAGAAAAATTATTAGTTCAGTCATCGCCAACCGCTTATAAATTTTATTGCAATAATGGATATGTAAAAATGCCTTTTAATGATTCTGATGGTTATGAAGGTGATCCGCAAGATATTGAAGTGGGCAAAGACTTAAATAATTAATTTTTAAGATGTAAAATTAGAATTTTTATATGGTGTTTTGGAATTAATAGTTAAACGTACGAAGTTTCAACGCATGCGTATTAATGGATATCATGATGGAAAGGTAGAGTATTGGCTAGATTTTTTCTTAGATGGTGTTATAAATACTTCTATGGAAGCAATCGAACTCTTACACCACTTGCACTTACATTGTTGAAAATTACAGGGTAAGTGTTATCGTGCTGTATTTATTATACAAAATGATAACACTTGACCCCAAAAAAACATCATTACACAGAATGATTTTGCTGATTTTTAAGTTGAATATTATTTGGCGCTGGCTTGACATGTTCTTTAAAGTAATTGCACACTTTCAATAATCGTTCCCCCTCTTCTTGAGTAGGTTTAACTACTGTAGCAGCATTAAAATCTACAAGGTATTGATTAACTCTTGCTAATGCTTCGATTTGTACCTCTCGATTACTGTTGTTAAATTCTGATTGTACCGAACTAAAAGACACAGGATACCAACCAGCGGGAATAACTCCGCAACTATTGATTAATCGGAGTTGAAAGAATATCAAATTAAAGGGTCAAATGGTACTGAACTGATTGATCTTTCCAACAGTATTTGCAGGCGAACAAGTTTTAAATTTGATGAATATGGGAAGAGGAAAAGGCGTGCGCGCATCCGTATCAGCCGTTATTGCAGGTTCACCATGCACAATTTCATTGATGCTTCGTGGTGGGACATCAATATCATTAGCTAATTTATCTTGACTGATGTTCATTGGAAGCAGAAATTCGTTCAAAAGAATTTCCCCTGGATGAATATTTTTAATTGTGTTTTAGACATTTTCATATACCTCAATGATAATCTTCAATAATGACATCTGCTACATTGCCATCTGTCCACCTAAAGCAAATGCGCCATCCAGAAAATACAATTGCCTAGCATTATACTGGTTTAAGCAGTACATGGATCATGTTTGTAAGAAAAAGATAAAATGGAAGAACTCAACTTTTTAATAAAAATCAATTAATGTTACGATTGTTATCGCATGCGTAGTGAATAAATAACATACCTAATACTATGGAATTTTTTAAAGATGACAAATTACTTTGATCCTAATGATATTACTATTAATCTCGCGCACAAACTGATAGCTGATCAATTTCCAGAATATGCTCATTTCAATATTACCGAAGTTGAAAAGCAAGGACATGATAATCGTACATTTCGATTAGGAGAAAATCTGCTTATCCGTATGCCAACAGAGGATTCATATGCCTTAAAAGTTCCAAAAGAACAAGCATTGCTACCCAAGCTCGCACCTTATTTAACTGTCAGTATTCCTTGCCCAATTAAAATGGGTTGTCCATCTAAAGATTATCCTTATCCTTTTTCTATTTATAAATGGTTGAAAGGGATTAGCATCAATCTTTTGGTATTAGATGATAATTGCTTAGAACAACTTGCCTTTGACTTAGCGAAATTTTTAAATGAACTAGAGAGTATAGATCATATAGAAGGACCAACGCCTGGACAGCATAATTGGTGGCGAGGTGATCATCCTAGTGTATATGACAAAGGTGCGCGTGAACAAATAGCTAAGTTATCTCATGTAATAGATAGCAATAAAGCGATTCAGTTATGGGAAAAAGCTTGTAAAACACGATGGCATAAAAAACCAGTATGGGTTCAAGGTGATTTTGCTATTGGCAACATGCTTATTCAAGATGGAAAACTATCTGCTGTAATTGATTTCGGAGGGATATGCTTGGGTGATCCTGCTTGCGATCTCGTTATAGCTTGGACTTTTCTTTACGGTAGGCCACGCGATATTTTTATCAAAAATATACAGCATGATGAAGATACTTGGCTTAGAGCAAAAGCCTGGGCGCTATGGAAAGCGACATTTGAGTTATGTGAAATGAATAATTCCAATCATCCTGAATTTGAATTTAACAAAAAAATTATTGAGACTGTTTTGGAATAAAGATGAATATTACTTTTAGAAATGCAATTCGTGAAGATATTTCTGAAATCAATGGCGATAGCCACTAAAATGAACTATAGCATATATTTTAGGTGACTGACGCAAATACCCATTTATCATATTGATGCATTCACAGACAAACTTTTCTCAGGAAAGGACTATTTCAACTTCCTATGGCAGCGTCAGATAAGAATTCGCCTATTACACCAGTTAATAAGTCAATTTTTGCTATATTCTCTGATTTGTTTATATTTGCCTTTAATCAACAAATAATAACGGTTCTTTTGAGGCCAGGTATTCCTGATAATTCATCACGCTAACATGCGGTAAATAAGTCATCGATTTCCCGCAGTATAATAAATAGCTCCTTGTGTTTTGACTGCTAAATTTTTCTATTTCTTTCGTCATTCTTGGCGTAAATGTTTCGCTTGTTTTGATCTCAATTAATTCTCGGGTTTTTTTTCTGTCAATGATAAGATCAATTTCTTCACCATTACTGGATCGATAAAAATAAAGTTCAGCATGTGATTTATTATGTAGTTCGCGCTTTAGAATATCGCTGATGATGTAATTCTCAAATAAACTTCCTAGCATAGGCCCTTGCTCAAAGCTTTCTATGCTGTTAATTCCAGTAAGATAAGAAACAAGACCTGTATCATAAAAATATAATTTTGGGCTTTTAACAATACGTTTGCCAAAATTTTCATAATAAGGGGGAAGTAAAAAAATAATATATGACGCTTCTAATACAGAGATCCACCGCTTAACTGTCTTGACATCCACACCTAAATCTTTGGCATAGTTACTCATATTTAATAATTGAGACGTATTGGCTGCTAATAAGCTTATTAATCGTCTAAAATCGCGTTTATCACCAATGTTTGCAAGATCATTAACATCTTTCGTAATATAAGTATCTAAGTAGGAAGAATACCAATCCGCAGCGAATTCAAAATCTTTATTTACCAATTCTGGATACGCTCCTTGATAAATGCTCTGATATCGTAATTTGGCAGGTATTTCTGCATATTGGTAGGGTAGTAGTGATAATAAACCAATACGACCCGCCAGTGATTCTGTGATGCTTTTAATAAGGTTGAATTGACTTGAACCTGTTAAAATAAATTTGCCTGTAGTTTGTCTGTCTGTATCAATCGCTATTTTAATATCATTGAATATCTCGGGCACTTTTTGAACTTCATCGAAAATAATTTTATTAGCATATATGCGCATGAATTTATTAGGATCGTCATGATAAAGTGCAACAGTCCTAAAATCATCAAACGTAATATATCGATAATCCTTTAATTGGTGTAATAAAAGCGTGGATTTACCAGATTGCCTCGGGCCCGTAAGACCAACCGCTGAGAAATGGTTAACATACTCAGTTAATCTGCCTTCGAGCACTCGGTGGTGATAGTTTTTTATTTTATGTATATTTGCATTCATATTCCAAATATACATAAAAATACTTAGAATGTAAATCATTATACACACCAGTAATATCTTTAGGTAAGATGTGAATAATTTTTTCTCGCTCTGTTTTTATGGTGATATCCGCGATGATTGGTGTGATGTGTGATAAATTCTGGTTCGCGAATATGTCCTTGACGATATCCATTTGCTCGATCATGTCTTAAGAGGCTATGATCTTAGGTTTATTTTCTACATTCATAGGCAATGGATTCATCATTTGGATCAGGATTGTTATTACGATCAAATGCTTTTAGTGTTTTGATATTAGAAAATCCGCTTTCATTTAATAATGCTAATAGCTGATTACCGTCATCATATAATCTCAATTTCATATGTTCTACTTCTGTTTGAATGATTGAATTTACATCAACTAATTCATATCGGCAAATCATCGTAACAATGTTATCTTCTGGTTGTAATGTGAGAAAATTAGCTAGAATGAACTTACCATCTTTTCGATTCCACACCGAACCTCTCCATACACCCATTGGCGTTGGTATGGATTTTGATGTTTCTACTTCAAAAATTAAAACGCCATCATCAGTTAAAATATCATAAAACTTTTTTAAGGCATTCTTGATTTTTTCTATATCTGTAATTAAGCAGAATGATCCACTTGGAATAAAAATTAATTTGTATTTGTCTTCTATATTTAAATTTTCAACCAATCCTTGCCATACATTTATTTTCAGATTTTGATCTTTAGCTTTTTTGTGTAAAGCCTCAAGCATATGTTGACTGCCATCAAAACCATGGACATCAAAACCTTCTGCAACAAGGGGTAATAAAAATCGCCCGGTTCCGCACATGGGTTCTAAAATACGTCCTTGAGCGTCAGTAGCATATGATCGATAAAAGTCATACGCATCTTTCGGTGCTGTAGGTTTACTTAAGTCATACACTTCGGTGCAAAGATTCAAATAAGTATCTATTAGAGTCATCGTTTCTCTCTTTTTAAATAGGCATTAATTTTTTGTATTTGTTTTTCTATTGTTAGCATTCCATCGATTACTAAATCGGCGCTTGCTTTTAAATCATCATCAAAAAATAAAGATCTTGAGTGTGATAAATAATATTCAAGTTCTTCCAAAAGTTCTTCTTTCGTTTTATTACTACCTTTAAAATCTCTGAGTAAATGTCGGCAAAGTGAAACATCTAATGGAACATTAATATGAATCAAAATATCAATAAATTGTCCTGTTTGCTGATGTAAACGTCCAAGTGGTGCATCAAAGATAATATATTCAGTGGGATTTAATAATTTTTTCAACGCGGGATGCGAAACAGATTGTTTAGCTTTAAGTTCTTCGAGTACATCTGCTAATGCCTGATAATTCCATTCATTATAGTCCTGACCACGATGATACCATTCGACATAATCTGAAGGGCTAGTAGAGATATCATCAAAATCATCCCAGCATAGTAATGTTGATTTCAGATTTTGTTGAAGAGCATGTGCGAGAGTTGTTTTGCCAGCACCCATATTGCCACTAATACCAATGATTTTTAAGTTCATATAAACCACTCTATATTTTTCCAATGACCAGCATCAACTTTTTTCACAGCTATTCTTACTTCGTGTGTGCCAACATGTATTTCTAGTTTATGCCCATGGGATCAAGAAAATATAATGATTTTCTAGGCGAGACATTATCTTTAAATGTTTTATAACCAGAAGTAATGATTTTTTCAACCATGGTATCAAAATTAGTTTCTGGTACAGTAAAAGCATAATGAGTATAGCACGGATTTCATTCGCTTCTCAAATGATACCAATTGTATCTGCTTACATCCAAACTTTATAATGACTGTTTCAGCCCAATATTTTGAAATGAGGTAAATATGCCTAAAAGATTTGTTATTACCGGTGCAATGGGAAGTGGTAAATCTACTGTTCTTAAATTGATTCAATCTGCTGGATTCAATGTAATTGAAGAACCAGCACGACAAATATTAGCAGAACAACGCAGCATTGGAGATGAAGGAGTCCCTGAAAAGAATTCTAAGTATTTTTTGCAATTAATGTTATCGCGCGCAATTTATCAATTTAATCAAACCCAGGAATTAGACGAAGATGTTATTTATGATAGAGGCATACCCGACATGCTTGCGTATTTTAATTTGTTTAATTTGAGCTATCCACCCGCACAACAGGCAGCGAAATTATTTAGATATGAATCTAAAGTTTTTGTGTTCCCAGCATGGCAAGAGATATATACAACGGATGACGAAAGAAAAATAACATTTGAATTAGCGCAAGAATTTGGAATGAACGTCCAGAAAATTTATAGTGAATATGGTTATTCACTTATTCATGTACCCTATGTATCGCCAGAAGATCGTGCCAAATTTATTATTGAACGAATAGTATAAACAAATAATTTTATACGGATTGTAAAACCGATGATGGATTCAAAGCATTTCATTCGGCGTAGGCAACTTTAGCTGGTTTTGAATGATGTCGACCAAAACTAAAAATTGCGACACAACCGAATAACGGGTATTTAGACCCTGGTATTTCGTGGCGTGATTACGGAAGTCATATCAATACCTTCAGCAATATCATCAAGCATCGTGCTGTTCTCCAATCCCATAGGGTCCGTTTTCCTAGAATTATACGTGATAGTGTCTACCATTAAAGATAATCCTTCAGGGTCAGGGGTAGACTGATTGGTGTAGGCAAGCAAATTGCCAAAAGTCGGGCCAAGGATAGGGAAATCAACTCCGCCATTAAACTTTGGATTATGACCACCATTGAGGTTGCGCAATGTGTCATCTATCTGTTTTCCCAAGACATCTACTTTTTGTTTGTCCTCGGGTGTTTTCGCTTTTTCATACTCAGATTTAAGGATTGTTTGCTTTAATTCATCAGCGGTTAATTCTGATTCTTTATTTTTTTTAGGATCACCATCACCAACCTTTGATAACATGGTTAACATCATCAGTTGAGCAGTTAGCCTGTGCTCAAATTTTTTATCAAGTTCTGCATTAGGTTTTAATTTTTCATCCGATTTGAGAGTGGAGATCATTTCGTTGTATTCATTATGTTTCCCCATGACCAGTGAAACGACGCAGGAGAGTAATTTTTTCTGCACTTCGACATCTTTGATATCAGTTGCTGTTAATTCTTTATATAAATCGTCAGCGATTTGCTTTTTTAATTCAGGCTTTTTTGATTCATCAACTTTTATGCCCTTCTTTTCCATAAATTCAAAAATTTTGTCTAATGCAGCTTCCAGTTCTGTGTTATCAAGTCTATTTCCCATATTCCATCCCTCTTTCAAATGAAATTGATAATATAAATTATAGCTGAAATCAGAATTAGTTCACATATTTGCCCATATTTTTAACAAGAATATACACCGGAATCATTAGCCCTTCAGTCCCATCGCTTAAGTTTCCTGTTTGTTATTGTTATATTTTAACTGACAAGCGGGTAAATGATGCTCCATTTGATATTCCCGGATCATTAGCATTACAATTATTAGATTCGTAATGAACGAAACTTACACCTTTCCACCGGACATGCCAGACGATCCACTATCAGTTCGGCGCTTTGTCTTTAATATTTAGCTAACTGATACCTTACAACAGAATATATTCGACTTTAAGGAAGCTATCAGCATGAAAAACCAATTAACCGATTTGATCGTTCAAAGGTTGAATGAGTCTAAGGAAGTCCTGAAAAAACAATTTTTTCTTGAACATTCTATAAAAGTTGCTCGCCATTTTGCACTTGATAATCTCCTACCAACTGAAATTGCTGAGAAAATATATGTTAACTTTCCAAAACCAAGTCAAATGCGTTTGTTACATAGTTATGGTGAATTAAAATTAAAATATAGCTATGTAAAACATGCATCAAGTTTATTGCAAGATCTCCATTTTGCTATTCAAGATCCTAAAATTATAGCTATGATTGAAGAAATAACAGGAATTAAAAATCAAGTTCCTGATAGATCACGGCTTGCTGGTGGAATTAGTACACTACTTAAAGGCCATTATATTAATCCTCATCTAGACAATTCACATGATGTAGACAGAAAACTCTATCGGACAGTGAATCTACTTTATTATGTATCTCCGAATTGGAAGCTAGAAAATGGTGGAAATTACGAATTATGGGATGAATCAGTAAAAAGCTGCATTATTGTCCCGAGTTTTTTTAATCGCCTCGTTGTGATGGAAACAAACCGAACATCTTGGCACGCAGTTAATCCAGTTGTATGTGATTCACCTCGATGTTGTATATTCAATTACTTTTTTTCTGAGAAATCACCAGAAGGCGAAGAATATTTCCACAGCTCCTCATCCTTATTTTCTAATCCATTAATTAAACCGCGCCCTGAACAAAAAATTCGTCGTACAATTGCCCGAGTAAAAGATTCATTACTAAGAAAGTTATGGTAATGCATACATTAAGCACCATCGTTCCCGGTCGCTAATAGTTTACTGTCACCGTAATCGTATCACTGTATGATCCATATGCGGCTGAGATTTGCGGCCCTGGAACGCGGCCATAGACCGTATAATTGCGAGTCATTGATAGAATAGCTAAATTATAGCTATCAGATACAATACTTGTGGAAGACGTTCCATCGCCCCAAATAAGCGATCTAGCCGAATCCGTGTATAAATTATAATTTAATGAAAAAGACGCATTTTTCATTTTCCGTTGTGAAAAAGTACCGTTACCCGTATTGAGATCAATAGTATAAGATACGTTTAATCCAAGGAGTAAAACACTACATGTTACTTGCACATTGCCTGTTGTATCTACATTTGATGAACTTGTAGTATCAATGTTGCCAAACGCAACCGTCGACGCACTGACAGAGCAAGTGCAACCAATTCCCGTGCACGTTGCATATACCGGAGATATTTGCATAAGACTAAAAACAAGAGCTATTATGCTGCTTCGCATGCACTCAACCTAAAAAATAGTTTATTTATATAAATTGCAGCTATACTAATAGCTTATATCACGATTAGGGAAGCCCTATATGCTTAAATGGATTTTTAATACAATTGTTTTGTTGCTTTATCTTCTTGCTCATTCTTCTTGGGCAGCAACGGCAACTACAACATTCCAAGTCACTGCCTTTGTAAACGCAACATGTACTATTAGCTCATCTCCGCTTGCATTTTCACCGCCGTCTTACTCTTCTGCAGTTAATCTTGATGCGACTTCTACTCTAACCGTGAATTGTACTAACCTTGCGCCTTATTCAATTGCGATGGGTCAGGGTAATAATTTTTCTGGGGGAACTAACCGAATGCTAAATGGCGCGTCTAATTTCTTAAACTACACACTATATCAAGATGTTGCCAGAACGACGACGCCATGGACAGGTACAGGAAGTACACCTTTGACGAATCAACAAGGTTCTGGTGCAAACCAAATCATTAATGTTTATGGACGAGTTCCCTCTGGTCAAGCAAGTGCTCCGACAGGTGCTTATACAGATTCTGTTATAGCTACTATCACCTATTAGTCAGATTTATTCATGAAAAAAATATTATTTTTGTTACTTATGTTTTTTTATCAGTGGGCTTGTGCAGCTGGACTTAAAATTAGTCCAACTAGAATTGATTTATCTTCACAAGAACCGATAGCTATTTTCGAAATCACGAATACTGATATACAAGATGCGCTTGTAGAATCGCAGCTAATGCGTTGGACACAAAAAAAGGGTGAAGATCACTATTCACCAACGAAAGATATTTTAATGATTCCTCCCATGTTTAAATTGAAGCCTAATCAAAAGCAAATTGTTCGTTTTGCATTGCGTAGGACACCTCATCCAGAAGAAATGAGTTATCGAGTATTTTTAACGGATGTAGTACAACGATCCCTCCAAATTCAACAAAACGGTCAAGCTATCAAAATGAAATTGCGAATCGGAATTCCCATTTTTGTTTCGCCCAGCAAAAAAGTTATCAATGCGCCTCAATGGACTTGGGAATTCATTAACAAGAAAACATTGAAACTGACTCTGAATAATAAAGGTAACGTGCATATTTTTATTGATCAAATTCAATTATTCGATAAAGAAAAATCCATTTGTGAACCGGTTAAAACATTCAAATACCTATTACCTGGTACAAAAATCGCTTGGAAAATAGCTATCAAAGCTACTCCTATAACCAAAAACATTTTAGTTTTAACTGATGATAACGGGAATAAATCCAAATATAATGCGTGGTTATCTTCTTAAATTTCTAGTAACTCTCATTTTAGTCCAAAATATTTTTACTAGTACTACCAAAGCAACAACAATAGGCTTATTGCCTCGAGTTGCGCCTATAGGAATGAAAGAGTTATTAGTCAATGTTTATGTGAACGGCATAGATACAAATAAAATTTTTTATATTCTGCAAGATAAAGAAGATAATCTTTGGATATCAACAAAAAGTTTGGAAGCGTTGAATTTTAATATCCCAATCAAAGATTTTTTTTATGTTGAAAATAATCCTTATTGTAAATTAGATTTATTAAAAGAATTAAAATACCGATTGGATACACAATCACTCGCATTATATCTCACTGCTAATCCCGCTTCATTTCCATCTACCGTGATTAACGCTTATCAATTTCAAACTGAAGCAATACGCCCACAAAACACAGGAGGATTTTTTAATTACGATCTATTTGTAGAACACGACCAAGTCAATAAGTTAAATAATATTTCTGAATTATCTGAGATCGCTTACTTTAATCATTACGGAATTGGCACAACAAATGTTTTATTTCAAAGAGTCCGTAATAATCAATTCCCTGGTTTAGGTGATGATCATCATATTATTCGCCTAGATTCTACATGGACTTTAGATCAGCCTGAAAAAATGGCAACCTGGCGTTTTGGTGATTCTGTTACACGACCTGCAGAGTGGAGTAACTCTGTTCATTTTGCAGGAATACAATACTCTACTAATTTTGCCACACAACCAGGGTTTATTCGCTTTCCTACTCCCGCTTTTCGTGGAGAAGCTTTTGTTCCTACAACAGTAGATATCATCGTTAATAATGCCACAGCATTAAACACTCAAATTAATAGCGGTCCTTTTTATATACCAAATGTGCCTGTTATTACTGGTGCAGGAACAGCAGTGATCACTACACGAAATATTTTAGGTCAGGAAACTATTACTGCTTTGCCTTATTACACCAGTCAAGGTTTATTAAAAAATGGATTAGTAGATTTTTCCTATGAAGCAGGATTGATACGTAATAATTATGGTATTAATAGCTTCAATTATAGTCGGGCAGCAGTAGTTGGGACTTATCGCAGAGGAATTTCTAATAAATTAACTTCTGGTTGGCACGCTGAAGTATTAGATGATCAACAAACATTAGGTCTATCTAGTGATTATTTAATTCATGATTATGGTATTTTGTCCGGTGCCATTGCCGGAAGTCACAGTAGACTGGGTCAAGGTGCCTTAGCCCAAGTTGGTTTCCAGCGCCAAACACTTCTTAATAATTATGGGATTAACATAACAGGTACCAGCAAAAATTATTCTGAATTAGGGATCAATCGTGGACAATTTGCTCCTAAATTACTATTACAAGCATTTTATGGCATTACACCTCCCAATTTTGGCTCATTGACTATGGGGTACATTCTTCAAGAAGATCGACAAACCATACCTGCTTACCCTTTTACAATATTAACACCTAGAGAAACGAATAGTTCCCTGGTTACCATAAGCTACAATCGAAATTTATTTGATAAACTCTATTTTTTAGCATCAGGTCTGATAGATACGAACCATTCGCATAATAATCAAGTGTTAATCTCTTTTATTTGGTCGTTTAAAGACAATGTTACCGCAAGTATCAGTGAAGACCATCAAACCCAAGCACATGGCGAAACATTAGATATTACTAAAAATCTACCATTTGGCACTGGTTATGGTTATCGCTTACATGCTTCTACAGGAAAGAATGATTCATTGGAAGCGGACTTGGGATATCAAAATAACTACGGTACTTATACTGGAAAGATTGCAAGAGCGTATGGTACGACGAATTACCAAGTCGAGGCGCAAGGCGGTATTGTCCGCTTTGGAGGGAAATTATCTTTTTCTAGAGAAATTCAGCAAAGTTTTGCTCTCGTTAAAGTGCCTGGGATATCGAATGTTGCCATATATAATAGAAATCAAGTTGTCGGTTATACAGATAAATACGGTGAATTATTTATTCCTTACTTATTACCATATGAAGTCAATACGATTCGTATCGATCCGAAAGATTTGCCTTTGAATATGCAGATTGATCAAGATCAAAAACAAGTTATCCCATACTTCCGTAGCGGAGTCTTAGTTAAATTTCCAGTGAAGCGTATTCGCAGTGTTATGTTTAATTTACTTTCAGAAAATAATCATCCTATTCCTACAGGTGTAACTGTATTTATAAATAAAAGTGAATATTTTGTAGGCGATAATGGTCAAGTTTATATTGCTGATTTGCCATTACAAAAAACGATAAGAGGTATTGCAAAATGGGATGATCAAAGCTGCTATTTCACCTTCACTCCACCTGTTACTCATGATCCGCTACCAGATATAGGTGATATTTTATGCCGTCACTAAAGCGCGCCATATAGTAATATCCTCTGTCTTGGCGAGCTTCTGCACGACTAGAAAGTCTGTATTAATCAGTTTGATTTATTATAGGAACACCTGGAGTATAACCCGAATCATAAATAATTTTTTCAACTGCTAATAATTCAGATTGACTAGATAGTAATGTAGTCAACTCTACTTTGTTACTGCTAACAGTAACACTCACTACATTTGGTAATGTTTTTAAATTGAGATGCATTTTATAGATACAATATTGACAATTTATACCTTGAAATTTGATTATAATGACCGACTTCATTTTTGCTATGCCAGTGATCGGTATGCAATATATGAGGAAAGCTAAAATAAATGGTTTCATATCACGTCCATAAATAATAGTACAGGAGTAAGCAAGTAAGCCAATATAAAACCGATAGCCCAGAACAACAATGAAAAATTAAATAAGAGATGATTCAAGGTATTCAAATGTTCATAAGTAGCAATTGATAAATTTTTTATAGTATTTTGTAAGAATTTATCTGTTGTCAGCAGCAATATACCAGACAATGAAAATAGTGAAAATTGACTTTGTGTTAAAGGAATTAGCCACGGGAAATACAACACAAAGCTAGCTATTATTTTACCTAACCCAAAATAAACGAGAATAACTGGAATCGTATAACAAAAGGTTATTACAAGCACAAACAAAAAACACAACCAAACTAACGATATATTGAGAGCTTTCCTAGACATACGCGGCTCCCCAATGCTTTTTAAGGAGTGCAGGAATATTGTTTTCAGGCACCGGGCGACTAATAATGTATCCTTGTATCACATCACATTTATTCGCTTTTAAAAAATTCAACTGGTCTATCGTTTCCACACCTTCAGCAATAACGATCAAATCTAGATTATGGGCTAAATCAATAATCGCTTTTGTAAGCGTCGAATTCTTTTTATTTTCGTTCACATAAGTAATAAATGTTTTATCAATTTTTAAAACATCAATCGGGTACTGTGATAAATAACGCAGAGATGAATAGCCTGTGCCAAAATCATCAATGGAAATCTTTACACCTATTTTTTTAAATTTATATAATATATCGAGTGTTACCATATCATTGATCATGATCATCCCTTCTGTTAACTCAATTTCTAAATAGGCAGGATCAAGATTTGCGTCCATTAATGACTTTGTAAGAATATCTATTAAGTTCGGATCAGAAAATTGACGTGGCGACATATTGACAGAAACGTAAATATTCGGAAAACCTAATTCCTGCCATTTTTTACATTGGGTGCACGCTTCTCTTATGACCCAAGAACCAATATCGATGATTAACCCCGTATTTTCTGCAATGTTAATAAATTCATCCGGTGCTAATAAGCCTCTAGTGGGATGTTGCCATCGAATTAAGGCTTCAAAGCCTATGATAGCATCATCTATTAAATTCAATTGAGGTTGATAAAAAAGAAGAAATTCATTTCGCTCAATTGCTTTACGTAATTCATTTTCAAGTTCGATCTTGTTTATTACTAATGAATTCATTTTTTCGTTGAAAAAAGCATAATGTCCTTTTCTATTTTGTTTAGAGTAATACATCGCTATATCTGCATTTTTAATCAGCTCATTAGCACTATTTCCATGAGTGGGATATATTGCGATTCCGATACTCGCTGTGACAGTAATTTCCTTGGTCTTTGCCATGTATGGATGATATGAAGATTTAATGATTCGTTCAGCTACAGCTTTAATATCTTCAATATCAGTTACATCATTTAGAACTATCATAAACTCATCGCCACTTAATCGCGAAAAAATAGCGTTAGTCACAGTGGAGTCGGCTGCTCGTACATTTTGCTGAATATTATTTGCGGTATTTTTTAAAATTATATCTCCCATATCATGGCCAAAAGCATCATTAATATGCTTGAAATTATCTAAATCAAGAAAAAGTACGCCTACTAATCGATTATTTGTTTTAGCATCCAATAATGCTTGCTGAAATAGCTTTTTAAAAAAATCTCGATTAGGCAGACCAGTTAACGTATCGTAGTAAGCAAGTTTTTTTATTTGTTCTTGAGATTTCTTTTGCAGCTGTTCATTATTATGAATTGTTTCTAACATCGAATTGAAAACATCTGTGAGATGACCTACTTCATCATGACTACTTTTAATAACACGAATTGAATAATTATGATGTACCGTGACATTATGCATTGCCTCAGTTAAGAATAGTAAGGGTTTTGATATTGAGTCTACAATTCTTTGTCCTATAAAGACTCCAATCATCGCAAGTAGGATTAATATTTCGATCGTATTTAATATGTCAAAATCTTTGTCTAACGTGGCTTTTATATATGTGCCGCCAACGATGTTGTCGTTTTTAACGATAGGATCGAGAAGTGACAATTCAGTTCCTGGTAAAGATACTATTTTGCTAGATTTTAATTTCAAACCAAGGTTGTTTAAAAATCTTTTACCTATTAATTCTGATAGGTTTAGCTGAGAAGAAAAAATTCCATTCGAAAAATTAGTGAAGTATCCTCTGTCATAAGCATATATCTCAGCTGCTTCTATACTGGGATTTAACCTCAGATCTTTTAATGATTGCGTAATCAATGAGATATTATTTGTTTGAACTCCGTGCTCAATGTTACTTGTTTCATCCGCAATATTGCTAAGTAGATTCATGTAATCATGATCTTGAAGCTTTGCTTGGGTATAGGATATTAAGGCAGTGAAAAGCAAAAAACATCCCGTTAGAGAAATGATGAGTAATAATATCTTCGTCTGTATGGAAAGTGTGTAAGAGGCTTTCATTTCATATGAAATCCACCCAGGAATGCATTTTGATTATAGTCATAATGTTTGTAATTGCACAATACAATCACGGTTAATTGACAAACTTAATTAATCACTTTCTTTAGGCCAGCTGAGAAATAAAATAAAGGGAATCGCGATAAATGAAGCCCAGGTTAAAGCAACTGTATATGATTGCACGGTATTGCCAACGCTATTATCGAGACAAAAAAATATTGGCAAAGTGTATGCTGATGGCGCCTATTCTTTTAAAGAAGGATTTGATGCGATAGCTCAATCGGGCGGAACTCCATCAATACCAATACGAAATGGAATGACAATAGTGAGAAAAGAACCATCAGCAGGCCAAGAACTTAGGAACAAGCTTCTTCAGGAGATTTGGGATGCAGGAGGTAGAACTGCATGGAAAAAAATATCAGATCACCATCGTCGCTCATTGGTTGAGACACACATGTTTCGATTGAAAATAATTTTAGGTAGTTCGCTTCGCGCGCGAAGCTTTATTAATCAAAAAACAGAGGCAAAAATCATGGCAAATATCCTCGAGAAAATTCTTAATTTCATCTTTAATCATTTGATCTCCGTCGACATATAACCCAGCACAAACTTCACTCATGAATTACCGAGGAATTCTCGGTAATTGAATTCTCGTCAAGCCATACGCATAATTCGTGTAATTTTTTTTGAAGTAAGGATTTATTTATCAGTTTGGTCTCATACTCAGCGATCATCGTTGGTGACATGCTGCGATTCATGGCGTACTTAACGACTTCTTCGTCTTTCGTTTTGCAAATTAAAATCCCGATACTTGGATTTTCGTGCTGCTTTTTAACATCATTATCTAGTGCTTCCAAATAAAATTGTAATTGACCAAAGTGAGCTGGCTGGAACTCTGTGGTCTTAAGCTCAATCGCGACCATACAGTTGAGTCCGCGATGAAACATTAGTAAATCTATACGATAATCCTTGATCATAACAGGCGCTATCAATAAGGCGGCCGAAGTCACGAGCCGAATAGTGATGTTTAACCGCTAGTCGTATATAAAACTCTTTCTCTGCACTTGTTTTGGTTTTGGATAAAATGTGCAGATGATTTGACCAGCCTATTTCTGTCAACAGTGTTGACAGTTCTTCCTTGTCACAATAAGTCTCGTAAAACTGTTTCATTCGCCAAATATTTCTGGCAGAAAAACCTGCAATCAACGGATTTTCAGAAATAATGTAACTTGATAATGCTTCAACTACACCCTTGCCCCAGCCGCCTTTCTCTATTTTTTCGCAAACATAACGTCCGATATTCCAATACAGATCGATGAGAACTTTATTAACCTGCTGCCAGGCTCTCGATTGCGAATTTACGATCATGCCATAGACATTTGCAAAGTCATGCTGATGATCTGATATTGCCTTATCTTGCATGATAGTCATCCTTTTGTCGGTGCAATTCGTAGAACGGACTATACTCGTAGAAATAATAATTTTAAGATCAGAATGCCTAGACTTATATCACCCACAGTACGTGCCATTTTTGCACGTACTGATCATTAATCTCAGGGTGCACACAGGGTGCAACTCGAATGCACGGCAGTGTACTGTGGTGAACAACGGTAAACAAGAGACTTAATAAAAAAATCCTATTTTTATAGGGTTATTTGTTCACTGGTGTTCTACGTTGTGCACCGTCGTTCCCCGCTGTACATTTAATTTTTTG
>Ga0206869_1065_pt1 | contig 17983 bp, 17 predicted proteins | sample Alteio_BWOrgCont_35_FD_152618 | JGI IMG/M metagenome (GOLD analysis project Ga0206869, IMG submission 152618) | Enriched cells from forest soil in Barre Woods Harvard Forest LTER site, Petersham, Massachusetts, United States -... | ecosystem: Environmental > Terrestrial > Soil > Temperate forest >... | reverse complement strand
AAGCCGCTTGCTGTTTGGCTGCTTTCCCAGGTCTTTCAGCGATAGGCTTGGACGCTCCTCCCACGAACTATTGGAACAATGAGGGCTATACCAATGGCAAAGGTTGTTTGCGTTCTCTATGACGATCCCGTTGATGGCTATCCGAAAACCTATGCGCTAGACGGTCTGCCGAAGATAGATGGTTATCCGGGCGGTCAGACGCTGCCGACGCCTAAGGGGATCGATTTCACGCCGGGCACGCTGCTCGGCAGTGTGTCGGGGGAGCTAGGCTTGCGCAAATACCTCGAATCCCACGGCCATAAATTCGTCGTGACATCCGACAAGGACGGCCCCAACTCGATGTTCGAGCGCGAACTTGTGGATGCCGATATCGTCATCTCTCAGCCTTTCTGGCCCGCTTATCTCACCGCCGAGCGAATCGCCAAGGCCAACAATCTGAAGCTCTCGATTACCGCCGGGATCGGCTCGGACCATGTCGATCTGAAGGCCGCGAGCGAGCGGGGCATCTCGGTCGTTGAGGTGACCTACTGCAATTCGATTAGCGTCTCTGAGCATGTCGTGATGATGATCTTGGGACTGGTGCGCAACTATATCCCCTCCTATCAGTGGGTGATGAAAAGTGGCTGGAACATCGCTGATTGTGTAGCGCGATCCTATGACGTCGAGGGCATGCACATCGGCACGGTAGCCGCCGGCCGCATCGGGCTGGCCGTCCTCCGCCGGCTGAAGCCGTTCGACGTGCACCTGCACTATTACGACCGCCATCGTCTGCCGGACTCGGTGGAAAAGGAACTGAACCTCATCTGGCATCCCAATGTCGAGGATATGGTGAAAGTGTGCGACGTCGTCACCATCAACGCGCCGCTGCACCCCGAGACCGAGGGCCTGTTCAACGACAAGCTGCTCGCCAAAATGAAGCGTGGCGCCTATCTGGTGAACACAGCGCGGGGCAAGATCTGCGACCGCGATGCCATCGTGCGCGCGCTGGAGAGCGGCCAGCTTGCTGGCTATGCCGGCGACGTCTGGTTCCCTCAGCCGCCACCGAAGGATCATCCGTGGCGAACGATGCCGCATCACGGCATGACGCCACATATCTCCGGCACGTCCCTCTCGGCGCAGGCGCGCTATGCGGCGGGCACGCGCGAGATCTTGGAATGCTTCTTCGAAGGGCGGCCGATCCGCGACGAATATCTGATCGTGCAGGGCGGAAAGCTTGCCGGTACCGGCGCGCACTCATACAGCGAAGGCGACGCCACCAAGGGCTCAGAGGAAGCCGCCAAATTCAAGAAATAACCGACATCGCGAAGGACCGGCGTTAGCTGAGTCCTCCGCATTTGGAAACACCACAAATGTGGACACGGGAAGGCACCTCGGAACTGGGACCACAGAAGTTGCCATCGCTTGCACGTAAGCTCGGCTTTGCGGCGATCTCGGGGTTCGGCGGGTTCATCATGATCTTCCTGCTGGCCCAGGCGACCGCAAGTTTACATACTGCGCTCCTGATCGCACCATTTGGTGCGAGCTGCGTGCTGGTGTTCGCACTGCCGCATAGTCCGCTGGCGCGGCCGCGCAACGTGATCGGCGGGCATCTCGTGTCGGCTACGGTGGGCGTTTGCGCTTACGCGCTATTCGGGGCCGCGCCGTGGAGCTTCGGGATTGGGGTGGGCTTCGCGATCGCGCTCATGGAATTGACCAGCACACTGCATCCGCCTGCCGGTGCCGACCCAATCGTGGTGATCCTGGCCAAGGCGGGTTGGACGTTCCTGCTGTCACCGGTGCTCGCCGGCGCTGTTCTGATCGTAGCTGCCGCCTTCGCGTATCACCGCGTCCTTTCGCAACGACCTTATCCAATATAATAAGATCGGGGGAACACCATCATGATCGGCTCAACTGCTTCCGGCACAATGAGCTCCAATGTCCTTGCGCGCGAACGCACAGTCGCAGGCCCCGCTTTCAATCGCTGGCTGATTCCGCCGGCAGCGCTTGCCATCCATCTATGCATCGGCATGGCTTATGGTTTCAGCGTGTTCTGGTTGCCGATGAGCAAGATGCTGCCGGGGGCGGCGTCCTGTTCATCCGACTTTTTATCCGAGCTAACGGCGACCAACTGCAACTGGTCGGTGGCTGACGTCACGCATATCTTCGAAATCTTTATCGCCATGCTTGGAATCTCGGCGGCGATTTGGGGTGGCTGGCTGGAGCATGCCGGGCCGCGCAAGGCCGGGCTTTATGCTGCGCTGTGCTGGGGCGGTGGGCTGATCCTCGGCGGCTATGGCGTGATGATCCACCAGCTCTGGCTCGTCTATCTCGGCTGTGGCTTCATCGGCGGCATTGGACAGGGACTGGGTTACATCACGCCGGTCTCGACACTAATCAAATGGTTTCCCGACCGCCGCGGCATGGCGACGGGTTTCGCCATCATGGGTTATGGCGGCGGCGCGATGATCGGCTCACCGCTCGCGGTCTGGCTGATGGCGCGCTTCGCGCAGGATGGTACATCCGGTGTGTTCACTACGCTGATGACGATGGGCGCGGCCTATTTTATCGCCATGGCGTTGGGAGCCTTCGGCTTCCGCGTAGCACCGGTCGGTTGGAGGCCCAGCGGATGGAATGCGTCCACGGCCGGCACCAGAAACGCGATGATCACCGCTCGCCATGTCCATGTGAACGCGGCTTGGAAAACACAGCAGTTCTGGTTGATCTGGGGCGTGCTGTGCATGAACGTTACCGCGGGTATCGCGATCATCGCCATGGCGAGCCCGATGTTGCAGGAAGTATTTGGCGGTCGGCTGCTCGGTCTTGGCACGTACACCGCGCTGAATCCCATACAGAAGGCCGCGATCGTGGCTGCAGCGGCAGGACTAGTCGGTCTCATCAGTCTGTTCAACAGCCTCGGCCGCATCTTCTGGGCGTCGCTATCTGACTACCTTGGCCGTAAGAACACCTATTTCGTGTTCTTCATTCTCGGCATCGTCCTTTATGGCCTTCTGCCGACGTTGGGGCATCTGGGGCTCGTGGTGGCATTCGTGGCCTCGGTCTGCATTATCATCACGATGTATGGCGGCGGATTCGCGACTCTACCCGCGTATCTCGCCGATATTTTCGGTACGCAGATGGTGGGCGCGATCCACGGGCGGCTTATCACCGCTTGGTCGGTGGCGGGAGTAGTGGGTCCGGCACTAATCGCAGGTTTGCGCGATGCGCAGCTTACTCATGGCATTCCCAAAAACCTCGTCTATGATGGCACGCTCTACATCATGGCAGGACTTTTGTTCGTAGGTTTGCTCTGCAACTTCTTCGTACGTCCGGTCAGCGAGAAGTACTACATGACTGAGGAGCAGCTAGCGCGCGAGCGGGCGCTGCAGCACGAGGATAGCGTGGCCGTTGACGCCGTGACTGCAGCAAGGGGCAGCTTCGGGACGCTCGGCATCGCGGCGTGGCTGGCGGTTGGCATCCCATTCGCGATCGGACTCTATATTGCCCTCACAAAAGCGGCAGCGCTGTTCTGACAGCTCACTACGTCACTTGCCTCCCTTTGAGTTCTGCCAGGCGCCGATTCTCCAATTGCCAGCTGTGACCAGGGGTGCCGCAGGGCGAAGCCGCGATCAATCCCTGCTACCGAAATCGGCTTCCCTGATGGGGTGAAACACTTCCCTGTTATCCTAACTAGGGGATTTTGGCCCAAGCGGCTGAAATACCGCCTGAATCTAAAGTAGAAAAGGCGGCCCTACGGCGAAAATTCCAAAATTCCCTGATATTTTCCCTGTTAGCAGGGAATTCCCGGCCGGAGCCCCGTTCGACCAGCACTGCAAGCACAGCCAACCATTCCTTCTCTAAGCGCCGATACCAGCATGACCCGGGATTATCCCGCTATTCCGGCAACTTGCGCCCCAACCACTGCCCGCAGACTCCCAAACAGCGAATTTTCTTCTTTGGCGGAAGCCATTTGTGGCCCGAGTCTCTTGGCTGATCTCGGCTATTTCCCGAATTTCTGTTGGCTTTTCGCGAGACCGTCCGATAACAGCGATAGTTTTCACAATTTCGGAGATAAAGCTCGCGGATTGGGGGGGCGACATGGCGGCTACAAAGGCAGAAATACTCACTAAGGCTAAAGAAGCCGAAGAGGCGGCCGTCAAGGAGCCCAATCCCAGGACCAAAGAGGCTTGGCAGAAAATTGCCGAGAACTACCGTGCCCTAGCCAAGACCATGGCCCACTGAAAAGACCCGGGGACGAAGAGCTATAGCCCGCGGGCTAGGAACCCTTAACGCACGTTGCCCCCTGTTCTCCGGGCCGGGTGTTAAACCGGGCAAGTTGGGCCCGGTGGAATGATCTCGCCGGAAGGCCGGCTGGCGGCGCCGTCGGGACTGAATTGCCCGAAGCCGGGATAGCGGCTTACTGCGCGCCGGGAGGAACGGGCTAGCTGCAGCGCGGACTCCTAGAATGGCGTTTCGATTAACGGCAACACGGCCCTAAGGCCTTTTACTGCAGCCAAACTCGCCGGCTTCCTTGCCGGCACGGGCGGGCGAAGCGCCCTTCCCCTTCTGCACAAGTTCCCGTACCGTCGCGTTGTCCAGTTGCGGGGCCCGCGGACGGGGGGCATGGCTAAAAGCATCAGCGAAGTGATGGATGATCTCCGCCAGGATGTTGCCCGGTGGAAAGCGGAACTGACCCATTTGCGCGCGCAGGGTGTCACTCCGCACATAGAAAAAGTAGAAAAGTTTATCGCAGACGCTGAGGCGATCCTGTCCCGCTGGGAGAGCCCCAATTAGCGGTTCGTCCAAGCATTTCCCGATCACGGCGGCAATGCTAAAGCGGCTTCACCTGCTGGTCGCGGGACTTCTGCTATCGCTGCTAATATTTGTGCTGACCTATCTGGCTTTGACCCACTAGTCGCGGAGTTCGTTGGAAGCCAAATGAACCAATTGAAGTTTGCCGTGCTTCACCTGGTCTGGTGTCAGCCCTCGTCCCGATCAGTTACCCACCCATAGTCACCAGCATTGGTCATCCGAACACTGAGAGGGGCGCCAGTACGAGGCATCGTTTGCTCAAACAACAGCGCCTGCTGCAGGACTATTCCTATGTCCGCGAGCAGCGCCGTTTGACCGGCGGTATCCAAATATCCCGGCAAATAGTGGAAGCCGGGCGGAAAAGGCCGGTCGTCACGAGCATCAATTCTTGCTGCACTTTGTTAGATCTTTTCGCCATTGTCTTCTTTATCGTACCGCGGGCAATAACATGCCATCATTCCCGCTGCCGATGCTCATCTGCCAGAGCCAGACCAAGTCCACGGGATGCCCCGATAATAGTTAAAGTCTTCATTGTGCCTCGTCCTGAGTTATAGGCCTTAGCTGCTGCTCTCCGAGACCTATTTTAAGGTCGCGAGATCATGACCGCGGTGTATGCCGGTTTCGTCGGTTTTGCACATGTTAGTGGCATCCTTTCCGATAGCCTCGCCGGTGCCAAGCTTGATAACCTGTCCTGGCTTCTGGGGAGGCTACAGTTGTGGGCGAGTGGAGCAATTTCTTCTTAGGAGAGCTGGGCGCCGCTGCAGCTTTGGCTGGCCTGCTATTCGTGAGCATTTCGGTAAATCAGGCAAGAATTTTGCAACTCGGCCGCATGGCAGACCGAGGACTAGAAGCCCTCGGAATGCTCTTACTAATACTTGTCGTGGCGTCGATCGCCTTGATCCCGGGACAATCGCTACGTTTGCTTGGCACGGAAACTCTTGCCTGCGGAATTGCTACGTTGGCCGCTGTCATTGTGCTGCAGCGGATTTATCTGCGAGAGGTCGCCCAGATCTATCGCAGAAGTTCTGCGTCGTTGGCGCTATTAAATAGATCTGCTGTGGCCGCGGTTGCGCTTTCTGGAGCCATTCTCCTTTGGAGAGGCGATGACGTTGGCCTCTATTTATTGCCGTTAGGAATTCTTCTGTCGTTCGTAGGCGCCGGAAGTAATGCTTGGGTCCTGCTAATTGAAATCAATCGTTAGCGTTTCTCTGTAGTCGCATTATGTGAAATTCGATGAGCCATCCTTCGCCCTTACTCAGAGTTGGATCGCGTGCGCGCCACGTCAACGTTCAGGTCTATGAGGAACTCGAATGGATATTTGAAATTAGTGCCCGCCAGCTTGAGCGGGATCTATGGCGCGGCTGGGCCGAGGCGCCAGCCAGATGACACAGGCAGCTATCGCGAAGGCCGCGGCTATCACGAACATCAGTTGGTTGGTGGCGATCATGACGCTCTGGCTCTGCACCATGTCGTTCAGCTGGTTTACTGCCGCATCATGGCTCATGCCGGAGTTCGTCAAGGTCCGCAGAGTATCGCCGCTGCGATCCGCCAGTCCCGCCAACTCAGCATGGGCATAGATTGTCTTGTTGTCCCAGGCCGTCGTGACCAGGGAGGTAGAAATGGCGCCGGACATCGTCCGCAGGAAATTCTGCAGGCCTGCGCTCGATGCGATCTCACGCTCATCGACGCTGCCCAGCGCGAGTGTGGTCAGCGGCACGAAGAACAGCGGCAATCCCACGCCCATCAGGATTAGAGGAATGGCGATCTGCCAATAAGTGACATCCACCGTCACATGTGTGCGCAGAAACATCACGGCGGCGATCCACATTAGACCGAAAAAGATGATGCCTCGCGGATCGAGCTTTTTGGCCATTAGCAGGCTGGCTATAGGGGCCATCAACACTGCGGTCGTGCCACTCCAGGCCGTGGTCATGCCTGACCAGGTCGGGGTGTAACCCATGTAGCTTTGCAGCCACTGCGGCGTCAGGACATTCGCGCCGAACATGGCGCCATAGCCCAGGCCGAGAGTGAAGACAGAAGCTGTAAAGCCACGGTGGCGGAACACTCGAAGATCTACGATCGGATTGCGGTCGGTCAGTTCCCAGACCAGAAATGCTAGAAAGCCGATGATGGAGACGGCGGCGAGCGCGCGGATATTCGCTGAGGCGAACCAATCGTGATCCTTGCCGGTGTCCAGCATGATCTGAAGTGCCCCGACAAAGACGATCAGTAGCACAAGTCCAACGATGTCGATCGGAGCCTTGGTCTTGACGGATTCAAAGCGCCCTAACACGCGCGCAATCACGGGTGCGCACCCCAGCGCGATGGGGACATTGATAAAGAAGATAAAGGGCCAGGAGAAATTATCGCAGATTGAACCGCCCAGAATGGGCCCCAGCACCGGCGCCACCAGCGTCGTCATAGCCCACAGCCCCATGGCGGCAGGCGCGCGTTCCTTGGGGAATATCCGGGTCAGCAAAGTCTGGGACAGTGGCATCAGGCAGCCACCGGAAAGACCCTGCATGACGCGGCCAAACACCAGCATCTCAAGAGAGTGAGAGAATCCACAGAAGGCTGAGAAGGCGCCGAACAACATCATAGCCGTGGTGAAGACCCTCACCGTACCAAACCGACCCGCCAGCCAGCCGGTCAGCGGCACGACAATCGCTTCGGCCACAGAATAGGACGTAATCACCCAGGTGCCCTGGCTGGTGCTGATACCCAGGCCGCCCGCAATGCTGGGCATTGAGACATTGGCGATGGTCATGTCCAGCACAGCGATGAAGTTGGCCATCGCCAACAGCACCGCGGTCAGCCATAGGGCGGCGCCCTGCAAAGGGGCCTGGGTCTGGTGGGTGGCCGTCACGGTTAGTCCTCGCGCGTGTCGATGGTCGCGGTCATGGAGAGGCCGACGCGCAGAGGATGCGTCGCCATCTCGCGGGGATCGAGCGTGATACGCACCGGCACACGCTGCACCACTTTGATCCAATTACCGGTGGCATTTTGCGCCGGGATAACAGCGAAGGCCGCGCCGGTGCCGCCGCCCATACCGGCGACCTTGCCGTGGAACACGACCTTGCCGCCATAGAGGTCGGACGTCATTTCCACCGGCTGACCGACACGGACCTCGCCGAGCTGGCCTTCTTTGAAATTGGCATCGACATATGCTTGGGCGATCGGCGTTACCGTCATCAGCGACTGGCCGGGCTGCACACTCTGGCCGACCTGTGCCTTGCGCTGGTCAACGATGCCGTCGATAGGCGCGTGGATCACGGTGCGCGACAGGTCAAGCCGAGCTTTGTTCAAGGCAGCGCGGGCGGCCACGGTTTCGGGATGGGTGTCAACACTGACGCCTTTGATCATTTCGTCCTGGGCCGCAAGGGCCTGGCGTGCCGCCATCAGATTGGCCTGGGCAGCGTCGGCGTCGGTGCGGGCGGTAGAAACTTGTTGTTTGCTGATGGCGCCGGCAGCGTCCAACCGCTGATCACGGGCATAATCGTCACTGGTGCGCGCAACGTCCGACAGGCGCGCGTCCACCGTGGCGGCAGCGGCCGCGCGTTGCGCATAGTACTGACTGACGCGCTGCAGGGTGCTGCGATAGTTGGCCTCGGCCTGAGCCACTGCCAGCTGAGTGTCAGCGGAATCAACCTCCACCAGGACATCGCCCTTATGGACCATTTGGGTTTCGCGGACGGCGACGCGCGCGATGGGGCCAGAGACCTGGGAATTGATCTGGGCCACATCGGCACCGACATAGGCATTGTCGGTGGTGACATAGGGGGAGGCGATCAGGACATCATAGCCTCCATAAGCGAGGGCGGACAGGACCACACCAGCGCCCAGACCGATCAGCAGTCTCCTGCGCAACTTGCTTTGCTTGGCAGCCCTGGCGCTGTCGGTGAATACAAAATCAGCGTTCTCAGCGGTGATATCAGTCATCTCAGGCCCCCATTGAAAGAAAAGAAACTATTCCGTTCCTTTGATATAAGGGAAAGAAACACTTTCTTTTCTATTCGTCAACTGCTAATTTGTGCAAATCAGAGGTCTTTCTGTAAGAGGTTGAGATGGCGAAGAAAACGCCAAAAGTATCCCGCGGCGGTCCTGGCCGGTTATCGGTCGAGGAGGCCGCCAGGCTGCCGGACCGCCTCATGGACGCCGCCCAGGCACTGTTCAATGAGCACACTTTTGCGGAAACGACGATGGAACAGGTCGCACGGCGGGCGGGGGCTTCCACCAAGACGCTTTACGCGCGCTATGGCGATAAAGCCGAGTTGTTGCAGGCCGTCGTCAACCGCCTTATCGAGCGCGCGTTGGCGGCGGCGGACGCGCCATCGGATCCCAGCCGCACAGACCCGCGTACCTTCATCATTGCCCGTGGGATTAAAATGGCTAAGGGCATCGCCAACGAAGGCGCCGGGCTGGTCACTATAGCCTTGTCAGAGGCGCGGCGTTTCCCCGCCCTCGCCAAGGTATACAACAGCACTCTGGACCGCGGCCGGGGCCTCTTTGGCGCCGCGCTCGCGCAATGGCGTTCCGACGGGTTGTTGCCGGAACTGCAGAATCCAGAAATGGCTGCCATGCTGCTGCTGAGCATGCTTAGCGATATGGGCCGCATCCGGACCGCGATGGGGGAACCGATGAGCGAGGCGGAAATCGAGGCTTATGTTCCCTATGCCGCCGATATGTTTCTGCGAGGCTGCGGCTACAGAGATGGCAGAAGGCCTTAGCTTCTGGGGAAGTTATTGAGCGCGAAACTCTAGACCTCATGCATAGGCCGGAAACGCTGCGCGACGGGTCACTGTGCCCATACGGTTTTGGATGTATGGTTGGCACACGCGGTGACAGCCGTTATGTGCATCATTCGGGATCCATTAGGGGCTTTGCGAGCCAAATGGCTTGGTATCCGGAACGCGATATCACCATCGTGGTGCTATCCAATCTCCAGTCGTTCCCAGCAGTTGAGTTTGGCGGCAATTTAGCTGATGCGATTTTAGAAGCCTGACGACAGACAATCATCTGCATCCCGGAAACTGACCGGTGTCCAAACCGTGGCTAGTTTTCGCGATAGCTTAACCCCCTCCCCCACGGGACCGGGGTAAACGGCATAGCTGCTGAGTTAGCTGCATTCCAAAATCGCGCCAGAACCCATTGCGCTAATTCGCGAATTTCGAGCACGATAGTGTGTTTTCACACAAATGCACTATTCGCGGCATTCAAATTGGGCAGAAAGGGTTAGGCCTGACATGATGCAGCCTTTGCACGTCGTCTTAGCTCAGCGCTCAGCTCTTCAAGCACGATAGCTGTAGCAACATGCGCATGGCTATCATTCGGACTTGCCTCCACCTACCCAAAAGACACTTGGCGAGTCTTGTCCTTTGGGCCAATCGCTATGGATGGCCGGTCTATACTTGTCGATGTGCCATGCCGGCAGGCCGGAAAGCATCGCCGCATCTTCCGCAGACGTGACCGGGACATATGTCCGGTACTGTGGGTCATCGCCGTTCTCGTAATCAACAAATTCGAGGAATTTATAGAAGTATAGTTGCCCGCACTCGCGACACTTCAGCAGGCACCGTCTGTCGTGGCTGTCATCCACATAGGTCTCGATCGCCTCGAGAATCTCATGGATATTTTTCAACGACTCTGGATTGCGCCTTAAGGTGCATTTTAGCGGCTCAGGAAATTCCGGTAGAGATTGCATTTCCACTCGATTCAAAAAAGATCGCAATTTTCACGCGTCGCCGCAATTGCCCCAAAGACCAGTGGCCCGGCGGCAAACAACAGCGTCGCTGCGAGCGCAGCAGTGTGGGCCAGCTTCATTTGGCTCCCGAATGCTGTTCTCGGCAGGCCTCGTTCTCAAGAGCATCTAACTTCGTTTTGTGGCATTCCCCGATTTCGCTGAGGTTTAGAAGGCAGACTGTCTCGGTCCTGGTCGTCCGTAACGCACGGAAAAAATTGGGGTTTCGGATACGCTGAGACGTCGGTGGAGCATTCGGTACCTTTACCTTATAGTAAGGAATCTGGCTGCCTTGGGGGGTGTCATGCGCGCATTCTTGGGATGGTTTTCGCTGGTCGCCGCGATTGCATTCGCAAGCGCAGTTTCCGCCGCCGACTTGCCTGGAGCAAAGGATCCGTCTTTCCTCAAACGGTTTCAAGGCGCGGAAATCGTCCATTACCTAAATCTGCCCTACGAGTCTTTGACGATATGGAGTCCCGACCCCAAGAATCCGACTGCAAACTGGGTTGCGACCTCGGCCGAGGGTCAGGTTACGCGCATCCTCTATCATCTGCCGTCCGGTCACACGGTGCTGGAAGTTCTGCGCAACTATGAACAAACCTTCCGTCAGCTGGGGCTGACGGTGATTACCGAGCACCGGGGAGACAGGGATTTCGCTTACTATACGGGCACTGCCGTCTATGGGCAGAGCTGGGAGGCGAGAAACTACGATTGGACCCAATTGGGTATCTACGGCATGACCGACAATGCCTATGTCACGGCAAAGGGCACGGTCAACAGCAAGCCCGTGACGATTGCGCTTTGGGTCGGCCTCTATAACGGCCCGCGCGATTCACAGTATGAACAAAAAGTGCACTTCAATTCGGATCAGCCCGTAGTGTTGCTGGACGTGGTGACGGCAAAGGACGTGGTGAATCAAATGGTCCTAGTGAAGGCCGCCTACATGGCCGATGCCCTGGCCAGCAAAGGCTTCATTGACCTCTATGGCGTCTATTTCGATACCGACAAGACCGAGGTGAAGCCTGAGAGCAATGCCACCTTGGACGAGATCGCCAGTCTCTTGAAGATCGACCGCTCCTTGAAGCTGGAAATCTCCGGCCACACCGACAATACGGGCGCTAAGGACCACAATCTGAAATTGTCCCAGGGCCGCGCCGACGCGGTGAAGGCGGTTCTGGTTTCGAAATACGGCATCGACGGCGCCCGCCTCAGCGCCAAGGGCTATGGCGACACCAAGCCGGTGGCGCCGAATACCTCCGAGGCCAACAAGGCGAAAAACCGGCGCGTGGAGTTGCGTAAAGTTTAAGCGCCTTGGGCGGAGCAAGCCATGCGCAAGTTTGCCATCGGATGGTTGTTTCTGGCGTCATGCGCGGCGCAGGCACAGACCCAGCCGCCGCCGCCCAAGATCGTGACCCCCACGATTCCCGCGTTCAAGTATGCGCCACCCCCCGCGATCACGATCATCAAGCCGCCGGTCGCGAAGCCTATCCAACTGCCGATCCGGGGCGGCGCCCCCGCAACCTCCAATCTGCCGCTGGACCAGACTGCCCCCCCGCCGGTGGCCATGTATCCGCCCAAAGATGAACCGCAACGCCAAGTCAGCGGTTCGGTCGCGCCCGATCCCGCCTATGAGGCCGTGATCCAGGCGGCGTTCGCCGCGCGCGACCAGCGCGCCAAGGAAGCCGACGCTCTGGAGAAGCAGGCCGAGGCAGATCGCGCGCGGGCGACAGATTATCGGCGCCGCCTCGCCGGAGGCAATGGCACCGACGCCGTCATCGCCGCGCAAGACGCAGCCGCGACCCGGGCCGACACGCAAGCCAGGGAAATTCGTCCCAAGATTGCTCCGCCGCTTACCGACGCCGAAAAAGCCGCAGATGCCCAGCGCTTGGCGCAGATGGCGCCGTCGGGACGCGACGGCTATTGCCGCGAGCTGGCCAACCCGTCCGGCGGCGCGGTCGCGGCCAGTGTCGTCTGCTCCTGCGGCGAACAATATGCCGCCTCGCTGATGCGTCAGGTCAAAGCGCTGCGCGACAAGGGCGACGGGTACGTCACGCAAAGCAAGATCAGCACGATCATGGATGCACAGAAGACGGCAAAGCTCACGGTCCGCTGGGGCAATGACGTCACGCAATCCCAATACAGTCTGCATCAAGACGCGGGCTTTGCGCAAATCGCGGCCGCCGGTCTTTCGAAACTGTGCCAGGCGGTCGCGTTTCGCGACAGCGATCCTCGCCGCCGGCTGGTGCCGGTGTCCGCCATGCGGGGATATGAACCCGCCGGATCGGCGGATATGGGCGCCAAAGGGGCCGTGTATAGCACCATCCGGGAAATCGCGCGCGAGCTCGCGGAAATGCCGGGCCTGGTGGGAAGGATAAGGGTCAACATCGCCAAGGACGCCGCCGATGCGCAATTGGCCAACACCGCCTATCAGCGCCAGTTCGAGGCCAGCGCGCTCAAATATCGCGACCAGTTCCAGCGCAACCTTGACAGTTACTACGAAAGCACCAGCGGCGACGCCATGGCGGCAGCGGAAAATGCCGGGCGGCAAATCGGCCAGGCGACGGAGACCGGACTGACGTCCATATGCGATGACCGGCTGAAACAGGAAACGGCGCTCATGGCCGATACCGACCATGCCGTGGTGCAGATCGCGTCGGAATATCGAAGCGACCGCTCCGCCCTTCTCAGCCGCTTTAAGACCGACTTCGACGCCTGGGAGGCGTTGGCCAAGCGCAACGGCGCGGCCGGGCCGGTCTTTGCCGGTGCGCCCGGCGGCGATGTGGGCATTGACGGAAGGCAGACCATTGCGGTCCCTGTTCCGCTCAGCGTGGGCGGCCCAGTCGTGCCGACTTTGTGGGGCGACATCATCTCCCCGACTCCCGCCCGCCTTGTCAGCGCCAGCAGCAGCAAGCCATTTTTTGAGACCAGGCGCCGGGGATACCCCGGCTTCAACGATCCCGCTCTTCGCTTCCATCATCAGGCATGTGTCAGCCAGTATGGCAAGCTGGTGAATGCGGCCCGCGCCATCTATGGAGCCGGCGGCGCGAATATTGACTTCCACATGAACGGCGCGATGCCGGCGCCTCAACCGTCCGCAAATCATGACGACAGATTCGAGAACTATGAACTCGGATTCGACCTCTGGCTGCCGCTGGATCAGCCCGCACAGCAGAAAATCACCAAGGTCGCCGACCTGCAGGACGCCCAAGGCGGCCGCTACCCGGAGGATGGACCATGAAGACCCGGCTCCTTCCGCTGCTTCTCTCCGCTGCATTCGCATGTCCATCCCTTGCGGCCGATAATACGACCACCACCGCAACTACAGCGCCGGCGGCGCTTCCCGTGACCGTGACGGATTTCTTGGGAGTATGGCGCGACGCCACGACTCACCGCGCCCTGGTGATCGATCCCCTCTATCCGGACGAACCCGCGAAAAGCGACCAGGTGGCCGCGCGCACCCAGGACCACCGCACCGGCGCCGCGGAATCGTGGGGCGGCCTGTTCATTGCGGCCCACGGCGACAAGCCGGGACGCGTCACCTTTCAGCGCTCTCCGCAGCTGGAGGAGATGAATCCGGCCATCCCCGATTGGGCCAAGCAAAAACTTCTCCATGAGCTCACCTGGTACCTGGAACTGGACGTTGACGATTCCAATCCCTTCAACCCGCAACTCAAGGGCAATTTCTATCCAGGCGAAGTGCAGTGGAGCGACGACGCCAAGACCGCAAAAGTGGCCGGCAAGGGCAAGCCCATTCCCATCACCTATATTCCCGATCCCAACACGCCATTGGAGGGGTTGGCCGCGCCGTTGATCGAGTTCGACTACAAGAACCGCGATGCGCTGACCCATTCCCTCCCGCGCTATCTGGTGCGTGGCGACAATTTCCGCATCCTGGTCACCCTGCCGGGGGAGATGGCCAAGAAGCAGGAGGAAAAACTCAATCTCACTTTCCACGCGCTGACCAGCGGCGGTACGGCGACGGTGGAGTTGGAAAGCAATCCCATCCTGATCAATGACGTCACCGCCAGTTACACCCACCCCGATGAGATCACGATTGCCAGTCGCGGCATGGCGGGACCGGACCGCGAGCCGCTGTTCGGACTCTTTCCCTCCGCGCGGGGCTTCGGGCCGCGATTGAACCTCACAACCAAGAATGGCGAGACCGTGGAGATGAGCGCGGCGAGCGCCACTTATCGCTTCCGCGTGTTCGACAATGTCAACGAACTGGCGCTAGCTCGGCGCATAGACGGCATCCAGGACTTGATGCTGCCGATGGCCGCCAAGTTGGCGGCAAGCACGAACAACGCCGAGAAGGAAGATATCACCAAGCGCATTCGCATGGCGCGAACCGCGCTTGAAATCGGAGCGGACGATAATCTGGCATCGGAAGTGCGGCTGGCTTGCATGGACGAATATCTCGCTGGAGACGGTCAAAGCGGGCTGCTGCTGCAGAGCGGCCTGCACTGGATTCCAGCCAGCGACCCCAAAGCGCTGGTGCCCAACCGGTTCGGCACTTTGTGGACCGCGGCGGAGGAGGAAATAGCCATCGTGGGCCCGCAGAGCGCAACCGCCGGGACCTATTTCCGCCAGCATGAGGTGCAGGAGTATGTCGGGGGCATGAACAATGTGTCCGTCGATCGTTTTGACAAGGCGCAGGATGCCTATAAGCGCAAGGTGATGGATTTCTTCCAAGTCGCGCTGGCCAAGGAGACCGCCTTTGCCATGTATGACCTGGTGGTGGACCAGACCGGCGTCGAAACTGCCCTAATTGCGTTTGCCGGGATTGACCGCTTCGGCCACCGCGTTCCGCTGTCCGATAGGATTCTCACTGTCGTCTCATGGACTGCGAACCAAGTGGTCAACACGGCGGTCCACAACCTGACGCAAAGCGATCCCATTCGCCGCACGGTGCGCAACGAGGCGCCTTCGTCCGTCACGCCGCTGCTCGCGGAGGCGCCGGGCGCCGATCTTCCCGCCGACATGCGGCCCAAACTCGGTCGCACTTCACCGGCTGCTGCGCCGGGAGGCACGGGCGCGCCTCAAGGCCCTTACATGCAAACGCAAAATGCGCCGGCGGCCAATTCACCGACACGCAATGGCAAGTTTATGCCAGCGGGCGACCAGCGCTCGCCGGTTGAGATACGCAATCCGCCGCCGACACAATGCCGCGCGATGGGCCGCCCGGATGCCGCCCGGGGCCCCGATCTCACGGGCACCAACCGCGGACCAAATCGCGGAACCAAGGTGCTAGAGTTCGATGAGACGCAATATCAGCAAATCGACGCCAATGGCTGCACCGCCGCAGCAGTCGAAGCAGGTATGGCCGATCGCAAGATCAACCTTCGCCAGGAATTGCTGGTAGAAGGCGTGCAAGAACAACGCGGCCTCATGCCAGCCGGCGGCAATCGTCCTCCATTGAGCGAAGGTATCCGCTATGAGGAAGCCTCGCAGCTGCTGACCGAGGCCGGCATCGCCAATGCGTCCCTCAAGTACAAGGATTCTTTGCCGCGTACGGTGATGAACGCCTATGACAAGGGATTGGTGGTGGTGGTCGCGCTCCGTTATCCGGAAGGAAATCTTCACTCCGTGGCGATCAAGGGATTTAACCGCAATGCGGCTGGTCAAGTCACCGCCGTGTGGATCTACGATCCGGGCCCGGGGGACACGCGCCTCCTCACGCCGCAGCAATTTGACGGCTACTTGAGGGCGACAGAGGCGGTGTACCAGCAAAGAGCGGCTGTGGCGCTGGTGATTGCGCCGGACAAGCGGCTTATCAAATGAATTGATCGCGCGGAATTGGTTCAGTCATTCGTCCTCATGAGTCCCTTGCAGGGCTGAAAAATCGCTTCAGAACCAACTGACATGATTGGCTTATTTCGAGCGTGGTAGTGTATTTTCGCACAAATGCACTATTCGCGGCATTCAAATCGGGCAGAAGAGATGGGGTCGACGTCAGCGTGTGACGTGTGGCCTTTGCACGTCAGTAGCTTAGCACTCAGAAGACACCATTCCGATTGTCTCGCAAATGAAGCTCATTTCCTAGTTCGTCTACTGAGCACAAATTTCTGCGAAGGGCTCGGTGGCTTATCTTTCCGGTGCATACAGCCGGGCCAACAGCAAGGACGGCGCATCCCTTCCTTAAGCTCAGAAACGACTCTAATGACATGTTCCTTTCTCGTGTCTGGCGTCTTGACGGAAATGGTCCAACAAATCCATTCATTGCGAGAAAGTGGTGTGATGTCCTCCCAAGCCGTCAACGCCTTAGGATCAGAAGATAGTGCTTTGCCTAAGTCTGCTGGCAACTCATGCGCAACGCCACCGGAGATTGTTCTGCCCATACGTTCATCATAACGCAAGTGTAGAGCTTGTGGCGGGCAAAACTGTTGGGGACGCGCTACCGTGGAAGAAATAAGTAGGTGTGCGTTCGAATCTAGACTGCCAACCTAGGTCTCTCAGCTTTTCAGCGAGTTTATCGGGATCATAATAAAGCTTGATGATCTTGAATGTTCGACCATCTTTGAGCTGACGCTGTTGTAGTTCAGTTTCCATTGCCGGGTATGGCTCACCACTCGGTTCATCAATCAGAACCACACGGCCACCTGGTTTTAGAGCTCTTTTGACCGTCTCCCAGAAGGAAGCGAACCTTTCGGATGGCACATGGCTTAGCCAGAAGCTGAAGAAAACAACATCGTACTGACGATCCGGAGCCCACTGAAACAAATCAGCTTGAACATATCGCGGCAATCTAAGCGCGCCATCTTTAAGGCGTGCGCGATTGTAGAGCATAGTTTCCGTGGACGCGTCGACACACGTCAAATTGGCACCGTAGCGTGCAAGCTTTTCCGTCCACCAGCCTGTCCCGCAGGCGAGTTCAAGCACGTCGCCGCGAGGGCCGAAATCGTCCAAGCACTTCTCGACGCGGGCGATTTCACGGTGCCACCGCTCCGCAACCTCCGGGCCTTGATCATAGCGACCGCGGCGTGTCCACCATTCGTCATATTCCGGTGCGCGTGCCCGGTAGTAAGACATCTACTCACCAAGCGCAGCATCGGTATCGCCTATCGAGACGGTCATAAACTCCCCGGTCAAACTGGGATGGCCAGCCGCTAAATCGCAGAGTATCGCGTAACTTTAATTGCCCACAATGGGAGCATTTGCGAGGCACCCGTCTCGCCAAAGAATTCTGCTAATTCAGACCAATAAAGATGACGGTCTGAACTTAAGAACAACGGCTCGTGCGTGGCCACATGGTCTTGCTGGCGCGTCAGCTCGCAAAGCTGACTTTCTGTCGCTGACCCAGTCGGACAGCACTGCGATCAGTTCGGAAGCTGCGGCAGCCGGGGCCCTTCGCCGGTGAACTGATATCGTGCCATATTCAGCTGCATTGCAAGGGATGTGTAGTAGCCGCTGATGCCGGTCATATCGACCACACCCTTCTTGCCGAAACGTTGCTCCGCT
>Ga0206869_1094_pt1 | contig 18017 bp, 17 predicted proteins | sample Alteio_BWOrgCont_35_FD_152618 | JGI IMG/M metagenome (GOLD analysis project Ga0206869, IMG submission 152618) | Enriched cells from forest soil in Barre Woods Harvard Forest LTER site, Petersham, Massachusetts, United States -... | ecosystem: Environmental > Terrestrial > Soil > Temperate forest >... | reverse complement strand
ACAACCAACACCTGTGCCATCACCGCGCCAACCGGCAAAAGCAATAGCGCAGCTCCGCCTGCTACTACTCGCAACAGGCGCCGTTTGGTCGTGCCGTACGTTGCGAACCCCTGCATCACGGGCCCCCATAGTCTTTCGGACTATAAGCATGGCGCGATTTACCGCCGTTGGCAAGCCCCAGACGACGACTCGTGCATAGATTGTTTTGAAATGGGAAACATCACTTGGCTGGAATTCAGCTCAGGCCATAGGGTGGTACGTCCCCGTCACCCTTAATTTCCGATGCCGGTTCTGTCTTTTCGGTATTTGCGATTTGTGGCTCAGACCCGTTTGTTGCCCCGTTAACAGCCCCGCCAAGGGGCGCAATCTGCACCAGCTTCGGCTCAGCCGGAGCCGCGGCCGCCGCCGGACCCATCGCCGCCTCATGCTGGCGCCGGGCCATCGCGTCTACATCCACCGGAATGCCGCCCGGCACTATCACCGGCTGCGCGTATCGATGGGCATAGTCGCGCGTCACCTTGATAAGGAGAATCATCAATACCGGCAACACGATGACAGCAATGGCGCTTCCCTCCAGGCCATAGCTGCCGCCTGTAAGCCAGATTGGCCCCACAGCATGGGTCATGATCACCGGATTGAAGGCCTTCATCCCACTCACCGGCAGTCCGAATAAGATACCCATGCACGCATTCCAGGCGAAGTGAAAGCCCCACGAGAGCCAGAGCGCCCGCGTACGCAGGTAAGCAATCGAGAGCAGCCATCCCGCAAGAATCGTAACCAGGGTGCTGGCAGCGCTTGCATCCGTGTTGAACAGGTGCATGACCGCAAATAGAACGGACATGCCGAGAGTCGCCAGCGTCGGCCCTATGGCATCGATGAGCCGCTGAAAGGGATAGCCGCGAAAGGCCACTTCTTCCGTCAGCGCGGCAACCGCCAGCGTCAGCAGATTCACAAACAACAGAAAGAACTGGTGTGAATTCGTCCAGAAGGTAATGACCAGCCCGCCGATCAAGGCCGTCGGCAGCACACAGGCGACCACACCGCCCCAGCCAAGCGCCGCGCCAAGGGCAAATTCGCGCTTCCAGCCCTCGCGCCGCACCAGCCCCATGGTTTTAAGCGGTTCACGCTGGCTCTGCCCCGCATACCCCATCGCCGCATAGCCAACCAGCAGCAGGAAGAGCAGAATCAGGCTATCGACCAGCAAAAACAGGTCGCCCGAACTGAGTCCATTGGCCGCGCGCAACGCTATCTGCTGCGAAAAGGCGAAATAGATCCCCGCAACGATGAACCAGCTAAACGCGCGGAGACGGCCCGCAGACTTCATTCAATAGCTCCGGCAATGCTCAGATGGGGGTAGCCGCTCAGGAGAAGCATCCATTCTGTGTTTCACGCTTATGTTGTATAAAACTGGGCGATGTTCCGAAACTTCTTGTAACGGCGATTCAACATCTCGTCCAGCGTCAGCGCCTTAATTTCGTTGAAGTGCCAGGTCAGCTTTTCATCCAGGAGCTGCGCAGCCAGTTCCGCATTTGCCTGCGCTCCGCCCTCCGGCTCCGGAACAATGTCGTCGACGCAGCCAAGCGATTTCACATCCTGCGCCGTCACCTTCAGCGCCTCTGCGGCCTGGGCGCGTTTGCTCGCGTCCCGCCACATGATCGAAGCACAGCCTTCGGGCGAAATCACAGAATAGATCGCATTTTCAAAAATCAGCACACGGTCGGCAACCGCCAGCGCCAGCGCACCGCCTGAGCCGCCCTCGCCCGTGATCGTGGCGATGATCGGCACGCGCAGCCGCGACATCTCGATCAGATTCCGCGCAATCGCCTCGGCCTGCCCACGCTCTTCCGCGCCGATGCCGGGGTTCGCTCCCGCCAGGTCGATGAACGTAAAGACCGGACGCCCCCACTTCTCGGCGATCTTCATGGCGCGCAGCGCCTTGCGATAGCCTTCGGGATCGGGCGAGCCGAACTTGCGCTCGATGCGCTGTTTGACCGTGCGCCCCTTGAGATTAAAGATCACCATGACCTCTTCGCCATGAAAGCGCGCCATGCCGCATGACATCGCCGCATCGTCGCCAAAGGCGCGGTCGCCGTGAATCTCGCTGAAGTCGGTGAATATACTTTCGATAAAGTCCATCGGATACGGACGCTGCGAGTGCCGTGCCAGCTCCGTTTTCACCCACGCTGCAGGCGAGGCTTCCGCCACCGCCTGAATCTGTTCCACACTGCCTGCCTGCTCAGTCATAGACGCTGCAAGTCTTTCTTCCTGATTGTATGGGTTCATTCACGCCTAGACAAACAGAGCTCGACAAACAGAGCGTAGAGGCTCGCATGCCTCCCTGCACCGCAAGCGTCGCAGAGTCATCTATATGCTTTGGAGAAACTTCACATGCCTTCTATCCGAACCCGGTCTCTTGAAATGTTCTATGAGGACGGTGGGCCGCCACACGGATCTCCCATTCTCCTGATTCACGGCTGGCCCGACACCGCGCGGGGATGGAAACCGGTCGCACAGTATCTCCAGAGCAAAGGATATAGAACGATCGCGCCTTACCTGCGAGGCACCTTGCCAACCCGCTTTCTCTCCGAGACTACCCCGCGCTTTGCAGGCGGCGTAGCGCTGGCACAGGATGCGATCGACCTCGCCGATGCTCTGAAATTGAACCGCTTTGCTGTCGTCGGACATGATTGGGGCGCACGAGCCGCCTACATCCTGAGCGCTCTCTTTCCCGAACGCCTGACTGCGATCGCAGCCCTGGCACTCGCCTATCAGCCTCGCGGCGTATTTAGAGTACCCTCAGACCTTCGCCAGTCCATGCGCTTCTGGTATCAGTGGTTCCAATGCATCGATGGTGGAGTCGAAGCGATCCGCAAAGATCCAGTCGGCTTCGCGCGCCTTCAATGGGAAACATGGAGCCCGCCGGGCTGGTACAGCGATGCAGAATTCGAAGCGACCACACAGAGCTTTTCTCACCCGGACTGGATTGCCACAACACTCAACGGCTACCGATTGCGTTGGCTGCAGGATGAGCCGCGCGATCCGTTCTTCGACGACTTGCAGAGCAGACTGGGAGGGATTGAACGGCTGTCAACGCCCACTCTGATGATTCAGGGCGCATCGGATTTCTGCGATGGTCCGGAGGAGTCCGCAGGCCAGGAGGCCTATTTTACGAATGGATACCGTCGTCTCCTGCTCGATGGAATCGGCCATTTCGTCCACCGCGAAGCACCGCAGAAGGTTGCCGAAGCCATCGCGAAGGATTTAGCCGATCAAATCATCGAGGACTCGTAGGGTGCGCGCTGAGCGCTGTGCCCTGTTTAATCCAGCGCCTGCACCATCCCCCGCCCGAGCAATAGCTCCGCCTGGTCCATAAACGCGCGATCCGCAGCCACGGTCACACCCATCGGCTCCAGCATCACGCAGAACTCCCCGCTCTGCTCCATGTTCAGCATCAGCTGCCCTGGCCCCGGCGACGCGGCAATCATCTGCCGCAGTTCAACCAGCGTCGCTTCGCTGGCGCGCTCGAGCATCACGCGGATACGCACATTCTTCGGCAGCCGCACCTTCACATCTTCAAGCGCCTGAATCGACGACACCGCCAGCTTCGGCGCGGCATCCTCTTCCGCGCGCAGTGTTCCGCGCACGATGACAGGAACTTCAATCTTCAGCGTCTCCTTCAGCTTTTCGTAATCCTTCGGGAAACAGATGAGATCGATCTTGCCCGTAGCATCCTCAAGCGCAGCCTGCGCATACAACTCGCCGGACCGCTTCGACTTCGCCACTTTCAGGCCGACAATCACTCCCGCAATCGCCGTATCGGGCTCGGGGCTCTGTCCCCGCCGTCCCGTGCTGGGCGAAGGCTTCGTTTCTAGCGCGGTTGCCGTGTCGATCACGCCAAGAAGATTGCGCAGCTTCTCCGCATATTTGTCGAGAGGATGTCCCGAGACGAAGAACCCAAGCACTTCCTTCTCCGACTGCAAGCGCAGATGCTCATCCCAGTCGGGAACATTCGGCAGCTCATCGGCCTTCGCCGCCGTCGCCGGGTGATCGTCGAAGATGCCGAAGAGTCCGTGCTGTCCGGCTTCGAGATCGCGCTGCGTCTTCTGCGCACGCTCAATGGCCTTGTCTACCGCGGCCATCAGCTGCGAGCGGCGTCCGAAAGAATCCAGCGCACCCGCCTTGATCAGCGATTCGATCACGCGCTTGTTCATCAGCCTCAGATCGACCTTCTCGCAGAACTCCCAGAACGAAGCGAAGCTCTTCTTCTGCTCTGCCAGCTCGTTGCGCGCAGCGAGGATCGAATCAATCGCATTGCGTCCGACGTTCTTGATCGCAGTCAGCCCGAAGCGGATTGCTTTGCCATGCGGCGTAAAATCGGCGTCGCTGAAAAGAACATCCGGCGGTTCCACGCGGATTTCCATCTCGCGGCACTCCTTGATGTACTTGACCACGTTCTCCGGCTTTGAAATTTCCGAGGTCAGCAGCGCCGCCATGAACTCAATCGGATAGTGCGTCTTCAGATACGCCGTGTGATACGCCAGCAGCGCATAGGCAGCCGAGTGCGACTTGTTGAATCCGTATCCGGCGAACTGCTCCATCAGGTCGAAGACTTTCCTGACGATATCTTTCGGAAACTTATTCTCAGCAGCGCCGGTGACAAATCGCTCCCGCTGCTTGGTCATCTCCTCGAGATTCTTTTTGCCCATTGCGCGCCGCAGCAAATCGGCTTCGCCCAGCGAGTAGCCTGCAACCGCATTCGCGATCTGCATCACCTGCTCCTGGTAAACGATGACACCCAGCGTCTCCTTCAGAATCGTCTCCATCGGCGGCAGGTCGTATTCCACTTTCCTGCGTCCCCATTTGCGCTCGATAAAGTCATCGATCATGCCGCCCTGGATCGGTCCCGGACGATAGAGCGCATTCAAAGCGGTCAGATCTTCAACCGATGTCGGCTTATAGCGCCGCAACACATCGCGCATGCCGCCCGATTCAAACTGGAAGACGCCCGAAGTAAGCGCGCGATGGAAAACCTGTTCATAGGTCAACTGGTCGTCCAGAGGAATCGTCGCCATATCGACTATTTCATCCCGATTCCGCTTGATCAGCTTCAGACAATCGTCGATGACGGTCAGCGTGGTCAGCCCAAGAAAATCCATCTTGAGCAGGCCCATCTTTTCGACCGCCTTCATGTCGTAGGCGGTCACAATTTCGTCGTTCTTGCTGCGCACCACCGGAACCAGATCGGTGAGCGGTCGCGGCGCAATCACCACTCCGGCCGCGTGCACGCCCGCGCCACGCACCAGCCCTTCGAGCTTCCTCGCCGTATCAATCAGCTCGCGCACCTGCGGAGTCGAGTCATACGCTTCCTGCAGCGGCGGCGAATCCTTCAAAGCCTGCTCGATGGTCACGCCAATCGTCGTCGGCACCAGCTTCGCGATGCGATCCACGTCTCCATACGGCATATCGAGCGCGCGACCTACGTCCTTGATCGCCGCCTTCGCCGCCATCGTGTTGAAGGTGATGATCTGCGCCACCTGCTCGCGCCCATACTTGCGCGTGACGTATTCGATCACTTCGCCGCGACGGTTCATATCGAAGTCGATATCGATATCCGGCATCGACACGCGCTCCGGATTGAGAAAGCGCTCGAAGAGCAGCGCGTTTTGCAACGGATCGATGTCGGTAATCTCCATCACATAGCTCACCAGCGAACCAGCAGCCGAACCGCGCCCCGGCCCGACCGGAATCCCTTGCTCACGCGCGTACTTAATAAAGTCCCACACGATGAGGAAATAGCCGGGAAACTTCATCTGCTTGATGATCGAGATTTCTCGTTCCAGCCGCGCCTCGTACTCCGAAATCGGCTGCCGCAGCAATCCCTTGTCCTGCAAATGCCGAACCGACGTATCCAGTCGCCGTCTGAAACCTTCGCGGCATATCTGCTCAAAGTAGCTGTCGATCGAGTGCCCAGCCGGCACTGCGAATTCCGGAAATGGATTGTCGACCTTGGTCAGCTTGAGCGAGCACCGCTCGGCAAACTCCATCGTGCGGCTCACCACCTGCGGAGCATGCGAGAACAGTTTGTCCATCTCCGCCGCCGTCTTCACATAGAACTGATCGGAGTCGAACTTGAAACGCTTCGGATCATGAATTGATCCCGCCGTCTGCACGCACAGCAGCACCTCGTGCGCATGCGAATCGTCCTCGCAGAGATAGTGGCTGTCATTCGTCGCCACCAGCGGAATGTCCAGCTCTTTCTCCAGCCGGAACAGGTCCGCATGAATCTTTTTTTCGAGCTCCAGCCCCTGGTCCTGAATTTCGAGGAAGAAATTCCCTTTGCCAAAAATGTCCTGATACTGCGCCGCTGTCGTTTTTGCGGCTTCGTACTTCCCTGCCATCAGGTTTTCGCACAGCTCGCCCGCCAGACAGCCTGAAAACCCAACCAGCCCAGCGGAATGCTCGGCCAGATACTTCTTGCTCACGCGCGGCTTGCGATAAAAGCCATGCAGCGAAGCCTCAGAGGTAATCCGCACCAGATTGCGGTAGCCTTCTTCGTTTTCGGCCAGCACCAGCAAATGGTTATAGTCATCGCCCTGCGGATCGGCGCGGTGGTCGTCCTTCTTGCAGATATACAGCTCGCAGCCAAGAATCGGCTTGATGCCGCGCTTCTTCGCCGCATCGAAAAAATGCACCGCACCGTAGATATTGCCGTGATCGGTGATCGCCACCGCGCTCTGGCCGATATCGGCCACGCGATCCACCAGCTTTTCCACGTCGCAGGCGCCATCCAGAAGAGAGTAGTCGGTGTGCAGGTGCAGATGAGTAAATTCAGCCATGGGGATAGGTCTATTTTAGTTCCGCAGCGTCAATCGCTTCAGGCGAAGCAAAAGCGCAAGTCTGAAATGAGATGAGGAAAAGCAGTGCCGAAATTGGTGCACGTCCCTGATACTTTGCCAGCGAGGATGTTCTATGCGACGACGGAACATGTTGCAGTTGCTTGTTGGAGCTGTTGCGGGCGGTAGTTTCGTCCCACAGATAAACTCCCAGGAAAATCATGAGCAATGTTCACAGGACCGCGTGGCTTGGGTCGCTGATGTCTTGAAGAAAATGCAGATGCTTGAGCCGGGTATGACTAGAGATGCTCTCCTCACAGTGTTCACAACGGAAGGCGGGTTGTCCACAGGACTGCAACGCACATTTGTTAGTCGCGACTGCCCATACTTCAAGGTCGATGTTGAATTTCAGGCTGTCGGTCGTTCAGACCGGGATGAGATCGGTCGGGTAACGCCGGTAGAAGATAGCAGAGATATCATTACAAAAATCTCTCCACCATACTTGCAGTTCAGTATCAAGGATTGAAAGGCTGGACTGGCGCGAGATTAATCGGGCAGATACTTTCGCCACTCCTCTGATTCAGCCACCCGCTTGATGAAAGCATTCCGTTCGTGCAGAAAGTTGCTTAAATATCGTTTCAGCACCAGAACTTCAATCATTCGCCCAAGCAGCGGAACAGGCGCAGCAAATCCCACCCGGTCTTCCATCACCGTGCCGTTCGCTTCGGCATAGAAATTGTGCCGGTGCCGAAAGCTACGAAATACACCAGACACCATGACATCCTCGAAGAATGCTGGGGCCTCATAAGCGGTTATTTCGCTCGTATGCCGCAGCATGATTCCAAAATGCCTGCCACGCCAGGTGACTCGCTCTCCATGACCGATGAAACCAGTCGTCACGCCTGCAACAGCACGTTCTTGTGTTCGCGCTGTGCTCTCCTGATGTAGATCAATATTGAGTGACAGATAGAAGCAGCGTTCAATCGGAGCATGGATAGAAGTGTGCTCGACGATTGAGACCATCTTCTACCTCTTCCTCAACTCTCAGGAGAGTAACCGTGCTCGATTGTCCTGTGAATGCAAAACAGAGACTGCTTTCGCGTCGAAAGAGACAAACTCCTCTGCCCCGAGCCAGTTCCCTTCATAAGCAATCGCCCCATCGGCAAAATCTCCGCCAGCGTTCAGCACAGCCAGCCCAGCTTCAACTGCAGGACGGTTCATGACGACGTTCACGCTGTTCATAAGGTGATGGATAGCACCCGCAATTTCCGGAACCGACCTCTTATATCCTCGCCGTAACACCCAGACAAATTCACAGAGCATGGGGATCGGAACCGCAACAAGGGTGGCTTCCTGCAGCACCTTTGCTGCCAATCGGGCTTGACGCGGGTCGTCCTGAACCGATGCCCTGACAAGCACATTCGTATCCGCTGTAATCTTCACTTTGCTTTCGACCATCCCCGCCGAGCGATCTCATTCATTTCCTCAATCGACAGCTTCGGTCCTCTCTTCTGAGACAAGCATCCGATGAACTCAGATATGCTCCCACTCTGCGCGGTGGCCTTAACCACAATCCGACCATCGGGCAGCTTGTCGGCCTCAACTTTCTCTCCCGGCCCAACGCCCAGATGCTTTAACAGATCCTGCTTGAAAGTAACTTGCCCTTTCGCGGTGATCGTGAGCGTAGTCATGTCTTCTATTGTAAGGCATTTTTGCCTTACACGAGGGCAAAAATAACTGACGCCCGATCCAAAAAAGAAACGGCAGGCTTGGGCCTGCCGTGCATGTTGCTCTGTAGTGAAAAAGCTTTTTTGGCGCACCTTAGCGGTCTTTGCGCCTTGGCGGTGGATTAGTCGTAATACTCCAACCCAAGATGCGTGATCAGATCCTCACCCATAATGTGCCGCAGCGTATTTTTGAGCTTCATCGACTGGATAAACAGATCGTGCTCCGGATACAGCCCTTCCGCCGTCATCGGCGACTTGAAGTAGAAGCTCAGCCACTCCTGAATGCCAAGATGCTTCAGCTCCGGAGTGCGCTGCGCCAGATCGAGAAACAGCACGAGATCGAGCGCAATGGGAGCAGCCAGAATCGAGTCGCGGCAAAGAAAGTCGACCTTGATTTGCATCGGATAACCGAGCCATCCGAAGATATCGATGTTATCCCAACCCTCTTTATTATCACCGCGTGGCGGGTAATAGTTAATGCGAACCTTGTGGTAAATGTCCTTATATAGATCAGGATAAAGCTCCGGCTGCAGAATGAAATCCAGCACGCCCAGCTTCGACTCTTCCTTCGTCTTGAAGGACTCCGGATCGTCCAGCACCTCGCCATCCCGGTTGCCGAGAATGTTCGTCGAATACCACCCCGAAATACCCAGCATACGCGCCTTGAAGGCAGGGGCAAGCACGGTCTTGATAAAGGTCTGCCCGGTCTTGAAGTCCTTGCCGCAGATCGGGGAGCCGGTGAGCTTTGAAAGCTGCTGCATGCACGGCAGATCGACGGTAAGGTTCGGCGCGCCATTCGCAAACGGAACGCCTTCCTTCAACGCGGCATAGGCATAAATCTGCGAAGGCGCAATGTTCGGATCGTTATCGACCAATCCCTTCTCAAACGACTCAATCGTCGCATGCACCGCCGAGGGCTCAAGAAAAATCTCCGTCGACCCGCACCAGAGCACCACTACACGGTCCACCGTGGCCTTGAAAGTCTGAATGTCCGACCGCACCTGCTGCGCCAGGTCGCACTTGCTCTTGCCCTGCTTTACGTGTGTGCCGCTCAGGCGCTTGACATAGTATTGGTCAAAGACCGCCGGCATCGGCTTAATGGTCTCAAGAAACGGCTTGATGCTCTCCAGGTGATCGCGGTCGAGCACCTGCGCCGTCTTCGCCGCCTCGTACATGTTCTCCGGGAAAATATCCCACCCGGTAAAGACAACATCGTTCAAATCCGCGATTGGAGCGAAATCCTTGATCAGCGGCGTGCGGCCATCGGTGCGCTTACCCAAGCGGATGGTGCCCATCTGCGTCAACGATCCAATGGGCTTCGCCAGTCCCTTGCGCACCGCTTCGACCCCGGCGATCAGTGTGGTTGCCACCGACCCCATGCCGACCGTCATTACTCCTAGTTTTCCTTTGGCTGGCTGAACTTTCGATCCTGCAGCTGCTGTCGATTCTGCAGCGGCCTTCTGGCCGCCCTCTTTAGACGTAGACATTCCTTGCGTAACCCGTCCTTCTATCAGATAAAAAATGTTGGCTGTATCAAACCACTTAGTCTCTGCCCTCAGCTTATGCTTTGGCAAATTCCACAATCTCAATGGTAGTTTCCATGGCGCGAATGGAGGCGTAGCGGACCGGACGGACAATTCTCATCTAGTGCGCGTGCCCTGATCCTAAGCCGCTTCAACCCGGACGCGATTCTTCCAGTGCGTCCAGACAAACCAGACGATGCCCGCCAGCAATACCACTTCTACGCCCAGGTGGAAGCGATGGAACGCGGCCTTGAATCGAGGATCGGTCTCCCATGCCTGTCCCAGCTTCATGCCCACATAGGCCAGCACGTAGCACCACGGCCAGGAGCCAATAAATGTGTAGAGATGAAAGCGCAGCTGCGGCATCCGGGCAATGCCCGCCGGTAGCGCAATAAACGTGCGTACCACAGGCAGCAGCCGTCCCAGAAAAACGGTGATGCCGCCATAGCGATTGAAGAAGTGCTCCGCGCGGTCAAGATCGTGATGGTTCAGCAGCACAAAGCGGCCGTACTTCATGATGAAAGGCCTGCCGCCCAGCGCGCCAATCCAATACGCAACCACCGATCCAAGGTTGCAGCCGATCGCGCCCGCCGTCGCCACCCAGATCAGCTTCAGCTGTCCAGTGTGAACCAGGTAGCCGGCAAACGGCATGATGATCTCCGATGGCAGCGGAATGCATACTGACTCAATGGCCATCAAGAGGGCGACACCGGCATATCCGGAGGTTGAAATCGTGGCAATGATGAAGGAGGCAAGAACGGCCAGTATTTTTTCGGTCATTCCCGTTGAGTATACCTGCCTGCATCTAAATCTTTATGACACGCCTCCCCAGCCAGTGCGAGCCGGAAGCGGGCAGGCTCATTCCCATCATCGATCGCAACCGCTGCGACGGCAAACAGGACTGCGTCGCCGTCTGCCCATTCGATGTATTCGCCATGCAGCGCCTCACCGCATTGGATCTCGCCATGTTCTCCGTGCCGCCGCGGAAAGCACACAAACTCGTCGGCAAATGGCAGGCATTCACGGTCCGCGCCGAAGCCTGCCACGCCTGCAATTTATGCGTCGTCGCCTGCCCGGAAAATGCGATTCGCCTGGTCCGCAGAGCAGCGGAAAAATCGTAGTTTGAAGTTGCAGGACTGTTTTTTGAGGTAGGAAGTCAACGGACAGTCGGCCGCTCATCGCGACGCAAGGTGTACCAGAGTCCACTGCCGACAAAGAGCACAGCCAACCCCGCACCAATGATCGTCGCATTGAGCGACTTGGCATCCAGCCCAGGTACGGTCATCCCGCCGTGTCCAGCCAGCGCATACAGTGCCCACGCCACAAGAACCGCAGCATAGACCACGCCCGCAACCTTCATCGCGCGCAGAAAACGGGTAGCTCGTGCCAGCGCCATCATTCGCCGATGCCGCTCGGCTGCGGCCCATATCGTCGCGGACGCTGGCGGAGTATGGCGCGCAGCCAGATCGCTGGCATCCCGCCGCAACGCCTGCGCGATGACGACCGCGTCGCGGCAATCTGCGCAGCTTTTCTGGTGCTCTCTCAAACTCTCAGAGCACGCGCCAGTTTGCAGCGCTCGAATCGTCTCACTCTCGTATCTGCATCGCATCGCAGTTATCTCGTTTCCATCCTATTCGACTTCAGCAGCGCGGCTGCATGCCGCCGCGCGCGAAATAGCAGCAGCCGGATACTCAGCGCACTGAGGCCGGTGACCTCGGCAATCTCAGCATGGCTCATACCCTCTACGTAGGCCAGCCATAAAAGCTGGCGGGCGCGCGGCTTCAGCGTCTGCATCATCCGTTGAACGTCAATCTTCGCAGCCGGATCATCTCCCGCATCGGCAATCTCCATCACCAGCTCGTCACCTGCATCGCCGTCGAGAGCGCTCTCGCCGCGCCGCCAACGGTCGCGCAGCAGGTTCGTTGCAATGCGGAAGAGATAGCTGCGTGTCTCCGCCTCGTTCATCGCCAATACGTTCTCCCTCCGCCCCAGAAACCGGCAGTAGGTCTCCTGCACCAGGTCGTCGGCCACATCGCGTCGGCCCGAGACTCGCAGCAGGTAGCCCCAAAGCGGGCGAGCCGTAGCGTCATAGATCGACTGGAATGCGTCTTCGTCCAGCGCAGACGCATCCCGGCTCGTGCTTCCAGCGTAGTTCGTGATGGTTTCCGCCAATGTCATCCGTGAAGCTTCAACTCGCTACGCGCGTGGTCCGCGATCGAAGAGGCCGAAAGACCGCGAAAGGAAGAACGACGCTGCCGCCGCGACCCCGAAGCCCACTCCAAGCGCAATCGCCAGAGTTCCGAAGATGGTGAAGGCCTCATCGGAAAAAGGAAGCTTCGACCGCAGCACCAGCAGCGCCACTCCAAACGCCGTGATAATAATCGCCGCCTGCGTGCTGCTGAGGATACGTTCATAGGGCGTCACCCGTTCCGTGCTCAGCCCTTCAATAAACTGCTTACCGGCTGGCGTTTCCACGTAGGCGAGAAGGCTCTGGCTCGTATCCAGCCTTTGCAAAAGCCGCGACTGGACATCTGCCTGAAACTTGGCGATCTTATAGCGGCGAATCGAGGAAAACAAAACCCACACGATCCACCCGATCATGAAAAATAAACTTCCTGGTACCAGAATGTCCTGCATGTGCCATCTCCTGCGGGGTATGTACTGCGTTCACCCGGTAAAACGCAGTGGAGGCCGAATGGTTAACAGTGCAGAAGAGAAAAAAATCGACAGTCGATGACATGCGCCCCAAGAAAGCCGCTAGTCCCAGTCCCTGCTAGCATGAAGTTGAGAGCAGGAGTGCATCATGGCCGACGCGCTTACAGTTCCCGGCTCATTCCCGGCAGAGGCTGAAGAGAAAAAGCTCCAGCGCCAGATGATCGGCTTCAACTTCTTCAAGGCTTTGCCCGAATGGCGCCGTCTCCCTGCCGCAGAGCGCGCCCTGTACAAGAGCCAGTTCGCCGAAGTCATCAAGCGCTGGAACAAGCCCGGAGAGATGCTCAACCTCAGCTACTCGACGGTGGGCCTGCGCGGCGATGTGGACATGGTCCTCTGGCGCATCTGCTACTCGGTCGACGACCTCAACCAGATGATGTCCGAGCTGATGGCTACCTCGCTCGGCGGCTACCTCACCCAGCCGTACAGCTATCTGTCGATGACCAAGCGGTCACAATATTTGATTGGACACGAGCACGAAGGCCAGGCCGACTCGCGCGGATTCCTGCGCCCCGGCAGCCAGAAGTACATCTTCATCTACCCCTTCTGGAATACCCGCGCCTGGTACCTGCTCCCCATGGAAGAACGCCAGCGCCTGATGGACGAGCACATCCGCGTTGGCCACCTCTACCCGCGCGTCAAGCTCAACACCACCTACTCCTTTGGCATCGACGACCAGGAATTCGTAGTAGCCTTCGAATCCAACTTCCCCGAAGACTTTCTGGATTTAGTCCAGCAACTCCGCGAAACAGAAGCCAGCGCCTACACACTCAAGGACTCACCGATCTTCACCTGCATCCGCATGACCCCGGAAGAGATGCTGAACAAGCTGGGTTGATAACTCCACTCACCACTGACAAAAATTAAGTTGTCATCCTGAGCGGAGCGAAGTCGAAGGATCTGCTTTTCGCCTCAATCAGCACGAAAAAGGGTGCCCCATCCTGACAAAGTCAGGGTGGGAAAGCAAAATGTAGGCGTATTTAGAGATTTTCAGAAATCGGAGATTTCTTCGATGAAATGGCTTTGGTGTTGGCGTTGCCAAAAAGACATGCCGATGCTTGACGAAGCTGAGTATCAAGCCGTGACCTCAAAAAGGCGGCTACAAACCTCCAGTTCGTTAGAAGAGCAATTCAGCGACGTCCTTGATGAATTCGAACGTATAGCAGGCTTCCGCGAAGAAAATCCCAACACTATCTGGCATCATCGACTATCACTCTACGGCCCACCCTGCAGGAACTGCGGCAAACCTCTACGAACACCATATGGGAAGCTCTGCGGATCGTGCATGATGTCTGTAACAGGTTAAGCTTCGTCGCTGAAGACATTATTCCCAAATAAAAATATTCATTTATAAATAAAAAATGAATTCGCCAATACCTGATTGGAATTGATATCTTCCTCTTTGCAGGAAGACGAACCATACATTCACATGACGACACGAAGAGACTTTTTCCGCCTGGCCGCCGAAACTACAGCCGTAGCCATGCTTCCCGCCAGCCGCATCGCCAACGCCGAACAAACCCCATCACAGCGCAGCCTCCGCCGCGAAAAGCCACTCCTCGACCTCCAGCAAAAATTCGTGGACCTGCGCTTCGGCATGTTCCTGCACTTCAACATGGCTACCTTCCAGGACCGCGAATGGGGCGATCCCACCTCGTCGCCCGAGCTCTTCCACCCCACCGCGCTCGACACCGACCAGTGGGCCTCCGCCGCGCGCTCCGCCAAAATGACCTGGGGCTGCCTCACCACGCGTCATCACGACGGCTTCTGCATCTGGCCGACAAAGACCAAAGCCGCCAGCGTTCGCCAGACATCGCACCAGACCGACGTCGTCCGCGCCTACGTCGATTCCTTCCGCAAAGCCGGCCTGCGCGTCGGCCTTTACTATTCGATCCTCTCGCTGCGCGACGACATCCGCCACTTCAACGTCACACCCCAAAAAGTGCAGCTCATCAAAGACCAGCTCACCGAGCTCTTCACCAACTACGGCGAAATCGACATCCTCATCACCGACGGCTGGGACGCGCCCTGGAGCCGCATCACCTACGAGGAAGTCCCCTACCGCGAAATCTACGAGCACATCAAGAGCATCCAGCCCAACTGCCTCCTCTGCGATCTCAATGCCAGCCAGTACCCCACCGGCGGCCTTTACTATTCCGACATCAAGGCCTTCGAGCAGAACGCCGGTCAAAAAGTTCCGCAGCAGAGCGACCTGCCCGCCCTCTCCTGCGTCACCATCACGCCCGGCTGGTTCTGGAAGCAGAGCGACATCTACGGCAGCCTTAAACCTACAGCCACAGTTGTGGACGAGTGGCTCGTGCCGCTCAATCGCCGCCACTGCAACCTAATCCTCAACGCGCCGCCCACACGCGAAGGACGCCTCGCCCCCAACGTCGTCAGCCGCCTCGAAGAAATCGGCAAAGCCTGGACAAATCCCGGCTCGGCAGAAAAGATCACCGAGCACGTCGTCATCACCACGCGCAATCTCGCCACCGGCAAACCCAGCCACGCCAGCTCCTACCCCGACACCGTTGGTCCCGACGAAGCCAATGACGGTAACTTCGCCTCCAGCTGGTGTCCCGACGAAGGCCAGACCTCAGGCTGGGTAGAAATCGACCTAACCAAAGAAGAACGCTTCAACGTCGTCTCCCTCATTGAGCCGGTCGGCCGCGGGGACAACTATCAGCAAAGCCGTATTAAAAGTTACAAATTTGAGCGCTGGGACGGCGCAAACTGGATCACCGTAGCCGAAGGTGGCGTTCCCGCCCCGACAACCATCCAGCGCATCTCTCCGGTCACCGCCCGCAAAGTCCGTCTTGCGTTTGAGTGCAGCGCAGACTCTCCACACATCGCTGAAATCGGCATCTACAACGAGCCAGCCTGATCAAGCGGGACGCTGTTACGTTAGATTTCCTCCGCCCACCTTAGCGCGCTTAACGTCCTCTGCGGTAAAACATCCCTATGCCCGTCAAGAAAGCCGCCGCTCCGAAGAAAGCCATCAAGCGCCCGAGCCTGAACGCCGCCCTCGCCAAACCGGCAAAATCTGCCTCCAAGTCCAAAGACACTTTCAATCCGAAACGCGACCTCGCCCCGGACCGAGTCGCCGAAATCCTCAAGCGCCTCGCCGCCACTTATCCGAACGCCGAATGCGCCCTTCACCACCGCAACGCCTGGGAACTGCTCGTCGCGACCATCCTCTCCGCGCAATGCACGGACGTGCGCGTCAACATGGTCACGCCCGAGCTCTTCCACCAATTCCCCACCCCCAAAGCCATGTCCGAAGCCTCGCAGCCAGCCCTCGAAGAGCTGATCCGTTCCACCGGCTTCTACCGCAACAAGGCAAAATCGATTCTTGGAGCGGCAAAGAAAATCACTAACGAATTCGGCGGCAAGGTCCCGCGCACGCTGGCCGAGTTGACCACCGTCCCCGGAGCCGCCCGCAAAACTGCCAACGTCGTCCTGGGTGTAGCCTACGGTCTCGCCGAAGGCATTGTCGTCGATACGCACGTCTTGCGCATCTCGCGCCGTTTGCACCTCACCCAGGCCACCGAGCCGAAAAAAGTTGAGCAGGACCTGGTCAAGATCATCCCCAAAGACCACTGGATCGCCTATTCACACGAAATCATCCACCACGGCCGCCAGATTTGCATCGCCCGCAAACCCAAATGCGCCGACTGCACCCTTGAAGCCATCTGCACCTCCGGCGACAAGACCTGGTCCAGCGGCAAAACGTGGCCGGAACAGTAAACCCAATCTTTGCGCTGTCATCCTGAGCTGTAGGGGAAGGATCTGCCTCATCTCCACAGCAGCACGTAAAATGGGTGCCCCATCCTAGCGTGTCTTTTGCGATAGGGTGGGAAGGCGCATACTCAACGACAGCATCTGGCACATACAATAAAGGCCTAAATGACGCGCATCGTCCTCTCCCTATTACTAGTGCTAGCCACCACTCCTGCCATCGCCCAGCAGCCGCAGGACGCGACCACCACGCTTACCGTGCGCTCCACGCTCGTACAGGTGCCAGTACAGGTCAAAACTAAATCCGGCAAGAACATCTACGAACTTACCGCCGACCAATTTCTCGTCACCGACAACGGCATCCCGCAAACCATCACTCTCGATGACGACACCGGCTCGCAGCCCCTCGCTCTCGCTATCGTGGTCCAAACCGGAGGAGCCGGCGCCGCGCACCTCGCCGAGTATTATGGCCTCGGCGCTATCCTCGACGGCATCCTCGGCAACGTCGATCATCTTGTTGCCGTCGTTAGCTTCGACAGCACGGCGCATCTCCTGCAGCCCTTCACTCCCAACACAACGTTAGCCACGAAACAGCTCAACAACCTCCAGCCAGGAGACAACGGCGCCGCCATCCTCGACGGAGTAGCCTTCGCCGTCTCCCAGCTTCGCCAGCAGCCCGCGAACTACCGCCACGCCATCCTCCTCTTCAGCGAAACCATCGACCAGGACAGCAACACTTCCATGGGCGAGGCCCTGCGCCTCATCAGCGACACCAATACCACCATGTACAGCTTCGCCTTCTCCAGCCCGCACGCCGCCCGCCACGAAGCATCCAAGTTCACTCAAGCTGAGGCCGGCCCAGCGCACGGCTGCTTCAGCCGCGATGGAGCCGACGCCGAATACGAAGGCCACTACAGCAAGCAGGTGCTCGATTGCATCAGCCAGCTTGCGCCGCCCCTGCGCCTCGCCACCATGGCCTTTGTCGCCGCCCGCAACTCGCTCCGCACTAATACAGCCGAGTCCATCGCACAGCTCACCGGAGGCGAATTCGTCCACTTCAACAACCCCAAAGACCTGCAAAAGGGTCTCGTCACCATCATCAATGACATGCCGAACTTCTATTCGCTCAGCTTCCACCCCCAACCGCCCACTCCGGGCCTGCACGACCTCCACGTAGAACTCAAAGACCATCCGCCCTTCGAGCTCAAAGCCCGCAGCGCCTACTGGATCGACGACGCGAAATAACCCGCCATTTCGCCCAACCAGAGCTTCAGAGCCTGCTGAAAATTGTCTTTTAGGTAGGCGAGGACTTTAGCTCCTCTACAAGCTGAGTGCCAGTTGCGGACGCCCGGCGTCTTTCATGCCGCGGTCTTCGCGTCTGTCGCGGGTGCGTCACCCACAATTGCGGAGAGCCTTCCCTGCCTCACGCTATTTCTTCAAGTTCATCGGGGGACCGCTGACGCGCTTGCCAAAAAGGTCTACCT
>Ga0206869_1064_pt1 | contig 18117 bp, 13 predicted proteins | sample Alteio_BWOrgCont_35_FD_152618 | JGI IMG/M metagenome (GOLD analysis project Ga0206869, IMG submission 152618) | Enriched cells from forest soil in Barre Woods Harvard Forest LTER site, Petersham, Massachusetts, United States -... | ecosystem: Environmental > Terrestrial > Soil > Temperate forest >... | reverse complement strand
GGCAAACGTTTCTTTTCGGATGGAACCCCGCCACGCGAACTCGCGCTCGTCAGCACGAAGGCTGTGCCCTCGGGCGTCATCATCAGCACCTACAGGCCCAGCGGGCCTTTGAGGACCGGCTCCTTCTAATTAAAAATGGCTCGCCTATGCTGTCCATTTTTCTGTCCGCGACGACTGTAAGATGAACGATCCGCCCGGACTCAAACTCTCATAAGCACTGGTACACAAGAGGAGGTCAGGACAATCGAATGAGAAATCTAATCTACGCAATCAACATTACCCTGGATGGCTGCGTCGACCACACTCCGCAAGTTGCCGATGACGAACTACTTGAATATTTTACGCACCTCGTGCGAGAGGTTGACCTGCAGGTCTTTGGGCGTAAAACCTATCAATTGATGGTTCCCTATTGGCCTGATGTCCTCAAAAACCCGTCTGAGACAAAAGCAGATATCGAATTTGCCCGGGCATTCGTCTCCACCCAGAAAGTTGTTTTTTCACGAACATTAGACAGCGCTGAAGACAAAAATACGAGAATTGTTCGCACGAACCTTCGCGACGAAATACTTAAATTGAAACAGGAACAGGGCAAAGACATTTTGGTCGGTGGTGTAGATATTCCTTCACAACTGATAGAGCTTGGTCTGGTGGATGAATATCGTTTTGTCGTTGGGCCAATCATTGCAGGAGAAGGAAGACGCTTGTTGGAAGGTGTCAACCTGCCGGCGAAATTGCAATTAAAACTTGTTGAGTCAAAGATTTTTAAATCAGGATGTGTTGTGCTTCGTTACTTGAAACAGTGACGGCAACATTTGCGGCCGCCGTGCCGCTGGCTTCCCACCGGGAAGAGATGCAGGAGGAGAAGAACCATGAAATACATCTGTTTGGGCTACTACGACAAAGGCAAATTCGATGCCATGCCTGAGAGCGAGCGAAACGCCATGTTCGATGCATGCTTTGAATACGACGAACATCTTCGCGCCAACGGGCATTCGTTCGGAGGAGAGGCTCTGCAGCCTGCGGAAACCGCCTTGACCCTGTCTTGGGAGAACGGCAAAGTCGCGACGACCGACGGTCCCTATGCGGAAACCAAGGAGCAGCTCGGCGGCCTTGGCGTGCTTGAGGCGCGGGACATGAATCATGCTGTACAGCTCATGTCGCAGCATCCGGCCCTGAAGTACGGGACGTTGTGGGAGATACGACCAGCGGGAGACATGAGCGAAATCATGAAAGCAAGTGAGCAGCGACGGCGAAAGGATACCTCTCGATGAGGATGCCCATCTAGACGAAAGAAAGAGCGATCTTGAGGCGGAGATCGGGTCGGCACTTAAGGTGGCGTTCGACAGCAATATGGTGTTCGTGATGTCGAAGTCGCCATATCTATACGACGCAAGGGACCACAACGGACCACCTCTGATGTTCTTTACCTCGCTCAAGGACGGTAAGGATTGGGAGCTGGCGCATCCGGCTCGCTGGTTGTCTCCGGGTCTCTGCTGGAACGACCGCAACACCCACAGAAGGTGCGTGCGAGATGGAGCGATCGCGTGATCCGAGCGAATTGGTGGCTGTATCGGAGCTAGCTGGCGTTCGTTATAAGACACATGGAAGCGGAAAGAAGACGGTAGAGGTTGCGTGAAGAACGCGGGGGGCAGAGAGGCGCAGCAGACGAGCGGAATTTTTTATGTCCGAAAAAGACCTCAGGCAACCTCATCTTGGCTTTGACTAAAAGGGATAAGGAAGGCATAAGGCTGCACGAAAATGCTATTCTCTTCCAGTTCTTCTGCTTCCCTCTTGGGCGAGTCGCCATCGAGTCGTTTTCGATAGTAGGAGGCAGAGTGAGACCATACCTGGATACGGCAGGCTAGCCAAGCTGCAGGTTTATCCGTAGACCTTTCTTTTGACCTTTCTTTGTTCGATTTTGTCTTGGAGCCTTGTTCGTGAACTTTTCTGCCGTTGTGCGTTCTCCCGGTAGCCGTGCCACTTCTTCTCATTTCTTATCGACACATCAGGTTTCACTTGCTGCCGCAAATCCAGTCTGCGTTCCGGGAGTCGTGGGCCGGCGGTCCCAGACGCAGACGGCTGTGAGGATCTGTGTGTGCAATAAGACAACTAAGATGTTAGCGAACTCCATACTCTGTAGCTTATTTTTGCCGTAATTCGTGCTTTTCCTTATGGCCGTTGTGGTGTTGAATTGTGCCCCTTCAGCCTGCTTTCGTGTTTCACTCCGAAAGTTTCGGCCTGATTTAGGGTTTGCACGTTCTCTGTCCTCTGTCGCATGGTGCAATGCCGGCCTTGCGATGGCTGCGTCTCTTCGATCCCCCCAGGGACCCCCACATTCTTTCCCAAGGCTGATGGTCATGTACGTTCTGCGTCCGGTTGCTTCTTGTTCTGGTTCTTTGGATATCAATATCAACAAGCGCGGTTGGCGTTTATCTGTTTGTTGTGGCCTTGCGGCGGCCCTTTGCCTTGGCTGGCCGGTACCCGCGAAGATGCAGGCGCAGACAACGGCATCCTTCAGCGGGACCACCACCGTGCTGGGCAGCGGCTTCAGCGGACCCACTGGCGTGGCGGTGGATGGCAGCGGCAACGTCTTCGTCGCCGATACGGAAAACAATGCGGTGAAGGAGATCGTGGCGGTCAGTGGCAGCATTCCGGCAAGTAACCCCACGATCAACGTGCTGGGTAGCGACTTCAACCAGCCCGAAGGTATAGCGGTGGACGGGAGCGGCAACGTCTTCGTCGCTGATTCTAACGACAGGGCGGTGAAGGAGATCGACTACGCGGATGCGCCGACGCTGACGTTTATGACGGCGACGAACGATGGCTCGACCGATACGACGGATGGAGTGCTCTCGGTAACGATTATGAACGATGGCAATGAGCCGTTGACGTCCGTGACGCCGGGTCTGAGCGTGGCAGCGAACTTCATACAGTCCGCAGGCAGCGGAACGCCCCCGGACTGCACGGCCAGCTTCTCGCTGGTCGCGGGCGCAAGCTGCAACCTGAGCGTGGAGTTTGAGCCTGTTTCGCCTGCGAATGGCACCGTCGCAGGCTCTGTGGTGCTCACGGATAACAACCTTAATGCGACAAGCGTTATCCAGACGATCAATCTACGCGGCACCGCAGTTGCGGCACCGACGGTGGCGAGCATCTCTCCGGCCAGTGGCCCAGTCGCTGGTGGCACGTTGGTGACGATCACTGGCGCCAACTTCACTGGGACGACGGCGGTCAACTTCGGCGCCAGCGCGGCGACTAGCTTCACGGTAAACAGCGGGACGCAGATGACAGCCATCGCTCCCACTCACGGCATCGGCCCAGTCAACGTCACGGTGACGACGGCTGGCGGCACCTCGGCGACCATCGCTGCCGATGATTTCACCTACTTAGCAGTGCCAACGGTGGCGAGTATCTCACCGGCCAGCGGCCCGCTTGCTGGTGGGACCTCAGTGACGATCACCGGCGCCAACTTCACTGGCACCACGGCGGTCAGCTTCGGCGCCAGCCCAGCGACCAGCTTCACGGTGAATAGCGGTACACAGATCACGGCAACCGCTCCGTCCGGAACAGCCGCCGGCACGGTTAACGTCACGGTGACGACGGCTGGCGGAAACGGGTCTGGTCAATATACCTATACGGTTGTTGTCGCGACCCCGGTGGTGGCCTCCACAGTACTGACCCAGAACCATGTCGCGACGACATTCACGCCGGTGACAGGCACGGGCGGCACCGGATCGCTCACGTATAGTGTCATGCCGACGCTGCCCACGGGGCTGAGCATAGCCCCGGCGACGGGAACCATCAGCGGTACCCCCAGTATGACCAGCCCTGCCACCACCTATACGGTCAAGGTCACCGACGCCGATAGCGCGACCGCGACTGCAACCTTTAGGCTGACCGTCGACAGCGCGGTGGCGGCGACTACAGGAGTGGCCTCGACGACACTGACGGTATTGGAAGCAGGAACAGCGTTCACGCCGGTGGCCGGCACCGGCGGCGATGCGCCACTGACCTACAGCGTTTCTCCGTCGCTGCCCACGGGTCTGCACATGGCTTCCGCGACAGGCACAGTCAGCGGCACGCCCAGCGTCGCGAGTGCATCCACGACCTACACGGTGACGGTGACCGATGCCAACCTCGCGATGGCGACGGCGACCTTCAGTCTCGGTGTCGCGAAACAAACGACATCGACGAGCGTGAGCGCGACCTCGACCTCGATTACGCCGACCCAGACGATAACCCTGACGGCCACAGTGGCACCCGCGGTTTCCGGTACGCCGACCGGCACAGTGACCTTCTTCGATAACGGAACGCATCTGGGTTCTCCTGTTGAATTGACCGGAAGCGCAGCTCAGCTGGTGGTACCTGGTTTGCTCTCTGGGCAGCACTCGATCACAGCCGTCTATGGCGGTGATCCCAACTTTAGCGCGAGCACCTCCGCGGTAGCGGCCACGGTGACGGTCTCTACTCCGGACTTCACCTTGAATGGTTTGAGCGTGCAGTCGCAGAACGTCATTCCGGGCGGCGTGGCGAGTTACGGCTTCGCGCTTGCACCCCTGGCCGGCGTCTATCCGGCTGTGGTGACCTTCTCGGTGAGCGGTCTTCCGCCGGGCGCCACCGCCAGCTTCTCTCCCGCCAGCCTGTCGGTAAACGCAGGCGCACAAACAGTCACGCTGACGGTACGGACCACTGCCACCACAGCATGGACGATCGCTCCCTCGATCGGCAGCAGGCTAGCGACAACCAGCTTGGCACTATTGCTGGTGCCCCTGTTCGGAGCCAGCCGCATGCGCCGGGGCGGCCGAAAGCCGGGGCCATGGCTGTGCCTGCTGCTGTTAGCAGGGATGGCCACGACGCTCCTGTCCGGTTGCGGCGGCGGCGGTTTCGCCCAGAGCCCCAAGAGCTATCCCTTAACGATTACCGCGACCAGCGGAGCACTGCAACACACCACGAGCGTCACGCTCAACGAGCAGTAACCGAATGAAAACGTGATCAAGCATGCGCAAGCACCGTTGCAGAGCACTCCTTCTGGGAGCGATTACGCGATAGATCTCTGCCTCCACACGGCAGAGGTTTGGAGTACGAAAGCAGATATCCGCGCGGCCTGCGGTGGACATCTCAAGACTTCGAGTATTTACCCCAAGATCTGATTAGCTCAGTGTGAATGAAAATGTAAGCGTTGAGATCACCTGCACCGGAGCGCCATGATCCAGATATGGACGGAAATGCCACTTCAGCAATTGTTCCTGCGCTGCTTGCTGTAAGCCGGGGTTATCGGAGAAAAAATCGTCAACCGACCGCACGTTGCCTTCGCGGTCCACGACAACCCTCATCACCATGGCTCCCCTACGCGCTCCAGACGGGAGATCTGGCCAATGAGGAGCAGGTGTTTCAAGGCTCAACTTCCGCAGCTTCATTTCCGGAACAACCAGCACGCGAAGCTGTTTCTTGAGTGGGGTCGACTTATGGATGAGAAACAGTCTTTCATCCGAGTCAGGCAGGTTTTCCAGCAGCGTGACCTTCGCGGTTAACTGCGGTCCTCCCTGGCTCTGCGCAGTCAGTCGCCGAGCTATCTGCTTCCCGTGAAAGTCTTCATATTCGTGTAGCGCGACATCCCAATCGATGTCGCCGCCATACACCATCAGCCCTGTATCCCGCGAAATAGCAATGGAAGCGGCGATCGACTTGGTGGTGATTCCATCCGTTCCGGGAATCTCCCAGGCGGCCCGGATCTGACCTGGCGTGCCATCAGGCTTCGTGACACTCTGGTGCAATGCGGCCAGCTGATCAAGCCTGGGCACGGTGTTGACCAGCTCTACTGTGAGATTGCGGAGCAACTCCGGGAAGACCGGCCCTGCATCCTGTTCCTCGACCTTGTCACCATTGACGATGAGCGTCTGGGAGAACGCCCGCGAGTGGAATTCCCGCCGCCACACCGTAGGCGACTGCCACCACTCCTCGACCACGGCCGCATACTGAGGATCGTGTGTCGTCTCGTCCGATATCTTGGCTTGCAAATGAAACGGCACGCCATTGGGTGCGGCGAGCGTGGAGCGGCTTGCCGCCTCCGCAACGGCATCCTCTAGAGGAATCATCTGTTGAGACCTGACGGTGTTCGGTAGCAGAGTCGCACCGATCAAGAACGCTACGCAGAAAACTCCCTTAGGCATTTCCATCCTGTGTTTAAACTAACAGGCCTGCGGTCGTGCTCGGCTCACATTGGTTCGAGTGAGGTGCGCTCTGTGCTTTGGCAGAAGGTTGCCGGACGGTTTCCTTCCTTTGCATCGACAAGAGGCTGACGGTTTTCGCTCTGTCCATCAGGCGAATGGCCGTACGCAGCGGAAACCGATATTGGATGCTGAACTGTCTGGCGTGTTGGTTGTCCGCGCTGCGACACGATAACGGTTGCAGTATGACGCATGGCAGAGAAATGATCCACCTTTCATCACTTTGCTTTGTCCATCCGAAGGACCGGTCGGATCGTTCAGCGTTGTGCCCGAAGAAAATGAAGATTGGAACCAGTCCGCGCACCACTCCCACACATTGCCAGTGACGGAGTAGAGGTCGTACCCATTGGGCGGAAAGGCATCTACCGAGCAGGTGCCTGCGTATCCATCGTCCGCCGTATCCTGTGCGGGAAATTGCCCCTGCCAGATGTTGCACCGGTGCTCGCCATTCGGGGTAAGCTCATCGCCCCAGGGGTAGAGCTTTTGCTCCAGCCCGCCTCGTGCAGCGTATTCCCATTGCGCTTCTGTGGGTAGTGCTTTCTTTGCCCATGCGGCGTAAGTTGCAGCGTCATTCCATGAAACGTGGACAACAGGGTGCGTCAGCCTCTCGTGAATGCTGGACCCCGGTCCTTCCGGTTGCTTCCAGTATGAACCGGGAACCTTGCACCACCATGGAGCTGCAGCCACCGTATCTTCCACTAATTCGTCGAATCGATCTTCGGGAATGTGCGACCAGAAGACGAACGACCATCCGAAATGCTCCGCTTCCGTGCGATAGCCGGTGTTCTGTACAAATGCAGCAAAGTCCGTATTGGTGACTGGAAACTTATCGATTTGAAATGGCGAAAGGGAGACGGCACGTACAGGTCCTTCGCCATCTCCGGGGAAACCGCCGGGATAGTCCGTTCCCATGAGAAACGTGCCGCCGGGAAGCGAGACCATGGAGTCCGCCACGTCCCTATGGCTGTCTTCACGACTCCACGCCTGGCTTGATAAGGCTGCGGCTGCTCTTTCATGAGCAGCCGCAGGCGCGCAGCAGGAAGCTGGGAAATCTTTGCCCATATCTTTATTGTGCCGCTCATTGCTCAATCTGTAACTTCTCTCATTCCCTTCTATTTTTGACTCCCGCTTCTATGCAGTCGCCGAGACTCTTCTTTCCGGAATTGTTGCCTGCAGTTTCTGCAGGCGATTCCACAAATCCTGTTGCAGCGTTTGATATTCGGGCCGATCGTAGAGGTTCTGCGTCTCTCCCGGGTCGCTGGCAAGATCGTAGAGCTCGAACTCCTGCGGCTCCATTACGTAATGGATCAGCTTGTAGCGTTCGGTACGGATACCGCGGTGCGGACGAACGCCTTCGGGATTGGGCCACTCGAAATATTCGTAAAACCATTCCTGGCGGAAGGACGGGTCGGCAGCTTTTGCCAGAGGGAGAACGCTTTTTCCCTGCAGGTGCTCGGGAATCGGCACACCGGCAAGATCGAGGAAAGTTGGCGCCAGGTCGGTATCGAGAACCATCTCGTCGCGGACTGTTCCGGCGGGAATGCGCTTGGGATAGCGAATCATCAATGGCACGCGGATCGATGGCTCGTGCATGAGGCGCTTATCGAAGAGGCGCCATTCGCCAAGGAAATATCCATGGTCCGAGCCTTGCACGATGGCGGTGTCGTCGAGAATATTTTTCTTTTCGAGATAGCTGAAGATGCGGCCGATGTTTTCGTCCACCGCTACCAGACCGGAGTAGTAGTCTTTCACGATGCCCTCATGCGATCCACAGGCAACGTGCGTCGGAGTGGTTCCGATCTTGTTCTCGGCATCGACAAAACTTTTTGGCTTTCCCGGATATCCCTTCAGGTCGTCGTCGAAAGTTGCAGGCTTCGTAATTGTGGTTTGGCGGTAAAGATCGAAATGACGCCGTGCCCGGAAAAACGGCTCGTGCGGCGCAACAAACCAGACGAGCAGGCAGAAGGGTTTGTCGCCGCGATCTTCTTCGAGCCATGCCAGGGCGCGGTCCACGGTCAGATCGTCGGGATAGATGTTGTGATATTGCTTTTCCGGGCCAACCTGGCCTTTTCGGCCTTCTTTAAAGAAGGGGTTCGCATAATTGTTGCCCGGATTGTTGTGGCCAAAATAATAGTCCCAGTAGCGGTCTTCGACGCCATTGCGGATGTGTACCTTGCCGAGGATGGCGACCTCGTAGCCGGCTTCGTGGAGAAGATCGGTAAAGATGGGAATATCGGTAGGCAACGGAGTATTCAGATGCTCATTCGACAAGGCTCCTGTGGAGCGAGAATACATGCCGGTGAGCGTGGTTGCCCGCGCGGGCGCGCAGAGAGCATTCGTGCAGAATGCATTGCGGAAGCGTATGCCCTCGCGTCCAATCCTGTCATGGTTGGGAGTCTTTAAAATCGGATTTCCAGCGATCGAGAGCGCATCGGCACGCTGTCCTTCACCGAAGAAGAAAACCAAATTTGGCCGCTTTGGCTTCGCTTCGGCAGAGGCCGTTGCACGGCTGACTTGCGATGCCAGCAATGTGCCGGCTACCGCGAGCGATCCCTGCAGGAACTCACGCCTGGTTGCCTCCTTGCCCGTTTGTTCCACAGTTTGATTCTTTTGATCGAGCCCATTTTGTTGCGACATTCCATTTCTCCTATGTGCGGTCCTTGATATCAGAAGGAAAACTTTAACTTGAAGTTGATATTGCGTGGATCGAGAGCAGAATTAATCGTTCCAAATGCGGCACTCCCATATGTGGTCCCTATTCCATTAAATGCCGGATGGTTGAAGAGGTTGAAGAACTCAGCTTCGAACTTGGCTGTGACTGGTGTTTCAGCAAATATATGGAAGGTCTGTTTCTTTGAGAGATTGAATTGCGTGCTGTTCAACCCCGGCATGCGAATGACATTCAACCCCTCATTGCCGAACGTGCCAAGCGCTGGCATTGCGAATGCGGCTGTATTGAAGTATGCGTTGATATTGCCGGGATGAATTTTATAGGGCCCGACAACGTTGGGCCTCTGGCCGGTATTGCCGACACCGGCGCGATCGGTTGAGGTGGTGATCGTGGTCGGCAGCCCGGACTGGAACGTCGTCACTCCGCTCGCTTCCCATCCGCCCAGAAGAACTGCGGGAAGGGAATGCCCGTGTTGGTAGAAGGGCAAATCGTAAACGTAGTTGAAAGTTAGAATCTGCGGGCGATCATACGCAGTCGGTCCATTTTCGTTGATGAACTGGCTCTGCCCCACCTGCGCTCCCAGCGCCTTTGAATAGGTATAAGAGGCCTCGAAGAGCAGCCCGTGCTTGAATTGACGGTGGGCATCGACCTGCAGTGCGTTGTAGTTTGCAGAGGCGGAGCGAACATCGTAGTTAATAGCCGCGTATCCGAGATAAGGGCGCACAGTGTTGACATTCGTTTTGCCATTGGCGACGGCAACGCTGGGCTGTGCCTGATTGATATTCGGGGCCTGGTCGAGGTGCTTTGCCTGGTTTCCTACATAGCTCACGGCTAGTACCGTGGAGAACGGAAGTTGCTTCTCGACCGTCAGGCTCCATTGCTGGACGGCCGGATACAGCTTCTTTGTATCGAATGCGGCGACTGTGGGCGGGAAGGCTGTCTGCGTTCCAGAGACGAATCCGCTCAGAGTTGTGTTGTAGATGGTGGCCGATTGCGAGAACGGCGGATTACTGCTGAGATTCTCGTGGTTGTCATTGTCCCAGTGATAGAAGATGCCGTATCCGCCTCGGATTGCGGTCGTCGTTGAGCCGAAGGGCGCCCAGGCAAAGCCGATGCGAGGACCGATGTTGTTGCGTGCCGGCGTCAGGCTCTGTGGAAGATCGAGACCTTTCTGATTGGTTGGCGTAATGATTCCATTCAGCGGATCGCCGGTACCGGCTACAATCGCGCCGGACGCGGTGATCTGCGGAGCCTTGGTGGAATTGTAAAGCGAAGGTACGAAGTCGCTGATGTTGTTGTATTTTTCATAGCCGTTGGGCGCTCCTTGAAAGACTGTGTCGCGCACGCCCAGATTTAGGGTCAGATCAGGCAGGATTTTCCAATCGTCCTGAATATAGGCTTCGAACATATTAGCGAAGAGGTAGTCATTCGGTACGGCACTCTGCTCAGCGTAGCTGTACGCGTCGCCTAGCAGGAAATCGGCTACTGCATTGCCCGTCGCACTGCCGGTGAAGCTGAAAGACCCGGCCTGGCCAGCGTAGGGATAGCGGTCAAATTTCTGTATGCGGAGGATGTTGAGTCCCGCTTTGAATGTGTGCGTCTGCAGCTGTTTGGTAAAGTCGTCGCGCCAGGTGTAGACGTTGTTCGTGTTGTTGGTAAGCCCCTGTGCGCCGATCGAGGAATAGCCGCTGAGAGTGATTGTCGGAATGAGATTAAAGCCATTCGCGTTATAGAGCGAGGGGATGGTCAACGATGATGGACGCTGACCGGTAGCGTCGGGCGTCTGCGTGATTGCATTGCGCGAAAAGCCTATTGTGGCCTGATTGAGAGCGGTTGCGGTGAGAATGTGCGTCCACTGCAGCACGAGGTTTTGTCCTGGCTTGGCGAAGAAGCCTCCAATCGTTGGGAAGGACTGGTTCGATGGCTTCAGGATTGCCTGATCCTGGCTCCAGCTGTCGTGAGCATAACGAGCCATCAGGCTGTCATGCTCGCCCAGCGCGGAGTCGATGCGGATCAACTCTTCGCGCCAGTTTGTCTGGCTCTTGGGGCTTACGGAATAGTTCGTCGAGCCGGAGCGGTTCGGCAAAGGGAAGTAGGTATTCAGCAGAATGCTCGCATTGGGGTCGATGCTGCCTGACGGAATGATGTTATTCGGAAACGGCTCTCCGGTCGAAGGGTTGATGATGGACGTCGACAGTTCCTGGAAGTTGCCGCTGCGTAGAGCAGCATCTGGCGTGGTTGCCGTGAATGTGCTTTGCGGTGATGCGGTGAAGCTGGTAAGTTCCGGCCCGATTCGTTTGTCCCAGGCTTCAGACCAGAAGAAGAAGAGTCCCTTTTTGAAGTTGTTGTCCGCATGCGGGAAAATGCGTCCGCCGACATCGTAGCCAAAGCTGTTGTCACGCAGCGGCGGCTTCACAGTGTTGAAGTAGTTGCGCGCATTCAGGGCATCGTTCGAGAAAATTTCGTAAACGTCTCCGTGATAGTGCTCGCCGCCGGAGCGCGTCACAACGTTTACCAGGGCATATCCATAGCTTCCGATATCGGCAGTGAAATTGCTCTTATGGATCTGCACTTCCTGGATTGCTTCCGTCGGCGGAAAGAGATTCAATCCGCGGTTGCCGCCCGTATCCATTGCGAGAATGCCGTCATAGGTGAAGGCGTTGGAGTTGATCCTGCCGCCGTTGATGGACATCAGCGGATTGCCTTCCTGGCCAAGTCCCATGCGTTGTCCGGTTTGGCTGGAACTGACACCCGCGCCCAGCGAAAGAAACTGAGTGAAGTTACGGCCATTCAAGGCGAGCTCCGTCAGCTGCGTGCCGGAGACAAGCGTGCTCACGCCCCCGTTAGAGGTTTCGAGTGCGGGCGCTGCTGTTGTTACGGTTGCTGTTTCAGAGACTGTTCCCACGTTGAGATGAACATTGATGGATCGCGTCGAATCGGCCTCGAGCGTAATGCCGTTTTGTTCCGAGGCTTGAAACCCGGGAGCCTCAACGCGAAGCTGATATTCGCCGGCTCGTAAGGCCGAGGCCGTGTAGAGTCCTTTGTCATTTGTTGTGACAGACCGGGTCAAGCCGGTTGCCGTCTGCAGCAGGGCTACGCGTGCATTGGCAATGATGGCCCCGGAAGCATCAGTAATGGTTCCTGTGATCGTTCCAGTTCCAGTTGTCTGCGCAGAGAGAATGGGAGCAACGCTGAAGATAAGTGGAACAGCAAGCAAAACACGCAAAAATCGAGTGAAGTACATGAAGACATTTCCTTTGTGTAGATTTCTGGTGAAGGAAAGTCTTATCGGAAGAGAAAACACCTCAGACGCAAACCGAACCAAAGAAATGGATCCCGTGGCACTTGGGCACGAGGCCAACCCTATAGGTAGCTCTGATTTGCTTTGAACTTAATTTGCTGTCTCGATTTACCGGCGACACCGGATATGCGATTCAGTCATCTCCCGACAAGCCTGGACCACAAGTAAGGGTCAACAGCCGGAGAGACAACAAGCGAACGCAGGTAAATGAGATGAACACATTGGAATATAGAAAAAGTTATAACACACTCAAGGCTGGCGGCACGATTTCGGGAATGAAAAACACAACCCAGCCTCAGACACGCGACTTGGCGATGTATCGTCGACTGGCTCAGCGCCGGAGTATCACGCGGTCTATGCAACTTTCCACCCGGTTTCCCGCGACACCGTTTTTCGTGACTGAGGTTTTGGCTATCATCAAGACATTGACTGGGGACCATACATCGTGAACATATCTGCTCCTCCCATCCACACGCGGCATCGCGGCTTCGATCTCTTGCGCGTCATCGCCATTTATATGGTCATGCAGATCCACACGGGCGAGTTCGAGTACATAGGCTCAGGCGGAACCGTACTGCACACGGCTGGAGCCTGGGCAGTGGGATGGACAAACTCGCTCCTGCGCGTCTGCGTGCCGCTTTTCGTGATGATTACCGGATTCTTCCTTTTCCCCGTCGGGGATGAACGCAAATTCTTCCGGAAGCGCTTTACCCGCGTGCTAATTCCCTTTGTGATCTGGTGCGCGGTTTACGCTTTCTATTACTACGCGCAGGGGGCGATCTCCCTTCAGACCGCTCTGCTCAACATCGCAAAAATTCCTGTCAACTACGGCACTGAAGTCGGCCATCTGTGGTTTGTCTATATGCTGATGGCGATTTACCTCATCGCGCCTGTGTTCTCACCGTGGATCGTTTCGGCAAGCCGGAAGAGCATGGAGCTCTTCCTGGCGCTATGGGCCATCACACTGTTGCTGCCCTTCATTCACCTGTTCTTCTCAGCCGTATGGGGCGAGTGTTATTGGAATGCGACGCCAACCCTCTACTACTTCTCAGGCTTCATCGGCTATGCCGTACTCGCCGCTTATATCAAGCGATTCTGGATGGCGCCTTCGTTGCGTCTCGATTGGATCGCAATCGGCATGGTTGTTGCAGGCTACTCCGTTACCCTCGCAGGATTCCTATACAGACTTCGTTACGAGCACGAAGTAAAGAGCCTTGAGTTGACGTGGAACTTCACCACGCTGAACGTCGCGGTCATGACAGCGGGAATTTTCCTGCTCTTCCGAAACCTTCGTGCAGAACGCGGAAACAGTCTCCTATGGCGGATCATCGACGATCTTTCGCGCATGAGCTATGGCATGTATCTGGCGCACATCATCGTACTCAACGCGATTCACTCCCTCGTGGCGCCGCTCATTGAAAATCCGTTTCTGCGAATACCTGCGATCGCATTCACAACCTTCGTGATTACCTATCTCGGGGTCAAGCTGCTCTCTCTGTTGCCGTGGAGCAAATACCTTGTCGGATAAGCCTCCAAGCACCGGATGCACAGCCGTATTGCTCCAGTAGCGCACCTTTTCAAAAACTTCGATCTCGACAGGTGATAACAGGGCGATGCCTTTTCCAAACCAGCTCATGGCCCAATCACAGGTTCCGGCTGGATGTGGTCTACACGTACATTACCAACCGGTAAAGTACGAAATGGCAGTCATTCGTCCGCGACCCAGGAAGACGCCGTTCCAAGGGACTGAAACATCTCGATGAGTGATTCGATTTGGCAACAACTGACCGAAGATTGGTGCTCAACTCCCGAATGGCCAACAATTTGCGAGTGATCTCTGTTTTCGGGACACTCGTGGATTCGTCACGCATCATCTGTGCTTGGCGCGGTGCCCTATCGGGGCTATGGTCACATCAGAGTTAGTTAAGATTGTGCCAAGGCGAGTCGAATGAAAAACACTTCCTGCGTGTGACTAATGCTCCCGTTCTTATTGGTATGTCGCCCGCTATTCGCGCAACAACTTGTGATATCAATGGACTGTTTGCGATCTCACGGATCAAGCTGCGAGAGTATCTATAAAAATGTCCATTGATCGTCGTCATTTGTTGAAGTACATCGCGGGGGCGGGTCTGTTCAGCTTGACTGCTCCTCTTCTACCAGCCGAAGAGCAGGTTGCGCGCGCGACTCGCGGAATGCCTGCCCCACGCATTCAAGACATCAGCGTCATTGAAACCGAGCCCGCCGGCGTACGGCTCACCGTCGTCAAAATCACGGCCGACCAGGATGGGCTATACGGATATGGCTGCGCCACATTCACGCAGCGAGCCGATCTGGTAAAGCCGGCGGTTGAAAAGTATCTGAAGCCATTCCTGCTGAATAAGGCAACGGACAGGATCGAAGATATATGGCAATCCTGCTATGACAGTTCTTATTGGAAGAACGGGCCAGTACTGAACAATGCCCTCAGCGGTATCGACCAGGCTCTTTGGGACATCAAAGGCCGTCAGGCGGGAATGCCGGTGTACCAGCTCGTCGGCGGAAAATGCCGGGAAGCTGTCGACACCTATGCGCACGCCAGCGGCAATGAGTTTCAGGAGGTCGTCGAGAACGCAAAACAATATATGGCGCAGGGCTTCCGCAATGTGCGTGTCCAGGTGGGAATCCCCGGAATGGCGGGCTATGGTTCATCACACAGCGGAGCTGTGCCTTTGAAAGCGCTCCACGATAAACCGCTCTTCGAGCCTGCCTACGACATGCGCCGCTCGTTGAAGCTTCTGGAAATCAGCCGTAAGGAACTGGGCGAGGAAGTTGGGCTGCTGCACGACATGCACGAACGCCTTACGCCCAACGAGGCTGTGCTCTTCTGCAAAGAAGCCGAACAGTACAAAATGTTCTTTCTCGAAGACCCGCTCTCCCCTGAAGACCTCGGCTACTTCCAGCAGATTCGTCAGAACTGCGCGACGCCAATCGCCATGGGGGAACTCTTCAACAGCCCGCATGAATGGCAGCCGCTGATCGAGGGACGACTGATCGACTATATTCGCGTGCATGTTTCACAAGCAGGCGGATTCAGTCCGGCGCGCAAAATCGCAATCCTGGCCGAGCAGTATGGCGTGAAAACTGCATGGCATGGCCCAGGCGATGTTTCGCCGGTCGGCCACATGGCCAATGTGACCCTGGATATTGCCTGCTACAACTTCGGCATTCAGGAATATTCGCCCTTCAACGAACGCACGCAGGCAATCTTTCACGGCTGCCCGGAGATGAAAGATGGATACCTCTGGGTAAATGAGAAGCCGGGTTGGGGCATCGAGATCGATGAAAAAGAGGCGGCCAAATCTCCGTTCACGCCTGGACAGAACAACCTGAATGGCGGCTGGGGAGAGATACGGCTACGCGACGGCACCGTCATTAAGCAGTAGAAGCAGAAGAAGCGGAGTGCAAGTATATCGAGCAGATAACTTGTAGCGGATCCTACAGCTTCTTCAATAGAGACAGAATGCAGACAGACCAGCGTCATTCGGAGCCACAGGCGAAGAATCCATGCGATGCTTGTTTCTCAACTACAGCTCATGGCTTTCTTCGCGTAGCATTCTTTCGATAGGCGCCGCGTTCTGAACCACTGCCGGAAGCATCTCCACCACCGCAGCCTATCTGGCCAGCCCCGCACTCTTTCCAGATCTTTTCCCAATTCCACATCCCGCTCGTCGCCACGTTCGTCAACGGGAATCCAAGCTGGTGCGCAAGCATACATACCTGTCCGCGATGATGAGCTTCATGAGCAAGCATGTAGCACAACATTTCCGGGCCAACCGGCCAGGGGTGAGCCCACCCGTCTCTGCGAAACGTCTCGACGCGACCCTCATCGCCAAGCGCATCCGCAAGCATCTCCGTGCAGCGAGCGGCGCTCTCGGCCAATCCCGCGCGGGCCTGCTGCGGCGTGCAGCTCGCCCGATTGAGCTGCGGCGGAACCTTCAGGTGCGGAGCTGTAAGCCTGATCCACTTAGTGCGAACATTGTGCATGTGCGTGAAAATCGCCGCAATACTGCGGACATTGCCGGGCGGTTTGGCCCTCCACGCGGCCGCGTCGAGCTCTTCGATGAGAAGCTGGTTCACGCGATCGTTCGCGGCAAAAATCTGCACTGCCGCTCGCCCGAGTTGAGAGTGAACCTTGTCTTGACGAGTCGTCACGGCTTCCTGCTCCCTGACTACCTATCGTAGACCGATAACTCCTTCCGCGCCGTCGGCAAATCAGCGCCACGTGCCCAGGGCAGAATCACGATCCGACAGAGTCAGCCTCTCGAACGCTTCCACTAGACATTGTTCGCGCTGTCGCCGCCTGTTACGTCGTACGTAGAGCCGGAAACCATGCGCGCCGCGTCAGAAGCCAGGAATACGACGACCGGAGCCATCTCTGCAGGATCGATCCATGGCACTCCAAGAATCGATTTGCCCTGCAGTACCTTGCGAGCCGTCTCTTCGTCCACTGCTTTGTCGCCCGTCGGCGTACGTCCTGCCACCTGCAGCGCTTGTTCGTATCTTTCCTCGTGGCGTGTCAGCGGTGTGTCGATCAGTCCCGGCACAAGGCAGTTCACGGTTATGCCATGCCGGCCCAGTTCCATCGCCGCAGACTTCATCAAGCCGATGATGCCCCACTTGGAGGCCGAATATGCTGCGCCGTTCAGCGTGCCGTGCCGTCCTTGAGTCGATGTGGTCATGATGATCCGGCCATGCTCCTGCTGCACCATGTACGGCGCGAAGGCGCGCACGGCATTTGCTGTACCCGTCAGATTCACATCGATCTGGATGTGCCAGTCAGGATCTTCCATTTGCAGCAATGGACGGAACGCCTGAATACCAGCGTTGGCAAACAGGATGTCAATGTGACCGAACTCCGCGTTGATCGTCTCTGCAGTCTTGCGCAGCGCGGGAAGATCGCGTTGGTCCAGCACAAAACTCTTCCACTGGACGCCTTCGCTTTTGACCATGTCTCCAGTCTGATCCAATTCGGCGCGAGTTGCGGGTTCAACGCCTGAGCGTGGATCGACGACAGCGCAGATGTCAATTCCAACTACGTTCGCACCGCTATGCGCCAGTGCCACCGCTGCTGACCGGCCAATCCCGCGTGCCGCTCCGGTCACGACAGCCACTCTGCCATTGAGTATGCGTCCCCAGGATTCTGTCTTAGCCTGTGTCATTTGTCCCTCCAATGTTCCTGTAAGTGAAACCGCGCTCAGAGCCGCTGAACCCGCTGCCAGAAAGGCTCGGCGCGATACCATCGCCTTCGCTCCATTGTCTTGCATAAGCACCTCCACCGTCTTTCTTATGACAGTTTGGCAAAACCAACGGCCACAGCGCTTTCTCAAAGAGCGCATAATTTTGAATTTTTCCGGTGTTCTTCTGGCGGCATGTACGAAGAGTTACAACAAGACAGAAATCTATCGCCGGGGAGCAGTGAGCGATGCGCGGAAACGCCCCGGCGTCATCCCTGCCAGTTTGCGAAAGGTCGTGATGAACTGGCTCTGGCTGGAAAAGCCGCACTGCATCGAAATCTCTACGAGCGGCAGATTCTCTATCTTCAGGAGCTCCTGCGCGCAGGCGATGCGGCGATGATTCACATACTGATGTGGCGTGAATCCCGTGGACTCGCGAAAGAGCACAGCGAAGTGCTGCGGGCTTAATCCAACAACCTCCGCCAGAGCCTGAATCGAGAGATCGCGTTCCAGGTCAGCTTCGATGTACTCCCGTACGCGACGTTCACGGGCCGGCCCCAGGCCACCTGTCGCATACGCTGCCTCGCCCTTTCGTACGCTGTAGGCGCGAAGCAGGCGCACGCAAAGCGTCGTGACCGCAGCGCTTGCTACAGCGACATTCAGATGCCCGCTCTCTGACTCCAGATAAAGCAAACGGGCGAGTTCTTC
>Ga0206869_1089_pt1 | contig 18532 bp, 14 predicted proteins | sample Alteio_BWOrgCont_35_FD_152618 | JGI IMG/M metagenome (GOLD analysis project Ga0206869, IMG submission 152618) | Enriched cells from forest soil in Barre Woods Harvard Forest LTER site, Petersham, Massachusetts, United States -... | ecosystem: Environmental > Terrestrial > Soil > Temperate forest >... | reverse complement strand
GCCTGTTTCATAGGATGATACAAACGACTGCGGCTTGCGCAGTTTGCGAGCCAGTTGCTGCTGAGTCACCTTTGCCGAGGTCCGGGCTGTCGCCAAGGCCTGACCGACGATTTTTTGATCCCGAGGCCGGATCCACACTTGTCCCACCACCGTCCAGAAATAGAGGGACAACCAAGTAAATCGGCTCTTTCGATATTGAAAAATCCGATAATTGTGCGCTGATTGGCGCGCAGCTCTTGGGGGAGGTGGTGATGTGGCTTGGAAGGCATCTGGCAGCCTATGGCGTGCTTTGCAGCCTGACGGTTGACCTCGAGCAGAAGCTGGGGAAAGTGGCCAAGGTCCATACCCTGCACGACTACTGTCGCGAATTGCTGGGCCACGGGCCAAAGACTACAGGCGTTCGCCGGTATGTCGAGCTTACGCGCCTGATCAAGCGCGACTGGGAATATTTGAAGGGCTCCGCAGCACCCCAGTTTTCCAACAACATGCGCCGGTGTTCCCTGTCCAAGGAGCACTGGGATTTCTACTGTAAGAGAGCCAACTACTACAAAGCTTTTGGCGACGATGACTCGGTCTATCGTGCGCTGCAAGAGTTGAAGACGCCGGGCGTAAAAGTGCCATCGTACAGGCTCGTGATGGTTGATGAGTTCCAGGACTTCAACAAGATGGAGGCCGAATTCATCGAGCTGCTGGCTGCGCACAGCAAGATAGTCATCGCCGGCGACGACGATCAGGCACTCTACGGTCAGCTGCGCGGCGCGAGTTGGGAGCATATTCGGGACAGAGCGGCGTCTGGCTCGACCTATAAGAGCTTTTCCCTCCCCTTCTGTAGTCGCTGTCCCGAGGTGGTCGTCTCGGCGGTTGACGACATCCTCAACGAGGCCGCTCGCCAGAACACGCTGATGGGCCGAGTGTCGAAGCCGTTTATCTACTTCGATAACGGCACGCGGAAGAACGATCCCCACATCGATGTCGTCACCAGCGAGCTCCAGGGCAGCGCGCACAATGCCTTCGGCAAGCATATTGCGGCTATCCTCCAAGCCGAAAAGAACAAGCCATCTCCTGAGGTTGCACAGGCACAAAAGGATAATGAGCCCGTAGCTCTTGTCATTGGCTCTCTCGCCCGCGTGAACGAAGTGCGAAGTTATCTTGCGAAAGCAGGACTTCCGAGCGTCTCGTCAGACGCCAAGACTAAGCCTAGGACAGAGGCCTATGACATCCTGGCGACCGACCCCAAATCCAACCTTGGATGGCGGATCGTCGTGGACGAGGAGTATGGGGACAAGGCGGCCCAACCTGTCCGCCTAGCGGTGCGGCACAAAAAGCCCCTCGTGGACGTCATCAACCAGGCGATGCGCAAGAAGATCGAGGCCGAGGTTAAAGCTTGGAAGAGCCGGACAACTGCCCCCTCAGGCGCCAAGAAAGCAGCAGCGGGACTGGACTTCCGAATCGAATGTGTCTCGGTCGAACGTTCGAAAGGAAAGGCCGCACCTTACGTCTTTCTGGTTGGCCTTAGTACTGCCTCTAAGAAGCCGGCGACCATCAATGATCTTGCGATCTGCCGATTTCTGGTCGCGCTTACGCGAACGCGAGCGAAGTGCTCGATTTTGCTGGCGAACAAGATCGCCGGAGCGGGACGTCCGATAGCTCAGACACCGTTTCCAGCAATCTCTTGGATCGCTCGGAAAAGAACAAGGGCTATCGCCGCGAAGTAGCAATGGAGCCCGCCCTTCGTCGGGTCGAGGTTGGTCAACGGAGCTTATCGATGCTCGTTATTGCTACAATGATCTTCAGTGAACCAGCACTAATAAACGCAGCAAGGACAAATGGCCGAACTTGATCGTAGAGATTCTGAGCCGCATTCCCTCAGCACCACGGCGCGTGGCGACAGCTTTCGGAACTCAATTGCGGCCATGCTTCGCGCAGCGGGTATTAGTGTGCAGACTGAGGTTCTGATCGGCCACAAGCGCGTCGATGTTTGTTTCGAACAATTTTCATTCGGCAAAAAGCGGCGATTTGTGTTGGAAGCAAAGAATTGGAGCACACCACTAGACAAGACCGACCTCGAGACAATCTATGGCGGCTAGGCACGAACAATCCTCCGCAATAGTGGGGCCCGCGTTATGGTTTAGCGCACGCATGGCTCATTCTCTTGGAGCGTGGCCAAGCCCCCTCTATTTCTCCATTTTTGAGATCATGCCGTTGGAAGTTCCTTGTTGGGAATCAAGGGTTCTTTAGTGCCAAATAGGTTTGCTGTTAGAGGCTTCGCACAGCTGGCAAGGCAGGCGACGAGCCAGACAGCCGATCTTGCTGTGGTAGTGCTTCTGCTATTCGATGCGGAGCCAATCTTCGCTTGGCACTACGTGTGGAGAGCGTGGGAATTGCCGGCAGCAATCGATCTTGGCTAGCCAGAGATGTCAGGTAGGTGCGAACCCCTTGTTCGCCTAGTTTTTTGCCGAATTTACAGAGGGATCAGATACGCCGGAACTCAACGCCGCCGAACACCTCTTGGCAACGCTTACTTTGTTAATATTCCGTAACGCCCAATTACACGAGCCTTTTGGCGCCACCCTGCAGATAGGAAACTCCTGATCTAGGCGTTACCCCAGATAATCAGTCAGCCCTCTTCCACAACGCCGCCCGCGCGAGCAGGCGTCGCGCTCGCTCGACGACGGGCAAGTCGATCATGCTGCCTTCAAACGCCACCGTGCCCGCACCCGCGGCCGAAGCGGCATCGAAAGCCGCGATCAAGCGTCGCGCGCGGTCGATTTCCGCGCCCGAGGCGCCGTACTCCTCATTGATAATCGGTACGTGCGCAGGATGGATGCAGGACGCGGTCGTGAAGCCCAGCGCTCGCCCGCGCCTCAGGCCCGTACGATAGGACTCGAGGTCGTCAATGTTGGCCAGCTGCCCCATTGAAACCATCGGCAGAATGCCGGCGGCGCGGCAAGCTGCGAGGCCCTGCATGGCGAACACGTACATGCTGTCGGCCGAGGGAGCAGCGCCAAGTTCAGTGGCCATGTCTTCACCGCCCACTGACATACCCGCCACACGCGGCTCAGCCGCAATAGCGTAGAGATGCGGCAGTGCGGCAGGTCCCTCTATCAGTACCAGGAAGCGGGTATGGCCGACCTCCATCCCCAGCGCTTCCTCGCGCGCCGTCACGAGCTCGGCCAGCAGCCGGACGTGCTCGGGGCCCATGACCTTGGGCAGCATCAGCGCGGCCACCCTTGGCATGACTGCCGTCGCGATGTCCGGCACGGCTAGTTCCAGAGGCCGATTGATGCGCACCACCACGTCGGCACCACTCTGGGAGACTCGCGGCACAGCCAACGGCAGCGCCTTGCGCGCTGAGTCCTTGTTCGCGGGCAGTATCGAGTCCTCAAGATCAAGGATTAATGCGTCTGCGCCGCGCGTATGCGCCTTGGCAAGGAAACGTTCGGAGAGGACTGGGACGAACAGAAGCGATCGCCAGGCCGGTAGGGATTTCGTCATTGAATGGTACTCATCCGTGTAATTGAAAACGCGCGGTCATTGCTGCATTCCGGCAACTGCCCGGCCACAAGGTCTTGCGCGAATTTATGGACCTTTGCGCCGAAATCAAATTTCCACTCCGCTTCGCTAGAGTATTGGACTCAGACGGCGCGGGAACGACTACCTTGAGGGACATAACGCATTTTCCACAAAGCAATCTTCTAGCCTTAAGTGTGCTCACAAAAAGTGCTGGAGTCTCCGAAGAGACTCCAGCAAGTCTAGGGAGGAAACGCCCAACGGGCGTGCCGCCATTTGCTGGTCACTTCGACCAGCCCGCTGGCGGCGGACGGAGCTGAGGATGTTATTTTTCGCTTTACGAATTTGGTCTGCCTTATCGCAGCACAAATGGGTTTGCCGGCGAGCCTTCTGCAGTTGAGATCCAGACACTCTTTGTCTCGAGATATTCTCGGATTGCTTCGATTCCGCTCTCTCGTCCGATTCCAGAGCTCTTCATGCCCCCAAAAGGCATCATATAGCTGACTGCCCGATAGGTATTGATCCAGACGGTTCCGGCCTTAAGTGCCGAAGACATTCGAAGCGCTCTGTTCATGTCTTTGGTCCAAACACCCGCCGCCAGTCCATAGATTGAGTCGTTCGCAAGCCGGACTGCTTCCGCCTCATCCTCAAAGCCAATAATGGATAAGACCGGTCCGAATACTTCTTCCCGGGCGATGCGCATGTCAGGTGTCACATCGACAAATATCGTCGGTTCGACAAACTGCCCACCCGGCAACTCGGGCGACGTCGCTGCCCCGCCGCCGAGGATACAGCGCGCACCCTCTGACTTTGCAATGTCAATGTATTCGAGGATTTTCCGGTACTGCGGACCCGTTGTTACTGGGCCGACATTGGTGTCCGGTAACATCGGATCGCCCTTACGCGCTGAGCGGCCGAGTTCCGCGACGCGTTGGCTGAACTCTTCGCGGATCGAATTCTGAACGAGCAAGCGAGAGCCTGCGATGCAGGTCTGACCGGTAGCAGCGAATATGCCGGATATTACGCCAGCTGCAGCAGCCCCCAGGTTGCAATCCTCAAAAACGATGTTCGGCGACTTGCCACCGAGTTCAAGCGAAACGCGCTTTAGAGTACGAGCGGCCTGCGCATAGATGCGAGCGCCAGTAGTGTCCGAACCAGTGAAAGTGATCTTCGCAACATCCGGATGGTCGACGAGCGCTGCACCCGCTTCTTGGCCATAGCCCGTCACAACGTTGAAGACGCCATCGGGAAAGCCCGCTTCTCGCGTAAGGGCCGCGAACTCTAGCGTTGAAGCGGACGCGAACTCCGATGGCTTCGCCACAATGGTACAGCCAGCCGCGAGCGCCGGTGCACACTTCCAGGCGATGAATATGAGCGGAGAGTTCCAGGCTGTCAGCGCCGCCACAACGCCCATTGGTTCATGCCGAGTGAAGGCGAAGGTGTCGGGCTTATCTATTGGGATGACGGCCCCTTCGATCTTGTCTGCCAAGCCGCCAAAATAACGCCACCACTCGGGATGGTAGTTGAGTTGGCCCCGCATCTCGGCGAGAAGCTTGCCGTTGTCCCTAACTTCAATCTCGGCAAGGCGCTCAGCATTCTCCGCGACAAGGTCGGCCAGCCGCAGCATTAGCTTGCCACGGCTCGACGCGGTCATCTTGGACCAAGGTCCTTCGCGGAAGGCATGGGATGCCGCTGCAACGGCGCGATCGACATCTTTCGCGCAGCCCTGGGGAATTCTGGCCCACGGCTCACCGCGATAAGGGTCGAGGCTGTCGATCCACTTGCCTCCGATCGGGTCGACATATTGACCGCCGATAAAGTGCTTGTAGGTCTTCAAGGTATGCTCCTTTGTCTCGTCTGTATTTCTGACAGCGGATAGCAAGCTACTAAGATTGCAATTCAACCCGCCCCAGCACGACGTCCTGATAGACGTCGAGCGACGGCAGGCCGCCGGTGTGCATGAAGAGCACCTTGGCGTTGGGCTTGAAGTGGCCCTGGCGGGCGAGGCCCATGAGGCCGGCCATGATCTTGCCGGTGTAGACCGGGTCGAGCAGCACGCCCTCGGTGCGCGCCAGCAACTGGACGGCTTCCACCATTTTCTTGTTCGGCACCGAGTACTTCGGCTGCCAGAAGCCGCCGTAGCTCTTGACCGCTTCCGGCGGGACCTTGCCGATGCCCAGCAGGTCCGCGATGGCCTGCGCCTCCTTGCGGACCAGCGGCTCCTGGTCGGCCGGATCGCGGCTGACGCCGATGCCGATCAGCGGGATCTTGATGTTGTTGCCGTAAAAGCCCGCGGCCATGCCCCCATGAGTGCCGGAGCTGCCCGAGCCGACGACGACGGCGTCGAACGCCACGCCCATGTCGAGCCACTGCTGCTGCATCTCCTGCACGCAGGCGACATACCCCAGCCCGCCGATCGCATTCGAGCCGCCACCGGGGATGACGTAGCCCTTGCGCCCCTCGGAAGCGAGTTCCTGCGCGATCTTCGACATCGCGGCACCCATGTCCGAGCCGCCCGGCACGACGGTGATCTTCTCGACGCCCATCAGCTCGAACATGAAGTTGTTGCCGCCAGCTTCCTTCTTGTAGCTGTTGGGCACGCGCTCCTCGATCACGAAGCGGCACTTCATCCCTTCCCTGACCGCGGCCGCCAAGGTGATGCGGCAATGGTTGGACTGCGGCGCACCGCAGGTGACCAAAGTGTCGGCGCCCTGCGCCAGCGCATCGGCGGCGAGGAACTCGAGCTTGCGGGTCTTGTTGCCGCCGGGGAACAGACCCAGCATGTCGTCGCGCTTGATCCAGATTTCCGGACCGGCGCCGCCCGGGCAGGTCTTCGCCAGTGCCTTGCTGAAATGCGGCATCCGCTCGATCGGCGTGGGGAACGGGGTGTAGCGACGACGCGGAAAACGGGCCAAATCCATTTTTAGACCTTCTCTAACTCTTCGCTCCAGCCAAAAAATTACGCCTCAGTGGGCCTGACCATCTCGCAATGGCTCGAAAAATATTTCCGACGGATGCCCCCGAGGCGGCCCTCGTGCTTAAGCTTCAAGATGCCTTCCGTCGTGGAACTAAGATCGTGCGTTCAAATGTGCAGACAATCGTGTCTTCCTGATTCCTGCCAATGGTGCGCACTTGAATAATACCAGCATCTCGCCGGGACTTAGATACTCGTGCGGAGAGCACTTCGCTCTCGGCATAAAGCGTGTCACCGGCATAAACAGGATGGGTTAGCTTAATATCCGTCCATCCCAGATTTGCAATTGCTCGCTGGCTAACGTCGCCAACGCTCATACCCACGAGCAACGCAAGTGTGAGCGGTGAGCAAACGATGCAACGGCCGAACTCTGTTTTACTCGCATAGACCTCATCGAAATGAATGGGATGAGTATTCATCGTGACGAGCGTGAACCAAGTATTGTCTGCTTGGGAGATCGTCCGACCAAGGGGATGTTTGTAAACATCGCCAATGATGAAATCTTCGTAGAATCGGCCGATCGTCTCACGAGAATACGCGCTCTGAACTTCTTTTGCGTCAGTAACCATGAGACCTCTCATAACTGATATGGTTCCGCTTCCATATGCCGATGCGATTGGACACAGATGTTTAGCCCTTCGATCTCACTTGAGTAAATTCTGTCCGAACTATTTCGGAATGCTCGCCCAAGGCCGGCACTGACTTAATTTGCAAAGATCGGTGCAAAGGCGATGCAGCAGTTGAGAATTCTGCGCCGCCAGAAGCACGCACTACCGTGCGATGCAATGCCGGATGTCTGGCCAAATCCGGCACGGTCGAATATCGACCCCAGGCCAGATCCTGCGCCTCAAGATCGGCAATAAGGGTCCCTTGCGAGAGATATTTGAATGCGGACTTAATGATCTCGTCTAGTAGCAGCCTATTGGTAAGACGTGCGGAGTTGTCGACGAACCGGGGATCATCAATGAGATCCTCTTGCCTCAACACTCCTCTGCAGAAGCGCCGCCATTCGCTTGAATTCTGAATAGCGATTATCAATTCGCCGTCCACGCACGAGAATCTCCCATACGGATAGATTTGCGCGTGAGACAATCCAACTCGCGGCGTCAGTCTGTCCGCATATTCGTAGTGCAACAGTGAGACGCTCATCCACTCTGCGATACCATCAAACATCGCAATTTCCAGTGGACGCCCCCGCCCTGTCCGCTCGCGCTCAAGCAGTGCTTCCAGAATCGCTGCGTGGGCATTCATGCCTGTGCAGATATCAGCGGCTGAAACGCCGACTTTTGTGGGCGCCTCTTGCGTTCCAGTAACGGAGCATAGGCCGCTCTCCGCTTGAACAATCATGTCGTAGGCCCGCATAGATCTGTACGACGTATCACTGCCATACCCGACGATATCGACTGCAATGAGCTTGGAATGTTCGGCCGCCAAAGTCGTTGCCCCGAGGCCAAGGCGAGCCGCAGCACCAGGCGCCAAATTCTGAACGAACACGTCAGCTCTCGAAACGATTTCTTTCGCCAGCGACAAATCGCCAGATGTCTTCAAATCAAGAACGACACTCTCTTTGCCGCGATTGAGCCACGCGAAGTATGCGCTCCCCCCATGCACCACCTTGTCGTAGTGCCGCGCCGTATCACCTTCTGGTCGCTCGATCTTAACTACACGCGCACCTGCATCGGCAAGCCGCAACGTACACATAGGCGCAGCTACCGCCTGCTCAATTGCAACGACTAACAAGCCTTCAAGAGGGAGCGCCATTTCTAGTAGCCCAAGTGGTATGACAATCTACCCATTCGCCAAAGCGAATGACCTGCGGCTTACGAAGTAAGCCCTGCTTGAGATCTCTCAATGAGCCTCTGAGCTATGACGAGCCGCTGAATCTCGTTGGTTCCCTCTCCAATCACCAACAACGGGGCATCACGGTAGAGCCGTTCCACGATGAACTCTTTACTGTAACCGTAGCCGCCGTGAATTCGCATTGCCTCGAGCGCGTTCTCAACCGCTGCTTCGGTCGCGAAGAGTTTCGCCATGCCTACTTCGAAATCGCACCGCTCGCCACGATCGAGCGCATTGGCGGCGTAATGAGTCAGTAATCGCGCGGCTGTGACCCGAGTTACCATATCAGCGAGCTTCAGTGCGATTGCCTGGTGCTCATGGATCGGCTTGCCAAATGTCTTGCGGATCTGACTATAGCGTACCGCCTCATCCAGAGCTGCTTGAGCGACCCCTACTCCTCGCGCGGCGACATTCACGCGGCCCAATTCCAGTCCAGAGAGGGCGCACTGCATTCCATGGCCTTCAACTTCTCCAATAAGATTACTAGCGGGTACGCGATAATCGTCAAAAATGAGCTCAGCGCTATCGATCCCTTTGTAGCCGAGCTTCTCGAGCTTTCGACTGACTGAAAATCCATTGCCCTTCTCGGCCAAGAACATGCTTATGCCACTGCGCCGGGGTTCTGCGTCGGGGTTCGTTTTGACTAAGAGAGCGAAGCACGTGCCGTAGATTCCGTTGGACATCCACGTTTTAGTACCGTTAACGACATAGTCGGAGCCGTCTCGTCGCGCAGTAGTTCTAATTGCCTGGATGTCAGTGCCACAATCCGGTTCGGTTAGTGCGAGGCCACCTCTGGTTTCACCAGAAGCAAATCGAGGCAAGAAGGCGCGACGCTGAGCCTCTGTTCCTTTCCTATGAACGATGTGAGCCATAATCAGATGCGAGTTGAGAATGCCTACGACCGACATCCACACCGCCGATATTCGCTCCACAATTCGCGCATAGGTGCTCGGGCGAAGGCCCAAACCGCCATATTCGGTGGGAATGACGGCCCCAAATAACCCAAGTTCCTTCATGCGTTCGACAATATCTTCCGGATAGATGTCGTCATGTTCGAGCTTCATGACGTAGGGCGCGACATCCCGTGCGAGGAATCGGTCCACGCTGTGAAGAATCAGCGCCTCTTGTTCTGCCTGTTCGGTGAGATCATTGATTTCGGATGACGTAGTGGCGGTCATTTATAAAGCTCCATTGACAACTGGGGCGCTTGTTTACCCAACAAGCGGCTCGGCGAAGGTTGCGAGGGTTTCTTCCGGGCCAATCCTCAGAACCGTTTCCTCGATCGTCATCGCTTTCCGACGACCGATCGCCAGCGCTACATTGTCGTAATATTTCTGAACAATATCGGCGGCCGATAGTGGACGGTCGGCGGCGCCTCGATTGACTTGTTCTCGATGCCTTAGCTCACCACCATCGCGGGTTCGCAGGACGACTTCGCCTGAGTAGGAACGAGGGAAAGGCGAGTTTGGATCGATGCTGTAATCGACACGGTCGGCGAGGCTAAGTATGCGCGGATCGTTAAGGGCTTCGGGCTCTAATTCTCCCAAAGTTATTCGCCCTCGTACCAGTGCAGCCGCGACTAGAAATTGAATACTGAAGCGAGCGTCATAGTCACTCTTAGGACGGCGCTTGGCCGCAACGGGCTCGCACACAATATTGACTATCTCGCGAGGAACGAGCACTTCGGCTCGGTCGATCTCTTCGATATTGGGACTATGAGCGCCGCGCAAGATTAAGGCCGCGTCGATCGCCCCATGTGCCAGGTGGCAGACCGGAAATGGCTTTATTGCTGTCTTCAGAAGCTCCCAGTCAGTGCCGAGTCCCTCCGAAGCGAGCCGAATATCGCATCCATCGATTTCCCGCCCGAGGTAGGCGTTATAGAGACCAAACCGGCCACAATAGGGATAACGTGGACCAGTGAACCCGTGTTTAGCGTGTGCAGCCGCCGCTAGGCCGGCCTGCGCTGCCCAGCCTGGATGGAGACGCTTCGTCCACGCCCCCTCTTCAAGAAACTCCATGCTGCCGGATGCAAACGAAAGTGCGATGCCCTGAGCATGAACGAGTTCTGTTTCAGAAAGGCCAAACAATCGTCCGGCGGCTAACGCACAACCGAACACCCCCGCTAAGCCCGTAGGATGAAAGCCTACTTGATGAAAGCCGCCTTGAGCGACCGAGGCGATCCGAGTGGCAACTTCGACTCCGAGCACATAGCAAAGAATCGCCTCTTCCACGGAGGCGCCCACTTTGACGCCCGCGGCCAGTATTGTGGGAAAGATGGAAGCTGTCGGATGGATCACACCTTTGGTGTGTGTATCGTCGAAGTCTAACCCGTGACAAAGAATGCCATTTATTAGCGCGGCATCCCGCATGGGCAAACGTGTCGGAAGCCCGATGACAGGCGCTGTCCCTCCGGAATCCGCAAGCATTAGCGCCGCCGTTAAGGCCCTATGAGAAAAATCAAACTTTCCCGAAACGAAAGCAATGCCGATAGCATCGAGTAAGTGATGGCGCGCTCGGGTGCGAACTTCGGCAGGGACTGCGTCCGACGTCGCCGAAGCAACGAATCGTGCATAGAGACGAGCGGAGTCGTCAGTGGGATTAAGTCCTGGCGTACACTTTGTTTGGAGCGCGAGACTAGTCATCGTTCACGCATCTCGTACTCGCGAGCCATCTACGTTCTGGCCTGCGCCGACTTTTTTCGACCACACCCATCACTTTCCCCACCGTGCAGCGACCAACCGCAGAGTTTTTCGTCGGACTTCGCGTGCACGGCTCTTACACATCGACGAAGGCAACGAGTAGCTCCCTTGACAATGACCATATATGTACGAACATATTATGGTCAAGTAGTTGAGTGAGCCGTGCAGCCACACTTGGTGAAGCACGGCCATTCGGAGAGCAGTAAGGATGCAAGCGACTCGCAGGCGTCCATCAATTTCGAAACGTGGAGATAGAGGCATGCCTACCGTGGCGTCGGTAATTGTTTCGATGTTGGAATCTGCAGGTGTCGATCGAGCGTTCTGTGTATCCGGCGAGAGCTATCTCGCGCTCCTCAATGAGCTGGAGTCTCGTGCGACGATCGACGTTGTAACATGTCGGCAAGAAGGTGGCGCCGGCATGATGGCGGTTGCCGATGCCAAGCTGACTGGCCGTCCCGGCGTATGCATGGTGAGTCGCGGCCCTGGAGCCGCCAACGCAGCCATAGGCGTTCTAGCCGCGCAGCAGGACACTGTTCCGCTTTTGCTCCTGGTGGGACAGGTTGAGAGCACTCTCCTGCGAAGAGATGCATTTCAAGAAGTCGATTACTCCAAGTTTTTTTCCGGGACGGCAAAATGGACTGCCGAGCTCAATGATCCGCGGAGGGTTCACGATGTGATGTCTCGCGCACTGCACATCGCGCAGTCAGGGACACCCGGTCCGGTCGTAATCGCATTGCCAGAAGACATTTTAGCTTTAGAAGCAGATATGGCGCAGGCGCCCGTTTGGCGGCCGTCGCGAGATTCCGTCGACCAATCTACTCTCGAAGAGATCGCGGCTTTAGTCAGGAAGGCTGAAAGGCCGTTGATAATTGCGGGCGGAGACGTTGCAAATCCTGCTGCACGGGCGGCGCTGTACGCCGCCGCAATGGCGTGGCAGATCCCGGTTCTCTGTAGTTTCCGTCGATACGACCTCTTCCCCAATGCGCATCCTCTTTTCGCGGGTGAGTTGGGGTTCTTCAACAAGCCCCATCATATCGCTCGATATCATGAGAGTGATCTCGTCATTTCGGTCGGCACCCGGCTGGGAGATCTGACGACTCAAGGGTACACGTTTCCGCGCTCACCCAATCCAGCACAGCCGTTAGTACATGTGTACCGAGATCCGGCAATGATTGGCGTGAATTTCACGCCTGACATCGGCGTCGTCTGTAGCGCGGAGAGGTTTCTTCGAGCCTTTGCCGATATGCATCCAAAGGCGGGCCCCGACCGGTCCCGCTGGATACTAGAGCTAGGGCGATTTCGCGCCGAAATCGCGGAGCTTCAACGCGCTGAAGCGCCGGATGGAGTCGCCTTCGGCAACGTAGTTCTAGAGATGGGGCAATACGTCAAACCAGACGCCATCGTTTCAATGGACGCAGGCATATCGGCGGCAATGCTCTATCGGCATTATAACTGGACGCCACCGCAGCTTTTGCTCACCCCTATTGCAGGAACCATGGGATGGGGCATTCCAGGAGCGGTTGCCGCCGCCCTTCGTTTTCCAGACCGACAGATCATTTGTATGATCGGTGACGGTGGTCTTCTTATGGGCGGCATGGAGTTAGCAGTCGCGGCGGAACGCAAGCTGCCGATTACAATCATACTTGCGAACAACAAGAGCTACGGTGCAATACGGCTGAATTTGGAGAGAGAGTATCCTGGCCGGCAAACCGCCACAGTCTTGCACAATCCGGATTTTCAACAGTTAAGCGCAGCATTCGGCTGCAAGACATACCAAATCATCAACGACGACGAGATAGCTTCAGTCCTAGCGTCTGCCTTTAGCACGCGCGCACTTACGCTCGTCGAAGTGCGGACAAGTCTACAAGTCGCCCTCGCAAAGCTGCAGCCGGCCGCCGTGGTTTCAGATGCGAGCGTGTAAACTTGCTTACCTCTCTTTTTGCGGTGCTTCTTCGCCGAACGCGCGCTGCATTTGGCAAACCCACTGTTATTGCTCACGTTAGACGAGCGCAATTGGAGCCGAAGCAATTCGATTGCCCATAGGAATTCGCTGATAAGGCCTCGCTGATCTATCAATTTTGTAAGAGGTGATTTCCCATGCTCCATTTCTTGCCCAGTGAATTTAAGGATCGGATTCAAAGGACTTGTGCTGCTATTCAGCGCGAGCAGCTAGATGGGATGCTAATTTTCAGACAGGAGTCGATGTACTGGTTAACGGGCTTCGATACCTTTGGGTACGTGTACTTCCAGTGCCTAGTTCTAGGCGCCGATGGCAAACTCACACTTCTTTGTCGTCGCGCGGAAATTGATCAAGCTCGTGAGACTTCAATTATTGACGATACCCGCATTTGGATCGACGGACACGGAGTCAATCCTGCTCTCGATCTTCGGGCGTTGCTCGAAGATCGCGGATTTCGCGGTAAGCGCCTGGGTATCGAACTAGAGGCCTACGGACTAACCGGCCGCAATTGTCTTCGGTTAAGCGCGGCGTTGGAGGGCGTGTGCTCTCTCGTCGACACATCCGAGCTGATATCTCGTTTGCGCCTAACGAAGAGCGCGAATGAGCTTAAGTACGTCCGACGCGCGGCCCAACTTGCTGACGATGCCCTTACCGTTGCCCACAATCTCGCCGGCCCAGGCGTTGATGAGGCGGAAATTCTTGCGGCTATGCACTATGAAATCTATCGGGGAGGTGGTGACGACCCGGCCAATGAGTTCATCATTGGGTCGGGCAAAGAGGCCCTCATGGTGCGGTATCATTCGGGGCGTCGTCGCCTTGACCCCAGAGATCAACTCAATATCGAGTTCGCGGGCGTGTACCGACACTATCATTCATGCTTGATGCGCACGATTTGCATCGGCGACCCCTCTCCACTGCACGTCAAGTACCACCGCGTTGCGACTGATGCGCTGCGTGCGTCCACAGCCGCCATGACTGTGGGCTCAACTATCGGAGAGGTGTTTGATGCTCACGCACGTGTATTCGATGCGAGCGGGCTGAAGAAATGGCGACTTCATGCCTGCGGCTATGCTCTCGGAACCACCTTCGCGCCGAACTGGATGGACTGGCCAATGATTTATGGAGGGAATCCAGTGATGGTCGAGCCCAACATGGTCTTTTTTCTACACATGGTAGTCATGGACGCAGAAAATCACATCGTGATGTCCCCCGGTGTCACGGTCGTCACCGGTGATGGAGGTTGCGAGATTCTCTCGCGCCATAATCTCGATCTCGTTACCAAGTGATGGTCATCTGCAAATTAATCGATTGGCTTTTAATGTTGCGATTCAGTGGCTGTTTGGCTCCCGCTCGACACTCGATAGCGTAGCCAGACCACCCAAGGACAATTCTGGGTCAGTCGTGGATAAGAAAGGGCTCGCCCGCCGAGAATTTCCCGACGCGGGTGCCAACAGACTCAAGCACCCAGGCGGTCACAGCTCTAACTATTACCGATGGTTCCTTCGGTGTTATTAGCCAGTACGCGCGCTGTTCGTAGACTTCAATCTCTGAAAGCTCCACCAATTCCCTGCTTTGGATCTGCGTACTGACAAGAGCGGTGGGGCACAACGCTACGCCCTGGCCGGAAGTCACTGCGGTACTGAGCAAGCCGTAGTCTTCAAAGACAATGCCATTTGGCTTCACTGTGCTTTTTAGCCCACATTTGGCGAACCAGGCCGTCCATCCCGCCTCGCTGCCATCATGAAGGAAGTCCGCGCGCAAAAGATCTTGCGGTGAATTGATTGGTCCGAATCTTTTGAGGTAGGCCGGGCTGCAAACCGGCCGCGCACAACCCTCAAAGAGTTTGCTAGCGGCACCAGGCCCTGTGTAGCTACCGGAAAAGCCGCTGATTACGATATCCGCATCAATCGGGACACTCGAACTGTCGCCCTCTGCGTACACCAGATGTGGGAAAAGAGTTGGTATCGATGAGCGGAGCGCCGGCAGCGCCGGTATGAGTATCTGGGTCGCAACGGACGGCACGCACGCTATGGTGACGACTACCTCGCCGGCACTGCGCTCAGTCGCTCTACACGCTTTCTCAATTGCCTCTAGCGCTGGCCTGAGTTGAGCCGCTAACTCAAGCGCGATTTTATTTGGACGAAGCGCTCGACCTTCACGCCCAAATAGCGGACAGCCGAACCACTGTTCCAACGCCGAGATTTGCTGGCTCACGGCGCCATGCGTGACACACAGCGCGTCTGCTGCAGCCTGAAGACGGCCAAGCCGCATTACCGCATCAAAGGCGCGAAGGGCCGCAAAGGGAGGAATTCGCGATCGCATATGTTAGGACATATAACAGGTCTGGTTATTCTAATTGATTTGCCATGCTCCAAACACACTAAGTACTCTTTGCGCGCACATACAGCAAAGACGCATTATTTCCGGCGCCGAGCACGCCACTACCGACCACGAGAGGGCCTAAGAAGATGTCAGCAATTACTACTACAGGTTGGCCGTTTAGCACGTTCCACCACGTAAACGTTCTCGTCGACGATTTGCCCGCCACCGAGAAATTCCTTGGTCAAATCGGTATTCCGATTTTCGATTATCCGTGGCGTGACGGCTGGACAGAGATCACGACTGATCCAGAAGTGTTCAAAGAGCTTGGCTACAAACGCGCGCTGATCGGCAATACGCACTTTCAGTTCATGGGCGCTGGTCCAAGCGAAAGTGGGCATAAAGACTTCATTAAGAAATTCAGTAAGCGCGTATTCAGTGTCGGCTTCCTAGTCAGCAATGTCGATGCGGCAGAAAAGGAACTCATTGGGCGCGGCCTGAAGGTGCTCAAGAAGGGACGTCGGTCTGACGGATTTGGATATACGTACTTCGACACCTTTGATCGGCTCGGAATCAATATCTGTCTTCGGCAAAATGCCAACGACATGATTAACGGACCGTAAAGCCGAGCTTTAATTGACGACGATCGCCCCAGGTTTCGGGCGATCGCCTTATAGCTTCTCGGGATCGTGCGGAAGAATAGAATTTGACGTCCTTCACTATCGGGACTCCCAGTTCTCAAATGAATTCGATCTCGTCGTTGGCGCAAGCGACCGCTTAACTTTGTAGGCGGCCACTAGCAGCATCGAGGACTGATGTAGCCGGCCGCCACCCTGCCTCAGTATTCGCGACACAGCGCGCGGGTCTCAACAGCAGAGCGCATTTGCTTAGAGGAATGCGTGGCTTCAGAAGCCAGAAGACGGTTCTACCTGCCCTCACACTGCGCCCTTAGTGGCAAGCTACTACGCAATTTGATTCACCTTTCGCGCTCGGGTGTCTCTCAGCAGCCAGCTGCGACTGGATACGGGCCAGCCTCCATCAGCAGTTCATGTTAAACATGAGTATGTGGCGCCGCATGCGCGTTAGGCTTTGGGCGCATGTGGCAAGATCGGTGCTTTAAGAGGGTGGAGATGGCCATTTCGAACACAATCAAACGAGCGCTGATTGTACTGGCTCATCCCGAGCCACGTTCATTTAACGCGCAAATGAAGGACGCAGCAGCTGAGCAGCTCCGAGCATCCGGAATCGCAGTAGCCGTTTCCGACCTCCACCAACTTGCGTTTGATCCAGTTGAAGCTTCGCACCACTTTCCGGTCCGGCAGGATCCAGACTGGTTTCGGCCACAAGCAGAGCAGCGGTACGCGTTTGAGCAAGGCGCAGTAAGCCTCGATGTGAAAGCAGAAATCGAGAAGCTTCAGTGGGCGGACTTAGTGATATTCCAGTATCCACTCTGGTGGTATGGAATGCCCGCCATTTTGAAAGGCTGGATTGATCGCGTGTTCACCTATGGTGGCGTGTATACGTCCCGAGAGCGCTATGACCATGGAAGGTTCCAGGGCAAACACGCCATGCTGTCGGTCACCGTCGGCGCACCACAATCTACATACGGCCCTTCAGGCAGAAATGGTGATATTGACTTAGTTATGTGGCCTTCGTGCTTCACACTTTATTACGTTGGCTTTAGCGTCCATCGCCCGTTTGTTAGTTATGGAGTAGAAGGCGGACTACAATATTCCAACACTAGTACGATGCTGGAGCGATTGAGCTTACAGAAAGACGCCTTCAAAACTCGAATTGCAGGTATCGAGTCCGACAAGCCGATGGAATTCAATCGCTGGGAAGACTGGGATGCAGATGGACGGCTTCAAGCAAGCGCCCCCGCGTTTAGCCAATTTATTCGCCATCCGAAGAGTTCCTAAGTTCACAGACCAGTCACGCTGCTGCACATTTGAGTGGCCCGTTCAGAGGTTCGTTACGGAGTACTCAACGCATCGGCACAATAGTTCTCTCCGGGTGAGCGCTTATCTCTCATCCGTGCCTACAGTCTTGGGCAAACTTGACGAGGCGGATGCAACCCTCAGCTACTGCATCATCTTTGGCTGCGAATGACATCCGCAGATAACCTGGCGCGCCAAATGCGGAACCGGGCATTACCGCCAATCCAACTTCCAGTAGAAGCGCGGCCGACAGGTCACTATCCAAGGTAAGGTGATGGCCTTGCGGGCTTTTCGACCCGAGCAGACTCTCTACACCGATCCAAAAGTAAAACGCCCCGTCGGGTGGTGTAATCTCTAACTGATTTGTTTGCGCGAGGATCGCCAAACCACGCGCGCGACGGCGAGCATAAATTTCACAGGTTTCCGACGGGAACTCGGGCGCTGCAGACAGTGACCCTTCAGCGATTGACTGGGCGACCACGCAACCTCCATTTGTTACGTGCGATTGCACCGCCATCATCGAGTTTCGGAGCCATGTTGGCGCTCGAGCATAGCCTACTCGAAGACCCGTCATGGCGAAGCTCTTCGAAAATCCACTACAGCTAACCGATCTCTCGAGCAGATCCGATCCTAGAGCTCCTATGGTCGTAACTTCGACGCCGTCATAGCAAATGTCTTCGTAGATATCGTCGGACAAGACCATGATGCGCGGGTGACTGCGGATGACCTCAGCTAACGCCGCGAGTTCGCTCTTGCGATATACTGCCCCTGTCGGATTTGATGGGGAATTAAGGATTAACCACCGTGTACGCGAAGAGAGGGCATCAGCTAGCTGACTTGGCGTAAGCTTAAATCCGGTCTTCGATGTCGTTGCCACGATCTTTGCATTGCCGCCCGCGAGGGCCACCATCGCTGGATATGAGACCCAATGTGGAGACGGGATAATAACTTCGTCACCAGGCGTGGTGGCTGCGAAAAGTGCTTCGAACAAGACCTGCTTCGAACCTGTGCCCACTATGATGCTGGCCGCATCGCAAGCAACGCCTTGGCGACGGGCGATGCGTTCTGCGATCGCCGTCCTAAGTTCGAGCGATCCTGGAATCGGCCCATAGGAGAGATTTCCACTCCGGATTCGCTCAATTCCAGCCTCTCGCGCCGCTTCTGGCGGAGGCATATCCGGTTCACCGCCGGCTAGATCTACGATGTCTTGTCCAGCTCGCTTCAGCTCTCGCGCACGCTCCATTATTCGGGCTGTGGGCGATGGTGACACCGCGGCCAGTCTCGGATTCAGGCT
>Ga0206869_1090_pt1 | contig 18563 bp, 12 predicted proteins | sample Alteio_BWOrgCont_35_FD_152618 | JGI IMG/M metagenome (GOLD analysis project Ga0206869, IMG submission 152618) | Enriched cells from forest soil in Barre Woods Harvard Forest LTER site, Petersham, Massachusetts, United States -... | ecosystem: Environmental > Terrestrial > Soil > Temperate forest >... | reverse complement strand
TGGACCATCAGGCCCACCGCGCCGTTGACCAGTTTCCCCTGCGACGTCATGCCGCCCAATACCAGCGTGTTGTTGCCCGGGCCGACCAGATCGGTGATCTCGATCGTCGCCGGAACGTAGGCTCCGCCGCCGGGCTTGTCGCCCAGCTTCGGCACCGCGGCCTCCTTGCCGTTGACCCACGCCTTGATCCCGTCGACGCGCGAGGCTATATGAATGAATAGGCGCTTCCCCTTGGCCGCCTCGGGGACGTGGAACGCCCTTGCGCCACAGACCCAGCCGTCGTTTCCGTCGCCGGCGACGAGACCGATTTCATTGGCGGAAGTGACCGCCGCGCCGGGGGCCGGGGCTTCGAGCGCTCCGGGACCGGGGCCTTCTTTTTCACCCATGCGCACCGCCGACCAGCCTTCACGCAGGTCCGTGACCGGTGTCATCGCACGGCTTGGCACGAGGAGGAACGGCAGGTCGACGTCACTGCCTTCCACACGATAACGGATTCGCGTGGAGCGGTTTTCGATTCCGACTGGAAAGCCTGGTACTTCGACAAGGCTGATTTTGGCCTGCGGATTGAGCGCAATGATGTCCAGTTCGACGCCTTCGGGTGTGACGATATGGGCCTGATTGCCATTGGTCGTGACCTGCCCGCGGGCGAAGACCTGCCAGTCGAACGTGAGCGACGGGCCGTCGGTGCGGATCGTGTCGCGGACGATGAAATAGGAATCGCGCACGAGCAGCGATGTACGCACCATCGACGCGATCGGGTAGCGCGGTTTGTAATATTCGGTCACGTCGCCGGCGATTAACTTGAGATTGGGCAAGTCGGAAAACGCGCTTAGATGGCCCTCGCGCGACTCGGCGGGCGAGTACTGGCCTTCGTCGTTGATGACGATGGAGTTGGACCCGCCGATCAGGCCGTAGGCGAAACCCTTGACCCAGTTCTTGGGGTTCCAGTCGGGGATAAAGGTTCGATAGTAGCTGGTGACGGCCTCGACTTCGCCCTCGCCCATGACCTCGCGGAACGCATCCAGCGGATAGTCGAAAATGGCGCAGACTTCCTGGCCCGGCGTGCCGTCGGTGAAAATCGGCGAGCCCCAGCAGTCGAGCGAAATCATGTTGGGGTTCACTTGTGCCCGGCCGCAATAGACGCTGGGGCCGCACTCGTCCCAGGCCTGGAAAAGCCGCCATTTCTGGCCTTTTTCAACCAACGCTCCGCCCACGTTGGGGATCGCCCAACTCGGAAACGGCTCGGCGTCGACATCGGCGCCAAGATCCTCGGGCCACCAGATCAAGGTCCAGAGTTTGTCGTCGCTGCCCCAGGCGATGAAGCCCGGTTCGACGCCCAGGCCCAGTTGCTCGATGACATTCAGCGGCGCGGGATCGCCCGTTTTGCGGGCCAGGTATGCCAGGCCCATAATCGAGGCGCAGCGCATCCAACCGTAATGGTCCCACGGCGGCATGAGCCCGGACGGGCCGATGATCTTGTGATAAGTCTGCAACACTTCGCGCGGCGTGACATTCGAGGGCGGGAAAGGCTTGTTGATGATGTCGGTCCCGGTCACCTGCTCCATCAATGCGCAATACCAACTGACGATCGGGGCCACGATCTGGCAGAAATAAGTCGACCCTTCAAATGAATAGCCTCCCTGCGGCGAGAGGGCGAAAATATCAGGGAACCGCATCACGCCAGCGTCGAAGAGAAGCTGAGCCCGAAGATCGGTTCCTCGCTTGACGCCAAAGAGATAGCCGACCAGGGCACAGCAGAAACTCATGGCGGAAATCTGGTTGTCGAAGGTACGCACGCGCGATTTGGCGATGTTGTAGGGATGCTTCAACGTGTAGTCGAGGATGGCTTCCTTGATGTGCGCGTGATCCTGCGCCGACACGGAGGGCGAATCGGCGATCCAGTCGTAAACCACCGCGAGGCGCGCCATGGGCGCCGAGTTGCACCAGGTATGGAAGTGGACATCGAGGGAAAAATCGCCGGCGCGGTAGAACTCCATCGCGCTCTTCAACTCGGCGAGGGCGGTCCTGGCGTATTTCTCGTCGCCGGTGACGAGGGAGAGTAACGCGGGGTAGTAGCGCCCGTTGCCGTCGGCGTTGGGAAGGGCCTGGAGATTCTTCCAGAGGTAGGCAACGGTTCCCTTGGAGCGGGCGATCTTGGCGCGGAGGGCCTGGACGTCGGGAACGAAAAGATACTCGCGGGTTGTGAGAGGCATCGGGAGTTTAACCTTGTACTTGTTATCGTTGGTTTATTTCAAGTACACGTTAACGGGAGTGCGGGCGGTGTCAATCGAGGCACGAACATGAGCGAATAGGAACCATGCGTTTTCCATGGCCCTTCCCGTCCGCATCAACTGTTTGGTGGATCGTTTCTTCCCGGTTTTTCGGCTTAAAACAGGGCGATTTGGAAAAATCCCCGATGCACCGATCAGGAATTTCCGTAGGCGATCCAATAATCGAACGGTCGATGTCAGTGTCTATAATCGAACGATTCGCACGTATTCCCCGACGACTGTTCGTCGGCATTAACCGTGCGATTTTCAACAAAGGAGAATACCATGGCTCAGCTTCCACGGTTTTCACGCGTAGCGCCTCTTGTGGCCGCTCTGGTGGCCTTGTCCGCCGTTGCGACTTTCGCGGACCACGATCACGATCGCGAACATCTGGATCGACACGAAACCAGGCGACTGGTCCGTCGTCTGGATGAACAATCGAACGTCCTGCAGGACCGTATCGACGATTGGATCGATGAGCGCGGCAAGGAACGGACCCATTTGGCCGAGGAACTCAACCACCGCCTGGACCATTTTGAGAACGCGGTGATCGCGCTGCGGTCCGGAGTGCTTTCCCATGACGATCCGTGGGACATTCGCGACAACGCCAAAGCCGTGATCGATGCGGCCATCGACTTGCACGCGGGCCTTGAACACGCCGATTACCTGCCCAGGGAATCCTGGAGGGAATGGGACGGCCTGCGCGGACACGTCAACGATCTGGCAAGGCTTTACCACCTTGAACCGATCGGCGAACGCTGAATCCGAGAAAAAGAGAAGATGCCAATCGGGAGATTGGCGTTCCGGCGCTACGGAGTCAGGACGATCTTCCCGATGTGCGCGCCCTTTTCCATTTCCGCGTGGGCGGCGCGGACCTCGTCGAGTTTGTATCTCGCGGCGATGTGCTGCTTGAATTCGCCGGATTCGAAGCAGGCCAGGATCGACGCGGTCGCGGGACCGTAGGACTGGGCGCCTTTGGCCGACATCTCGCCGATGGACCAGCCGCGGATGGCGGCCGATTTTCTAATCAACGGCTGCACATCGACGACGCCGGGCGCGCCCAGGAGCCCGTAGACCCAGATCGTCCCGTACTGGGCAAGGGTGCGGATTTCGGTGTTGAGGTATTCGCCCGAGGCGACCGGATCGAAGTAGACGTCGACGCCGCGCGAGTCGGTGATCCTGCGGATGTCCGTGTGCCAGGGGAGCATTTTGCCCTGGTCGTGGGTGACGACGATGTGGTCGAATTTGGCGGTCGGGATGGTTTTTAGGGCATCGACTTTGGAGGCGCTGGTGGTCAGGCCGATGGTGATTCCGCCCAGATGCTTAACGACCTGGGCGGCGGCCAGGGCCACGCCGCTGGAGGCGCCCGGGAGGGCGACGATGGCGCCTGGACTTACATGTTGATAAGTGTCGAGGCAGCCCCAGGCGGTCAGGTAGGTGAGCCAGATCGCGCCCAATTGGTCGTCGGGAAGGACGCTTGGCGCGGGGATCGTTTGGGCGGCGTCGCAGAGGTAGTGGGAGCGGTAGGTGCCGCCGCCGAGGTCGGGATTGGCGGCGTCTTTTCGACGCGGGGCGTCGGGGGAAAGGATGACGCGCTGGCCGGTATGGCGATCGGAAACGCCCGGGCCGACGGCTTCGATGATCCCGCCGCCTTCGAGGCCGGTGGTGAAGGGCGGGTCGCCGGAGATGAGTTTGTACTGGCCGCGCCGGGCCATGAGTTCGGCATAATTAAGGCCGATGCTGGTGATGCGGACCAGGACTTGTCCAGGTCCGGGCGCGGGCGTGGGGCGTTCGACGACATCGAAGACGTCGGGGCCGCCGAAGGCGCGGGCGATGACGATTTTCATGGGGAGTCTCCTGTTTGTCGGGTGGTCGGGATTTGGTTAGTTAGTTAGCCGGACGCGCAAGCGACGGTCTTGGCTGGTCGTGCGATCCACGTCAACCGGTTTGGTCAACACGCAAGCGACGTCATCTCGGCTCTGCCGGGATTAAGAAATTCGGTCGTACGCGTGTTCACCAAACCGGTTGACGTGGATCGCACTTCCGGCCAAGACCGTCGCTTGCGCGTCCGGCTAACAAGACCGTCGCTTGGGCGTCTGGCTAACAAAACCAGAAATTTACTTCTTCTTTCCCAGCCCGTTGAGGAGTCCAAATCCAGTGTCGATCAGTTGATCGGTGGTGGGCTTCTTGGCCGGCGCCGCGGGAGTCGCCGCGGGAGCGGCCCCTGGAGCCGCCGGGTTGTCCGCGGCGACGGCCGTGGTATTGCCCCAGGTGACTTTAGGCCGATTGGTCCACGAATGCGTGAACCATGGGAACGAGGCCGGCGTGGGTCCCGATCCGGACCCTGAGTTGTTCATCACCTTGCCGCTCAGGTCGCCGACGAGTCCGGCGATCTGGCCCGCGCGTCCGCCGACCTGGGTTGCGAGGATGGGGGCGAGCGTGTCGGTCACGAATCGCACCCAGTCGGGCTTGACCGAGGCGGCCGGTCCGGCGGCGGCGATCTCATAGAGGGCCGTCGCGGGGATTTTGCTGGAAAGCTTGGGAATCTGGCGAACGGTTTCGCCCGGCAGGCCGAAGACGACTTCGGCGTTGAACTGCTTGGGATCGCTGGGGTCCTGGAAGACGCGGGCCTGGGTCCCAAGGAGGAGGTCGCCGGTGTCGATCCAGACGTCATTGGTGAGGATTTGCCCGTCTTTGACGCTGAAGGTGCAGGTCGTGAAGGTGGCGGTGTAGGGATCGGCCTCGCTTAAGTGGCCGCCGACGGCATTGAGGGCGGTGGTCAGGCCGGCCATGGTGGGGCTCTTTTTCAAGGTGAGCTGATCGGGGGCGATGGTGCCGTTGACAGTGACGGTCTTGAAGTCGCTGTATTGAACCGGCGCGATCTGGCCTTTCATGATGGTCATGACGATGGGGTTTCGCCCCGACTGGGCGTCGCTGAAGATCGGATCGATTTTTGAGAGGAATTGATTGGTCAATTCCGGCGTGACCTTGAAACTGCCCACGGCGTTCTGCGTCAAGCTGAAAAGGCCGTTGGCGATGGCGAATCCGGGCGCGTCGAGCTTCACGTTGGCGCCGCTGGCGTGGAGTTCGCCGGTGACCGTCATCTTGTTCAGGTCGTTGCCGGCGAGATTGACCGTGGTCTTGAACGACGAATCCAGGGTCGGCCCGACGGCGCCGACGGCGCTGGCTTTCTGGGCCTCGGCGGCGGCTTTGGCGTCGTCCATCGACTGGCCTTGCAGCGGTGTGATAGGCTTGAGGTCCATCATCGCGTCGATCGGCAGCGCCGTGGTCGACTCGGTGATGTCGATGGGCGTGGTCAACAGGTTCATCGTGCCGTTGACGAGGGCCAGATTATGGATGTCGACGGTAAGGCCGACTTTGGCGTCGGCATCAGGATATTTGGAGGAACCGGTGGCCTTGAACGGCAGGGCGAGCGAGAGCTTGAGGTCCTTGCTCCAGTTGGTGGCGTCGACGACGACCTTTGCCTGGCCAAGCGTGAGGATGCGCCCCGAGGCGGCCTTGAGAGCGCCGCCGGCGGAAGTGGTGACGGTGATCAGGGCTTTGGAACTGGCGGGGTCGACGGTCATGGCGGGCTTGACGGCGTTGGGACCGGCCGGAGTAGGCGGCTGAACCATCACGACGTGAACGCCGGATAGGCCGGTCGAGATCGTGATCGGAGCCGTCAGGGCGGGCGAACCGGGCGTGGTGTTGAGCAGGGCGGCGGCCTCGGGCGTGAGCGTGAACTGAACGTTGGTGTCGTCGGCGACGTCAAGGTTCTGCCTGGCGTAGGCGGCCTCGACCAGGGCGCTGATGTTCTTGGATTTCATGGCGGCGGAAAAGCCGATTTGAATCTTGGCCGGGTCGCCTCCGTTCAGGTTGAAGGAACCCTTGGTGGTCTTGAACTGGGCGTCGAAGGTGGGGCCGACGAGGGCGAGCAACTGGGCCTTCTGCGCCGCGGCGGCGGCCTTGGCCTGGTCCATCGTTTGATTAGTGCCGGGGGCCGGAGCCACCGGCTTGAGGTCCATCATCATGTCCAGCGGGATGCCCGACAACGACGCGTCGATGTCTATGTTGGTGTTGAGTACGTTGGGCGAGCCGTTGGCCATCGACAGGTCGTGGATGTCGACGGCGAGTCCGGCCTTGACGTCCGAGGCGGCGGCGCTGCCTGCCCCGCTGATCTTGAAGCCGGAGTTAAGCGAGAGCTTGAGATCCTTGCTGAAATCGCGGGCGTCGAGGACGACTTTGTTTTGGTTGAGCGTGACGGTGCGCCCGACGCTGGCGAGTTTGAGCGAGCCGCCGGTGGTGGTGACGGTGATCATGGCCTTGGAGTTGGCGGTGTCCAGGGTCATGGCGGGCTTGGCGTCGGAGCCGGGTCCGGGGGCGGGCGTGGGCGGCTGAACCAGGACCAGATGAACATCCGACAACCCGGTCCTGATGGCGATCGGCGTCGTCAACAACGGCGCGTCGGGGTTGTTATTGAGCGCCGCGGCGGCTTCGGGAGTCAGCGTGAACTGGATGTTGCTTTCGTTGCTGATGTCGAGGATCTGCTTGGCGAACGCGGCTTCGATCAGGGCGCTGATGTTCTTGGACTTCATGGTGGCGGTGACGCCGACGGCCAGTTTGGTCGGATCGCCGCCGCCCAGGTTCATGGAGTTCTTATCGGTTTTGAGCGAGACGTCGAAGGTCGGGCCGACCAGGGCGATGAGCTGTTCCTTCTGGGCCTCGGCCGCGGCCCTGGCTTGGTCTATTGTCTGATTAGGCGCCGCGGCCACGGGTTTGAGGTCCATGAGCAAGTCTAGCGGGATGCCCGAGACCGCCACGCCAAAATCGATGTTGGTCGTGAGCACGTTGGGCGAGCCGTCGGCGAGGGAGAGGTCGTGAATGTCGGCGCTGATGCTGGTGGTCAGGTCCGAGCCGGGGTACTTGCCGGCGCCGGCGATTTTGAGGACCGAGTCGAACGAAAGCTTGAGGTCCTTGGACAGGTCGCGGGCGTCGACGATGGCCGTATTGGTGCCCAGGGCGATGATGCGTCCCGTGGAGGGGAGTTTGATCGCGCCGCCGGTGGTGGTGACCGTCACCATGGCTTTGGTTTGGGCCATGTCGACCGGGATGGCGGCCTTGGCACCGGGGGCGGGGGCGGGCGGAGTCATGACGACATGGACGCCGGAAACGGTGGTTTTGATGGACAGGGCCTGCGTCAGGGTCGGCGCGGCGGGACTCGTATTCCAGGCCGCCGCGGCTTCGGGCGTCAGGGTGAAATCAATGGAGGTGTCGTCGGTGATGTTGATGACGTTGCCGACCTTGGCGCCGTTGAGCGCGAGGTTGAGGTTTTTGGATTTGATCGAAGCACCGAAACTGATGTCGCCCGCGGCGCCATTGACGCCTGGGTCGATCTTGGCGGTGACGCCGCCGGAGTCGATCTTATCGCCCAGGGTCTTGACGAGCTTGCCCTGCTGGCCGGCGAGGGTGTCGATGAAAATGACCGGCAGGTCGCTGATCGTCGCGGAGGCGCCGAGTTTGCGGGCCTTGTCGTCCAGGGCATTGGTCACGTCGACCGAGGCGTCGAGCTTGCCGGCCTGATCTGAGCCGCCCGTCGCCTTGACGCTCACGGCTGAATCGATGGCGTCGGAGTGGATTGTGACATTGGTGTCTTTCCAGGCGATTTTCCCGGCCGTGCCGTGGAGGTCGAGTGCTATCTCACCGATAGTTAGAGTCGAATCGACGGCGGTCTTGTGCCAGTCGTAGGCGCCTGCGGCGCTGGGGAGTTCGAGGCGGGAGACGGTGAGCGTGGTGTCGAAGGGGGCCAGGAGCGTCGGGAGCGGCGTCGCGGCGGCGTCGGGGTTTGAGGCGGTATTTCCGGCGGCGGAGTCGGCCTTCGTCAACGCGGCGTACGTCTGCGGCGTGGTCGTGAGCGTGATCTTGAGCGGCTGTTTCATCGAGATCTTGGCCGGTGCGATGTCGACGGTGCCCGTGATGTTCAGGCGTTCGCTCTTGAGCCACAGGGCGATGTCCGGGCCGTCGAGATGAAGGCCTGCGTCGACGATGGGGCCGGCGACGGTGTTGAGTTTGACGGTCATCGGATCGGTCGGCTTGGAGGCGTCGACGTGGACGTTGACATCGCCCGAGGTCTTGATGGACGCGACTTGCAGGGTGCTGGAGGCGTCGACCAGGTCGAGGATCTTGGTCTTGGCGTCGAGGGCGCCGGACATGTCGCCTCGGGAAAAGCTGGACTTCAAGTCGATGGCGATGGCCTTGGCGTCCTTGGCGTCGATCGCGAGGTTGAGGCCGGTGATGGCGACGTCGGGCTGCCCGGGCATGACGGCGGTGATTTCGCCGTCGGTCAGTTCGAGGTTGGGAAGCTGGGGGATTTTGACGGGCTGGGCGGAGGAAGTCGTGGTCGTGGTTGTGGTGGTTTGCGAGCTGGAGTTCGCGGGCGTGAACGCCTTGGCGAAGTTATTGGTTCCGTCGGCGTAGCCTTCGAAATGAATGACGGGCTTGGTGATCTTGATGGTGCCCGCGTTCATGGGGCTGTAGAGGCGAAGGTCCGGCACGTCGATTTGGTCGATCGAGACGATGGTCTTGCCGTCGGCGCCGGTGATGACCAGGCCGGTGATGGATTGGCCGGAGAACCACGCCAGGGAGAGGCCCTTGACCTGCACCTTGCCGGGGATGGTGGCGTTCACCTTGCCCAGCACGCCGTTGACGACGGCGGGGGAGCTGACGATGGTGGGGATCAGGAGGATCAACGCCACGACGAGCAGGGCGATCACGCCCAGGGCGATGAGGATGATCTTGAGCCAGCTTCGTTTTTTAGGCGGCGTTCCGGGGGTGGGCGTAGGGCCGGAGGTCGGGGGAATGGAAGCCGATGGGGGATTCTGAGTCACGTCGAGGCCTCGCGCAAAAAGAGTCGGGTGGGGTAAACGGCTGGGAAACAGTTAGCCGTATATGTTACCCGTTGCGAGCGTCGGGTGAATTGCGTGCGCGTTCGTGCGACGTCGTGTCACGGTTGGGTCAGGCCAATTCAACGTACCCTTCCCCTTTTTCCTCCGAAGCGCCATTCAACCTTTTGGCGACCATATGCTGAAGAAGCCAATCGGAGATTGGCATTTCGAAGCTTCACCATAGTTGGTCCATCAGCCATTCGTCATAATCATCCAGGATTTGCGCGTTGGGCGAGTTCTCGTCAACCGTCCTTAAATCGGCCAATCCCAGCACGAAAATCTTGCCGTCGGAAATCCGCTGCACTCGGGCGGCGATGTCCTCGGCGAACAACATCCATGTCGAAGTCTCGTTTCGGTCGACGCCGAGCAATTGATAACGGTCGGTGCTGGAGGGCTGCGTCTCTTTAAGCAGGGCGAATTTATCGGGGCTCCACGGCCTGTCGTTGAGGTATGGAACCTCCCATCGGAGGTAGTCGTGGATCATCACTTCACACGGAAGCACCAGGGTTTTTTGGAGATGGGCGACGATGATGTCCTGATCCTGTTCCACGGTTTGCGACACCTCGCCGATGATTGCGTTGATCCGATCCGCCCCCTCTTGCTCATCATTCTCCCAGCCTCCTGGCGTGGGATCCAAAAGGTCTTCCTCGTCAAGTTCCGGATCCTCCTCGTCGCGCACAAGGCGAATCGGTTGCCTGGGAGTCACGATGAAATCCTCCGGCATATCCTCATGCGTTTCATCCTCGTCGTCGACGTCATACGCGCCGCTGCCCTGTTTGCCCACCCAGAAGAGACAATGCGGACAATCGCCTCCCGCGGGAAAATCGCCCTCGCCTTCTTCGTGAGGACAACCCTGGTTTCCGTCGGGGCAAAGGACCGTTTTGACGGCGTGGGCGGCGAAGAATTTCCTAATCTCGCCCAGAACCCTGGGGTTGGCGGCGACATCCGGTTCCGCCCAGGTTTCCATGATCAGATCGTTCTCGTTTACATTTTCATCCAACATGACACCGGCCACGAGCTTGGTGGTTACTTTGTCGTCCGGCCCGTACATCATCACGGACCCGATCGGAAACTTGCCGTGCCGTTTGAATTTGTTGGCGGCCAGGCAGCAGAATTTATATTTTCTCCCGCTGTTGCAGGGGCAGGCGTCGTAAGGATCGATTTCGAAGTCGGATGCTTTCATGGACGCATTTTACACGGGCCAAACCCCAATGACGTTCGTTTGCGTGGAATGTTTTGTCTTTGACCGCAAAGGCCGCAACATATCAGCCCAGGGCAGAGTGACGCGGCGAAACCGCGAAGCGCCGCCTTGGGGTACACGACCCACGAACGCCAAAGCCCTGTGAGACGCAACAACGTGACTTGGAAAGGCACATGATTTTCGATTCCGTTATACGCAGCCCCAACCCAGACCGCAATAAATGTCTTCGTGCCACATACTCGCAGTATGGAGCACCAAGAGAATCGAGACAATCATCACGACAACACACAAACCACATAGCAACACATTTCGGGCTTTCCAACTCGCAAAGAATCCAAAGTTGGCCGTGACGATCGCCGGAAAAGTGAACGTCAGGTAGGACAGGTATAAAAGCGAATCCATCCAAAATTGAACTGGATCCGTATCCGAGCGCCATTCGTGCGACTTGAAAAACATGTACCCCCACCACGGGAATTGAATCGCGCCGAAAATTAATACCAACCAAAGCATCAATGATTGCTTATTAGTCAGCGGCATGCTGTCCCTCAAACTCCTTCGCATAGCCTCACGCCTTCGCATACGCCTCGAATACCTTCCAGATTCCCGCCGCCGTCTCGTCCACGTCCTGATCCGAATAGAACGTGTTAATGTTGATCCGAATCCCGGTCGCCATGATTTGTTTCTGGCGCGGCAGGTCGTCGATGCTGTAATGGTATTCGCGCCCGTCGGGCTGCGTGAACGGATATTGGTTCAGCGGCTCGGGCAGCCAGGGACGCACGACGCGCTTCTTATACAGGTCGAACTGAACCAGGTCGTAACGCTGTGACGAATCCACGCCCACGCCTTCGGCCTGAATCGCCTTGATCAATTCATCGCGTCCGACGCTCATTTTTTCGACGTCGACCAGCAGCATCGACCACCAATAGCTGCTGTACGCGCCCTCGGACTGCGGAGCCATGCGCCCGCCGGGAAGGCCCTTGAGCAGCCCGCGCAGGCGGTCGCCGATGTCGTGCTGGCGGCTGGTAATCTGATCGACTTTTTCAAGCTGGGCGACACAGACGGCTCCGAGGAGTTCGCTGACGCGGTAATTGACGCCGTGGTGCTGCTGGTATTGCGAGCCGCCGAAGAGGCGGTCGTAATGCTTGTCGCCGTAGTTGGCGACGCGGCGGAAGGTGGTTTCGTCGCGGACGACGATGAACCCGCCGTCGCCGGTGGAGATGTGCTTGTAGTCGTTGGTGGAGTAGCAGCCGGCGTCGGCGAAGGAGCCGACGGGCTTGCCATGGAGCTTGGCGCCCCAGGACTGGGCGCAGTCTTCGATGACCTTGATGCCTTTGGCATGGCAGAACTCGACGATCTTGTCGATCGGGGCCGGCTCGCCGGCGAGATGGACGACGATGACGGCCTTGGTTCGCGGGGTGATGCGCTTGGCGATCGAGTCGACCGAAAGCTGCATGGTGAATTCAGGGTCGGCGAAGACCGGGACGGCGCCTTCCTCGATGATGCCCATGGCGGTGCCCGTGTCGGTGTTGGGGCTGAGGATCACTTCGTCGCCGGGACCGATGCCGGCGGCGATGAGGCCAAGGTGAACCGCGGCGCTGCCGCTGGTCACCATGAAGGCGTAGGGCATGCCGGTGTAGGTCTTCATCATCTCGCAGGCCCGCTTGACCCATTTGGCCTTGGGGTTGGCGTAGAAGAGCGAATTCTGCTCAAGGGCATCCTTGAGATAGGCAAGCTCGTTGTCGAGGTAGCGTTTGCCGGTGGTGTAGGGCGTGGTTTTGGCCTTGGGGCCGCCGTGGATGGCGAGCTGGGTGAGCGTGGCGGTGGACATGGTGGGGCTCCGGGTTCTGGGTTTCGTGATCCGTGGGCGGGTCCGGGGGATTGATTGGGATATAGGATACCGAAGATTTCGGGTTCAATGGTCAAATATCCAATATCGTCAGGCCGCCGCCAGCGACGAGCGGGAACCATCCTTTCTGACCATTAAGCAGGCCGCGCCATCGGACTTCATCACAGGGGGCGCATGGACGCCATAATCAAGTGATGTGTGTCATTTGAATAGGGCATCAAAACACGATCTCCATTCGCATCGGCGAACCGATTCACGGAATGAATCCTCCCTTTGTGTGTTTTGGCGCAGGCAAGGCCATTTCGGCCAAAAATCAGGACAAAGGTCATTTTGAGGTGGATGGCTAGAACTTGGTGGGAAAAGTGCACTGTGATCATCAAGTGATGTGGTTGAATCCCATGTACTCGGGTGACGTCACGAACGCGGAGATGATCGCGGGCTGGGAAATGCCGCCCGCAAGCAGGCCCTTCCAGTACATCAGGCCGCCGCCATCGGGGGTGCGGTGGAGGTAGGTCATGTAGAACCCGGTGATGATGTCGGTGCGGTTTTCATCGGAATTGCTGATGCCGGAAGCAGCGGTCTGCCGGTTGGCGGGATTGTTGTCGAGGATCGCTTCCCATGTGGCCAGACCACCCGGATCGGGGGCCCGGTTGAGGAACTGTTTGTATAAGGCAGTGATGTAGAGTGGGTCTGCGAACAAGGGGAAGCAATGAGCGACGCACTTCCGATGGTCTATCTTGCCCGCCACGGCGAGACAGCCTGGAGCCTCAGCGGCCAATACACCGGGCTGTCCGATCTTTCCTTGACCGAACGCGGCGAGAAGAACGCCCGCCAGCTCGGCGCGCGGCTGCAAGGATTGGCGTTTGCAAAAGTGTTCACAAGCCCGCTGCAACGCGCTGTCCGCACCTGTGAATTAGCCGGTTTTGGGGCGGTCGCAAAAATGTCGACGTGATTGCCGAGGGAACTCAACGACACCGCGCGGCCAAGGCCCGTCCCGCTTTTTATCATCCCTTTGGCCGTTCGCACGAATCCGCCCGGTTTAAAGAACTTGACGCGCCGTTCGGTCAGGCCTGCTTTGGCGATCCGTCGCGGCCGCGAAAAATGCCGTTGCGGGTGAAGATACCCAGTAGTTTTAGCGGGTAGGCAGGATCGAGCGGGTAGGCAGGATCGATCCACGCTGGGAAGTCGACCGGCATCCGCAACTAGCGATCCGTGTATGTCGCCGCCCAAGTCAAAAAACAAACGGCAGCAGCGAGGCGGCCTCCTGTTTGAAACGTTGGTATTCTTCACCGAATTCGCTCAGCATGATCCGTTCTTCTCGCCTGATTTTGATCAGGATCGCAATGAATATCAGCGCCAGTCCGACATAGGCGCCGCCGGTGGCAGCCGTCATTGCGCTGCCCGCGGCCGCGGCGGACATTCCGGTATAGATCGGATGCCGCACAAACCGATATGGGCCGGTCCTGATGAGCTTATGTCCCTCTTTCAAATTGATATGTCCGCTCCAATTGCGCCCAAGGCGGATTCTCGCCCAGACCGAAAGCACGAGTCCGCCCAGCGTAAGCAGGTTGCCGGAGATGTCTATTCCATGGCTGTAATAGAGTTGGCCGTGGATGGATCCGGGGGTAAGCCTTTGGAAGACGAGAAAGAACCCCACCACCATGGGTATCATATAGTGGAGCCTTCGCGACATGCGCTCGGACACCTTGTCGTTCTTCACGAATGGGGACGCGACGAACCAAAAGACTCCCCACGCGAGCCAGAGCAGACCGTTCAAAGCTGTCGGACTCACGGGTTTCACAACCATTGTTTCCTCCGCATGCTCCCAACTGGGCACTTTCCAATGATGAAGTTGTCATGATGGAATTGCCTCTGCCAACGGAATTGCGAAATACCCGGCAATGGCCATCGGGATCTGGCCGCATGGCTGTCCGCTAATTTTCTCAGAATCTGATCCGGGCGGCGCCTTTCTCAACAACGGGCTAAATGCCGCGACGACCGTTGACGCTAAAAAGTACAGCGACAGTGGCGATCCAAACTGCTCCCAAACAGCCAATGTCAATCAGTATTGTTAATGGAATTTTTCCTGGATAGCATATTTCATACGTGACAAGGCCCCAAATAACGAACCGAAATATTTCCCGATGATCGCGTATGGTCTTTAGATAGATAAAGACTATGTTTCTTCGAGCACGAAGGAATTTAGTACATAGAGTTTTCTGCTGGATGCCAGCCATCGTTCATGTCGTCCTTCAACTCTCCGCTCACGTCGTTCGTCACTTGGTCGAAGGTCGGGTCGCCGGAACGCTGGAGGTCGACGGCGTCATCGGTGCCGGAGCCTTTGTCGCCGATGGGGTCATTGTCGCCGTCTGCTTCGACGCATTGTTGGCCGCGTCGTGCTGGATGGCGGCCATCTGGGCGCTGGTGAGAATCGTCTTTTCAAATGTCTCACGTAGGGACATAAGGATCGCCTTTCGTGCCTTGTCGTCGTCGCCGGCAGCGATGAAGGCGGCCAACTTGCTGGCCGCGAGGGTTTTGGTTTGGCTCATCTGATCGTCCGTCAGTTTTAAGCCATGGAACGGCGAAATGATTTCCTTGGTGAGCTTGTAAAGTTTCCAATCGTTCTGCTGATCGTGGGTGAGCAGCGCCACGGCGGCGTCCATGAACGGGGCGGCGGTTTTCCTTTCCTGGGCGTCCAGAGCGACGAGCGAATCGTGGGTCTTCATGGCCAGATCGTTGCTGCCGCTGGCCTGAGCCTGTTTGAGCGTGGCCTTTAGTTGATTGCGTTCACCGGCATGGGCATCGTCGAACTTCTTCATCGCCGCAGTTTGGTCTGCGTTGATCGCCGAGAGCTTGACCTGGGTGTCATGATCAAGCTTCTCGACTTTGGCCATTTCTTGAAAGTCCCCGGTGAGTTTGACGTCAATGACGTTCTTGAGAGGGCTGGATGTTGTCGCCGGCTTGGTCGTCGCCGTGCTGTCCGCCATTGATGGCGTGGTGAACAAAAATAAAGGGACACAGGCGACCGATGCGACTGTCAATGCCATTCGTTTCATGACTTTCTCCAAAAAAGGTGTTGTTCCTGTCTGAGTTTCTACGCCGAATTACAAGAGCAAATTGCATGCCAGACTAAGCATAGGCTGGAGCCTTTCACTGGAGCTTTCAAATGAGAAAACGCGGTTGATCTCGTATTTCAAAGTGAAAGGCGGAAACGATAGGGCGTTTCAGAATTGCAAGCAGGGCGCGTGAGTCTTTGGTCCACATCTAATATTTATGGGAATTATGATTTGCTCGAAATACCTGAGCGTTCAATGCCAAGCGCTTCGTATCAGCAAAGTTTCGGAATAACGCGAATCCCTGTCACTCTCCTTTTGACCTACTCACATGATGCGTCTCCCCCCGTTCTGACAAAAGAATTTCACGCCGCCCTTGAATACAGCCGCACTCACCGGATATGCTTCCCGAATGCAAATATCATATGTTGCAAATAGTGCACCAACCGCCGCATTGTGCGCGACTGATATTCTCGACGCCGTTCCGCCGGTGATGTGGTTCATTCGCTGCCGAATGCGTAGGCACCGAAAGGGCCTGTCCCTGCCGCAGTTTCGGACGCTGGCCCGCGTGGATCAGCGCCCCTCGACCTGCCTCTCAGCAGTCGCGGAGCACCTAGGCTCGTCGTTGTCAGGGACTTCCCGTATCGTGGCCGGACTGGTTGACCAGGGCCTGCTGAGGCGAACCGAGTGCGACCGCGACCGCAGGCAGTCGGCGCTGGACATCACTCCGCGCGGCCGGGCCAGGCTCGACACAGCATATGTCGCCGTCAGAGCGGACCTGGAGATCCGGTTCGCCCAGTTGCCCGCGGTGGACCGATCCAAACTCATCGAAGCCACGGTGGTTCTACGGCAAATCTTCGGATCCATGGGAATGCATGATCGGATCGGCCCCATGGCCAGTCGAGTCGCCGCGGCACCTGCGAACGCTCGCGCCGCGTCTAAGAATAATCGCGCCCCAAGACATAGGCCCCGTGCCACCGCTGCCCCGTAATGACTCTCGCCGCCAACCGTCTTCCCGGCGTTCAGCCGAACTGCACCCTGCATCAATCCAGTTCGCCGCCGCACACCCCAGCTGGCTCGCCTATCATGTTGACGTCACATTCACGCTGGCGGTGCGCGAAACATGTCTGAACTTTTCGCTCAACTTCGAATCCTGGTAGTGGACGACGAACCGTCGATTCGGACGGCGATCGTTGCGACCCTTGAAACCGCGGGGTCTATGGTGGTGGCCGTGTCCAGTGGTTCAGGGGCTCGCGAGGCGTGCAGACGAAGCGGGTTCGACGTGGCGATCGTGGACGTACGGATCGGCGACGAGAACGGCATCGATTTGCTCGCGGCTTTGCTGGCCGAGGCGCCTTGGATGAAGGTCGTGGTGGTGACAGGTTTCGCGTCCATCGATCTGGCAGTGAGTGCCATTCAACGAGGAGCCTTTAATTTCCTTCCCAAGCCATTCACGCCCGAGCAATTGCGGGTCATCGTGGGTGAAGCGGGCCGGCAGCGCCAGATCGAGCAGAAGCTGTCCGACCTGCCGGAGGCGGAACATTGCGTGGATTTTACGAGTGACGATCCGTCAATGAAAGGCGTTGTGGAGCTTGCCCGAGAGGTCGCGGGCACCGACACAAAGGTGCTTCTGCGGGGCGAAACCGGCACGGGCAAGGGGGAGTTGGCGAAAGCCATCCATCATTGGAGCAAACGGGCCGCACGCTCCTTTAGTGTGATTTCCTGCCCGTCGCTATCCGCCGAACTCCTTGAAAGCGAACTGTTCGGACACGTCAAAGGGGCATTCACGAACGCCATTCGCGACAATCCCGGACGGATCGCCGCGACCGATGGGGGAACGATCTTCCTGGATGAAATCGGCGAATTGCCCATTCACCTTCAGCCCAAGCTATTAAGATTCATCCAAGATCGCGAGTATGAACGCGTGGGAGATCACATGACGCGCAAGGCGGATGTGCGGATCATCGCCGCGACCAATTCGCCATTGGAAGAAGCCGTGAAGGGAGGTCGGTTTCGCGAAGATCTGTTGTACCGGTTGAACGTCATTGAACTTCACATACCGTCACTGCGATCGCGGCCCGGCGACGCCGTGAAACTCGCGGAGTCCCTCCTTCCCTATTTCGGTCGGGTCCTAAACCGGCCAAACCTGACCCTCAGTCCACAAGCCGTCATGGCGATTCGGAACCATGCCTGGCCGGGCAACATCCGCGAACTTCGCAACGTGATTGAACGCGCCGTCATTCTCGCACGCGGATCGGTCATTGGCCCCGATGCGCTTAGACTCAATCAGACCGGGGAGGCCGTCGCCGCTCAGGTTGGCGTCGGAAGCCATGTATCGATGGAAAAGATCGAAGAACATCACATTCGTGGAGTATTGGCGACAACCTCCTCCTTGGAGGAGGCTGCGGCGATTCTTGGCATGGACAGCGTTACGCTTTGGCGCCGACGAAAAAAATACCAAATCGATTGAACTAAGATGATTTCGATATTGAATGATCTTGCCGGCTCGATATTTCAAGTTGAAACGCGGATGGATTACGCCTCGCGTTTATTGACACGAATCAGCGCCTCGCATTCGTAACTTCCGGCACGCCGTTCGCTACGGACAATAGAAGATAGAGTGCGGCCATGACAAGTGAAACCTTGTCCCAGTGGCGAGTTCCTTAAGCCATCGACGATAGGAGCAACAGGCGATATTCGGAAATTGGCGGATCATTCCCATGACCTATTTTTTGGATCGCCTGATTCCCTTGAGTTAGACGAGAAATAGATGCTTTTGAGTAAATGGATGAATAATGATGCTTGGAATTCGCGCTAAACTTAATTTGGCACTTGGAACCCTGGTACTGTTATTACTGGCGGTTTCCATGATTTCGATCTCGGTATTCAATGCATATTCAGAGGTAGTTCACCAGGTTGTCGATTCAAACCTGAACGGCGTCATAGCCGCAAGGGACATGCATGATGCCGTCAATGCGCTGAATGACGCGGCCCAAGACTCATTGCGTACAGGGACGGAACTTGATGCTTCGAGTGTCGCCGCAGCATCGTCGGTCTTTAATCAAGCCATGTCTCTACAACTCTCCCGTCTCAGGCCATCCGGCGAACAACAATTGGCCTCGGATATCCAAGGGCGATGGGACGATATTCTCCGTTTGGCCGGCACATTGAAGGAGGCGTCGGTCAATGATCGCGCCAGAGCCATTCAAACCCAGTTGATGCCGGCGATGCAGGCGCTGCGCCCGATGCTTA
>Ga0206869_1088_pt1 | contig 18734 bp, 14 predicted proteins | sample Alteio_BWOrgCont_35_FD_152618 | JGI IMG/M metagenome (GOLD analysis project Ga0206869, IMG submission 152618) | Enriched cells from forest soil in Barre Woods Harvard Forest LTER site, Petersham, Massachusetts, United States -... | ecosystem: Environmental > Terrestrial > Soil > Temperate forest >... | reverse complement strand
TTAACAGTAAAGTTATTTAACTGTTCAGTGATCATCAATTGCAATCGCGGCTTATCAATTTTGCCATTCACATTTCTTGGTATGTCTTTCACACACAGTAAATGTGCCGGAATCATATAAGATGGTAATTGGTTTACAAGATAAGATTTGATGTCATCAAGTTGATTTTCTTTGCTTACTACACAACATGCAACAATGAATGTTTCCACACCTTTCATCGCCATTACAGCACATGCAACTATTGCAGGATGTGTTTGCAATACACGTTCGATTTCTTCGAGTTCAATCCGATTGCCGCGTACTTTAATTTGTTGATCGATTCTACCGGTATATTGCACTGTCGCATCAGATAAAATCTTGACGCTATCGCCTGTTTTATAAATGCGACTCGCTAAAAAACGTTGCGCCGTTTCTGCAGTATTATTCAGATAACCAGCAGCAATTCCTGCGCCACTAATCAAAGCTTCACCTTCATCGCCTGGTAATAATACGCGATGCGCATGATCAACAACTTGTAGCGTTGTATTTGCGATAGGTGAACCAATTGGAATAAACGTATCATGTTGCTTGCCAACTTCATGATGAATACAAGTGATCGCGCACTCAGTTGGACCATAACCATGATACAGTTTCGTTTGCGGTAATTTGTTAAAAAATCGATTCGCAATATCTGGTGTTAACTCTTCCCCACCTGAGACCACATGCATTAGTGTTGAAGGCAATTGAATGTGATCCAAAAATAAATTCAACACGCCTGGTATCATGTGCGCGATGGTGATTTGCTGTTCTGCTATCAACTCAGCAATATAATACGGATCGCTATAACCATCGTCCTTTGCTAAAACAAGTGCAGCACCAGATAATAAAGCTGCAAATATTTCCCATACCGAAATATCAAATGCATACGATGCAAGTTGCACGATGCGATCAGTTGGTTTAATTGGATAAGTTGCAATCGTCCATGCAATCATATTCAAAGCACCTTGATGCGTACACAATACGCCTTTAGGTTTGCCAGTACTGCCGGAAGTATAAATGACGTAAGCGATAGGATTATCATAAACTGGCGTAACAACATCCGACGCTATTTCACCAACATCATCAATATTAATAATGTCTACATTCGTAAATGTTTGCGTTTTATGAACTGTATCGTTGTCACAAAGAATCAAATCTAATGCTGCATTTTGTAAAATCCATTCATTGCGTTGCACTGGATTTTTAGGATCTAGTGGGACATATGCAGCATTCACTTTCAGTACCGCCAATAAACTGATAACAAGATTGCTATTGCGATAAAAATATAAGCCAATGAATTTATTTTTAGCGTTTGGCAAGCACTTTGCCTGTTCAGTGACGACTGCGTCGAGTTGTTGATAAGTGAAAGTTTGATCGCCATCAATCAAAGCGATGTGATCAGGGTATCGTTGTACCATCGTGGTGAAAGCACGATATAAGTGAGTGTCTGCAACTGAAAATGTTGGCGCAATCAATTCTGCACAAGGCAATAGAGTAGGGGTGATGTCTCTGGCGAGATTGGAAATGAGTTCCAAAAAGCTATCGCGAATGATGACTTCACTCGTGTCGTCGCTATTTAATTCTTGTTGCACAGGTTTAAATAATTGTTGCGGTGTTGACAAAAACCATGCGAAGCGACTCGTTGCTTGTGTCAAAAAAGTTTCATTGAAAGACAATGCAATAGTGTGTTGATTGATCGCCGCACGATGATCATCACTCGAACAATAAACAACAATCACATCATTAACATCGTGATCGAACTTATCATCGACATGACTTAGTTTTACCTCATGTCCCGCATTAATCGCTTCTTCAGAACAAATGGTTGCAATTTCATTCTGACCAATGATCAGTAATTTCAATTTTCTCATGGCGTTTCATATCACTTTGTAAGCTGCAAATGCTTGTCGTGTATTTTCATGATCGAGTACATGAATTCGTTGTAATAAGGTAATTAAATTAATCATGACTGGATTATTGATATTCAAACCTGGGTTGCAAACATCGACATAACTATCATTTATAACAGTGTTTACTTCTGCAGATGTTAAACCAAGTGCAATTAATATGTTTTCGTCATATTTTTTTTGTATATCCTGACGAAGATATTCTTTCATGAAGACGGGCAAGAGAGTTCCTATCGCATTTTTTGCAGCCTCATCCATCCATGCCCAAACAATTTCAAATGTATTCGCAAAAAAAATGGCATGTCGACCTTCATCGAGCACATGATCGGCCATGATGACTTTAAAGAATTCACCGACGTTAGTATCTTTGCCTATGCTGATAAGATCTTTTGTCAAAACATGTTCACCGATGCATACGGCTATCAGATCAAAGAGATTATGCAATTTAACTGGCAATTTTGTTTTGATATAATTCATGGCGAGCAGCACCGTCGTATCACCAGGAATTGCCAATCGTCGGACACCGGTTAAATCTTCAACTTGCTTTAGATAATCTATGGCAACATATGCGTGGTAAGCTTCATCAATAATGATAGACAGCGCATCATGACGCATAAATTCAGGAAAATTAATATTTAGATGGTCGTGCGCGATCATCAACGCACCTTTATTAACAACTTCTGTTTCGAGAATAGCAATATCGTTCATAAATTTGTAAACAGTATGGGTTAACACAAAACAAATTGCCTCTTCTCCGCGTGCGGTGACTAATGGATGGATGGCTAGTGGTTGACGCGTGAGCGGATAAAAGTATTCTGTTTTCTGTTCCGGTTTTAATATTCTTCTGGGTCGCGAGCGTATCGATGATTTTCTATCCCAGATCGGCAAGTTACTTTGATACGTGGCATTCATATGGAACTCCTTGTTTCTTTTGTCGCTTTTATAGAGTTATGTCGCGATGCTTTTATTTTTTTTATGTGCTTTGAAGAAATAGCGTGGCATCTTACTTCTATTTTAAATGCAACTCAATCATAATTATTTTTACATAACCTTTACTTTTACCGCACAAAAATATATTATTGCCGCCCTCTTAAATTCAGATAATATTCCCTTCGAGGATCGCCATGCATACATTTTGCGGTTTGGATTTCGGTACGAGTAATTCCACAATCGGTACTTTCCTCAACAATAGGTGTCAGCTACTTCCTTTAGATCAAGATAAACTCTCCATTCGCTCCGCTATTTTTTGCGATACAGAACATAAACAATGGGTTTTTGGGCAAGCAGGTGTAAATCGATATTTAGACGGCATGCCTGGACGTCTTATGATGTCATTAAAATCCGTTTTGGGCTCTACATTAATGGATGATGAAACACTGATTTTTAATGAATGGATTTCTTATACAACAATCTTAAGTAAATTTATTCAATCTATTAAATTAACTGCTGAACAAGCGAGTCAAAGTAATTTAACGCATGTTGTGTTAGGACGTCCCGTACATTTTCACGATACTGATGTCAAAGCAGATCAAGCTGCACAGCATACACTTGAAACCATTGCACGTCAGATTGGATTTAAAGAAATTTCATTTCAATATGAGCCCATCGCAGCAGCTCTCGCTTATGAAACAACAATTAGTAAAGAAAAATTAGCTTTAATTGTTGATATGGGTGGTGGTACTTCTGATTTTACTGTGATTCGTTTACGCCCTGGTACTACTGCAACAGATCGTACAAGCGATGTATTAGCAAATGCTGGTATTCATATCGCAGGTACTGATTTCGATCATAAACTTAGTATTCATTCTGTTATGCCATTACTAGGCATGGGTAGTTTAATTCGTGGTTCCAGCAGTGAAATTGAAATTCCATCATCTTATTATCATGATTTAACAACTTGGCATATGCTCACGCATTTATACGATGCAAAAACTATTTCACACATACGCTCACTTCAAATAATCTCACACGATAAAGAACGAGTAGGTCGATTGATACGTGTATTAACCAAACGCGCTGGACATCATATTTTATATGCCGTTGAAACTGCTAAGCAAAATTTAAGTGAATTGCATCAAGTTAAATTGCCGCTTGATTTTGTTGAAGATGATTTATCTGTATTAATAATAAGAGATGAACTCAATCAAGTTATTAATGATTATCTCAATCGTATTATCGCATGTATCTTAAAAACGATAGACGAATCAGGTGTAAAAACTACCGATATTAGTGCGATATTTTACACAGGCGGTTCCACAAAAATTCCTGTCATCCGTCAAAAAATAAATCCAATATTGCCCAATGCCGAAATTGTGCAAGGCGATGCATTCGGTAGTGTCGGTTTGGGCTTAACGATTGATGCACAGAGAAAATATGGCTAACGGCATCTGCGGCATCCAATCCTGCTTCCAATTCATTTTTAACGACTTCAGCTGTCGGACGATTTTCAGGTTTTTATCCTAGCAACGTTCAATCAGATTTTTGATTAATGGTGGTGAGCAGTGTGAGTCAGTCGAGATGAAGTTGGGGATTCATGTTATTATTTAATTCTACATACGCGGATTACGCGGACGATTTTCTTCATCCTTTTTCGGTGGTTTCTCATTTTTAGAATCAGCTGGTTTAATAATATCTTTTATTTCCTGATCAATTTTTTTAAATTGTTTATATAGTTCGCCCATCTTATTATCTTTTTCTTCCTTGCCGAGCGTATTATCATTTTCAAGCTCTTTAGCCAGAAGCCGCAAAGAATAGAGCTCTCGATTTTTAAATACTAGTAAATCTTTCTGTTCATTTTTTATATTTCCTTGTCGCATACTCTGCACTTGCTCACGACGATGAGCGATTTGCTCACTTAGCGGTTTGCTTTCTGAAATGAAAGGATTTGTTTTAGCCTGCAAATCCTCTTTCATTTCTCCTATTTCCTTTAATGCAATAATTTTTTTTAGTTCGATTGCAATATTTTTTGCATCCGTATACAACCCTAATTCGAGGCATTTCTTACCTCTTTCACTTGCTTCATTAACCACCGTGTCAATCTCATCAGGCATGAAGAGGTTAATGTTTTTATTCAGATCTTGCAGTGCTATGGTTATTTCATTTGCGCTGCATTTGTAATATTGTTTGTTGTCGTCTTGTCTAAGTTTTTCAAGATTTTTTTCCGAAGAAATTTCCGACAAGTAAGGCTTATACAAATTGATATAATGATTGACTAACTCAGATTTTCTCTCAAGCATGTTAATTTCTTTACCATCCTCGTCATGTTGAGGTAGCTTAGGTAGGGATTTCTGATACTCAGAGTCATTTGCATATTTTGTTAAATTCTCAAGCGGATTACCTAGTCTGCTTTTTTCATCAATTTGGCTAAGTTCATTCGCTATACCTTTAAGATAATCATTTTTTGTAATTGTATTTTCTGAATTATTATATTTTAAATTACGCAATGTAATATTGTAGGCAACATCTTTTTCCCCCATAAAGAGTCCTAAAGCCTGTGTGTTTAATATTCTAAAGGAAAACAAATCTGTTTTATAACTGAATTCTCTTATACCATTAGTAGAAAGAATGGAGTCGTTATTATAATTTACATAAGGTAATTTGAGTGATGTTTCTAACACTGAAGCGAGTGTTTTACCAGGTGTATTAGCATTCATTTTGGTAGCTATACCAAAATCAATTATTTTTACAGTTCCATCTGGCGTAAACATAAGATTTCTTCCCGCTATGTCATGATGTCCAATTCCTTTTTCATGAAGCTCATTAATGCCATCTTTGGTACTTCTAAGCGGTCTACTGACATTCAATACACACATCACACTAACAGGCACAGGCCGTTCATCAAAATAATTTTGACCAAGTTGCAACATATGCGAATCGAGAGTTTTAGTTTTCTTCATTTCTTTGTCTGAGAAAATACATTCATTCACGACGATGTTAAGATCGCCGATTTTTAGAAGGCCGGTTTTAGGAATGCGAGATAATGAAGCAGCATTTTCTTGAAGAACTCTAATCATTTTCCTTTCATTAAGATTACTGATCAATTCATTCTTATCATGATCATCGACGTTGCTGAAACCGTCGAACAGATTCAAATCCTTGTTGCGCAAAATTTTTAATATTTCTGGAAAATGTTTTTGTAATTTCTGGAGAGTTTGTTCATTTGTCATTTTTTCAGAAAAGTCGTCTGCTGATAAATTTAATCCTTCCCACTTAATGGTGCCACTTTGAATCCACCCGGATTTATCAATGCAATTAAATTTGATACCATCTTTATGCGATGTATCAATGTAGAAGGTTCTGTGATCCCGATTTATTTCTGGTTTATTCGTTAATAAGTCTAATTTATATCCGTTTTTATAAATATTGATATCTCTTTCGTAGTAGCTCAAAATTTCCATTATATCTGGTTTAGGAAACTTAATAGCAATCTGATTATTACTGGCAATTTTATTATCGCTGCATGTTCTAATTTCTACTCGACCTGTTATTCCTGAAGCATCAGCGATATCAGTATTTCTTTTAAAACCTTGTTTCTCCAACTCTTCTTCAACAACATCAGAAATTGGTTTAACTTTATCCCATTCTTTCCAATATTCACCATCTTCATCATCAAGAATTACGGCATTTTTATCGTCTTTTTCTGATGTATTGGCATTGGCATTTCCTGATGTGTTGGGATTAGTAAAATTGTAATCGCCTGCATTAGTACTCACGTGGGGAACACCACTATTGCTTAATACAACACCATATCCACTACCTAATGGAGGATCAGGGGGCACGGGCTTATATTCTGAATCTTGTGATTCATCTCTACTATCCGTATCTTTATCTTCAGATTTCTTGTCATCATCTTGTTTGGAAGAATGCATCTACGCCTCCTTCGTTATTTATTTTTATATTATATCTACTTAAATTATAGTTCAAAATATCGAAGGGAGGGTGTCACCATGCAAACTCCGCTTTTTTGCTATAATTATCGTATATTTACCATTAGAGGAGAGATAGTATGCGTACAACACTTTCAAAAAGTTCATATTTTTCTAATATCATAGGCAAAGATAAAAAAATATCTGACTATACTATCGCGCAAGCAGAACTTTATTTTGATCAACAAAATCAAAACAGGCATATTTCAAGTTTGCTTTCTGCAATTTCTCATTTTCGCGACCAAACCGCATCAGAATTTCAAAAACAACGTGAAAAGATTACACCGGACTGGATTAATACTGGCATTCTGAGTCCACTCGAAAACGCACTTAAGGAATATAACAATTATCAATTAGCCCATCCTAATAATATCAATGCGACTGATGCATTAATATTCGCAAAACAAGCAATTACAGAAAGGCTTAAAGAGCTTGAATCTAATCATGACAAAATATATAAATTTTATTCTTCTCATGAAAATTCATTAAAGATGTTCCTGAATGATAATGCAGACAATTTAAACCATAAGATTTAATGATTAGCTCGATCTGTCATCCCGCGCTAAAAGCTGTGTGGGATGACAGATCGGTGGACTTCAATACTTAAACTTAAGGTATGATGTTGGTGTATTGTCATTATCATCATGTCATAATAAGTGAATTCTGGATCAGTCTCTTAAAAGGATTTATGATATGAAAAAAATATTTCTCAGCTTAATCTTTATGATCACTTTGCCTGTACACGCAGGATTTAGTTCGGCTTATGAAACGAAATCAGTTACCAGTCCACTTCCAATCAATACTCTCGTGAGAGAACACTCTAGTATAAAAGAGTCACCAAATCAGGAAATATCCGGACCACGAATGTTTGACTATCCGACACAAATCGTGCGTATGGAAGCAGATGTCACGGATTTGAAGATATCTTGTGAAGAAGTTTTTAAAGAAATCAATTTATTTTTCACGCGCCACATCTCACCCGACATTTTCTTTTATAACACGATTAATTATTGTTCTTATGATACAGAAACCGATTTAGCAACAAGCTTCATGATCAATAGCTATTTCGATCCTTTAAATAAAGAAGCAATCGCTTACCTAGAAAAATATCTTGCTGAGCATCAAGGACAAAACTTATTAGGCAAACCCTTTTATGTTGAAAATGCAAAAAGCTTAGTAGTTTCTTTAAATATTTCTGCAGGAATTGAAGATGATGCCCGTCCATATACCTTATTACAGCTAAGACATGATAATCATAATCATTATTTTGCATCTAATTATGATATGCGTGTTGCATTATTAAAAGATGTACGACAACGGTTTTTCTCTAATCAAGCTAATTTAGTTCTGCCATTCATTGGTAGATGGTTTCAAACCTCAATGGGTTATTATCAACTCTTGTTACAAAAATCAAATTACGTCGAATTGCGTCCAGAATTAATTTTTCTAATGGATAGAAAGCCTGCAATATTTAATACGATGCTGAAACAATATTATGGACATCATTGTGATCAGTATGAGAATAAGCATTGTTTATAGTGAGATTAAGAGGTTGAGATGCGAATCCTAATTATTGGCGGTACTAAATTTATCGGACCCTATGTTGTCAGATCTTTACATAAAAAAGGTCACGAAGTTATTTTATTTAACCGCGGCAAATCACATTATCCGTTTCTAATCCCAGTGACGACGATTAAAGGCGATAGAGCTGAGCTATCTTCATTTTCCAATGAATTGCTCTCTTTATCCCCTGATGTCATTATCGATATGATTCCATATTCAGAACTTGATACGAAACAATTAGCAGATATCTTTCATAGATCAATCAAGAGAATAGTGATTGTCAGTAGCTGCGATGTTTATCGCGCATATGACCGTTTATGGAAAGTGTTTACTGACCAAATCATTCCGATGCCTTTAAATGAAAAATCTGAATTGAGACAAAATTTATATCCTTATCGCAAACTACTGGATACGAAACGAAATGATTGGAAGTATGATTATGAAAAAATTCTAGTAGAAAAGACCATTAGATCATATTCCGATATTAACAGTACGATATTACGCTTACCCATCGTATATGGTCCGGGCGATCATCGTGTTAATCCTTATCTAAAATTAATGGATGACAATCAACCGATCTTAATAGATGAACATAAGGCGAATTGGCGATTTACTCGTGGTTATGTAGAAGATATCGCACATGCAATCGTTTTATCTGCTTTGGATGAAAGATCAGGCAAATTCATTTATAACGTGGGTGAAATAAAAGCTTATAGCGAATTAGAATGGATCAATCAAATTGCAAAAATTGCTTGTTATTATAATGAAATAATCAAAGTACCGTTTGATGAACTTCCTTCTGCGTTACAAGAACCATTACTCGATTTTGATCAAGATTTAATTTTAGATACGAACCTCATCAGAAAAGAACTGAAATATGAAGAATTATCGACGCATGAACAGGCGATGCGAAATACGGTTGAGTGGTCGCAACGTCATAAATGACATTAGAATGAGCGCAAGCGACTCTAGCACAACCCCAAAGTTATTTTCCAGAAAAACCCTGTGCTATTTTTTTTAAATTTAACTGTAAGCTCAAATTGTTATCGTCCAATAGTTTTGTTATCCCTTGATAAACGTATAAAGCATTGCAATTGCAGTAATAAACATCCCGACAAATGTTATCCAAACTACAGTTCTGGATAGCATTTTACTTTTATATTTACCCATTATTTTTTCATTTTTTGCAATGAGTGCAATAAGAAAAATAAGAGGTACGGCGATCACTCCATTTAATACGGCGGAATAAACGAGCGCTTTGATTGGATCAATTCCAATAAAATTAATCATCAGTCCGAGTAAAGTTGATATTGTAATGACACCATAAAATCCTAAAGCATTTTTTAATTTTAAATTTAACCCATCATTCCAATTAAACGCTTCACTCAATGCATAAGCTGATGATCCTGCCAGAACAGGAACAGCAAGAAGGCCAAGTCCAATAATACCAATAGAAAAAATAAGTTTTGCTAAATAACCGGCGTGTGGGAAGGATTGCACAAGTGGTTCTAAAGCACGAGCTGCATCAGCTGAAGTTTGAATATCTGTGATGCCGTGAGTGTGTAAAACCGTCGCAGTCACTACTATAATTGACCAAGTACCAATTTCAGAAAAAAGCATGCCGAAAAAATTATCGATTCGTAATCGTCTTATCAATACCCAAGTAACGGGACGTTTATTGCTCCCTTTCTTTATAGAACTCTCACGCTCTTCTTCTACAACCATTGAAGCTTGCCAAAAAAATAGATAGGGAGAAATGGTTGTGCCTAACACACCAGTAATAATAAATAAAAATTGAAAATTAAATTCAAAATATGGAATAAAAGTTGCTTTAAGAATTTGCCACCATGGTTGATCGACCATAAATACAGTAATGGGATATGCGAATAAAGAGAGACATAACCATTTTAAAAAATTGGCATATGTTCTGTAAGAAACAAATATTTCTAACACTAGGATAATCACTGTGAACAACAAAGTTAGAATGGTAAAGTCGATTGGAATGATAAGCTTTGCAGCCGCAGCCATCGCTCCTATGTCAGCTCCAATATTGATGGTATTTGCAATAAGCAGGAGCATCACTGCAACATATAAAATTTTTGGATTATAGTGTTCTTTGATTACGCCTGCGATACCTTTTCCAGAAACGATACCTATGCGAGCACAGGCTTCTTGAACAGCTACTAATAACGGCAACATAAAAAGTGCTGTCCATAACTGTCCATAACCAAATTGCGCACCCGTCTGAGAATACGTAGCAATTCCAGAAGGATCATCGTCTGCAGCTCCAGTGACGACACCCGGTCCAAATATCCGAAAAAATTTTTTAATGCGTTTCATGGGTACATCCTTTTACTTTTTACAAGAAGACTGTTAGCCGAATTCGATTGTCATTCCTGCACCAATATAATGATGAAAGCCACCGAGATTGCCATTAATGCGTTGACCCACTTCAAAATCGACTTCAAGATTTGGCAATGGAAGATATAAGACGCCACCATCAAAATTGAATCCGCTGCTTTCTCCAGGCCCTGTTTTACTTTGACCATAAACCTCGCCGTAGAAGTTAACTTTCGGATTTAATACGTAAGTTAAAATCATATCAGGATTAATACTTGTAAAACGTTGACCGCCATCTAACTTGGATTGAGTTTGTGTCGTAACACCGAGCATGAATGACAGGCTAAACGTTGGATTAAAAGTATAATTAATAATTCCATTAACTGCTGCTCCCATGTCTTGATTACCAAAAACGGTGCTCCCACTTGGTAATGTGAAAAGCGCTTCTATTGCGCCTAACCAAGTTTTGGTATAACCAATTTCGTGCTTGATACCAAGCGTTGTTGCAGCAAATCCTGAGTGTGGCGCAATCGATTGGTGTATGTAGTTTGGAAATAATAAAACAAATTCATTGTTGCCTGGTAAACCGATTCGCAACTCAGCTTCAGGAAAATTTTGTTGATATCCTGCTCTGTGTGTCAGTTTCTGGTATTGATATCCCAATTCTAGAACCGCTTTTTTGTATGGGACGACACAAGCACTATCACCAACAGTGGGTCTATCCACAATATTAAGTAGTGGTGAAGTGCCGCCGCACGGGTCATCAATTGTTTCCGCGAAAACAGTGCCATTCCATGTGAAGATTAATATCCAAAGCAGTTTCCAAATTTGTTTAGATGTCATGAATTTTCCCTGTTTTACAGATTATATTTTTATCCAGATACTATCCTATCTGTCAGATTATGTGTTCACAACCTCGTTTGCATGATTTGATACAGCAAGTTTTAATACATTAAACAGAACACAATAAAAAGATAATTTTATCTGCTATAGTTAGGTTCTTTAGGGACAGAATCTAATATTTTTTAAATTTTATTTTTTATGGATCACGGATGAGATCTCCATTATCTTATTTTCGCTTAAAATCAAGTAATCCGATTTTTTCGAAGCAACCCAGTCTTGCTCCTAATTCATATGATGCCATCGCCTTTATCCTCATCATGACATTTCTGGCTTTGATCATGGTGGGAGTAGAAGGCATGCATCAACCACTGACAAAATTAGAAGCCGCACCACTGGAAATGTCTTTTGGTAATCTGCCTAAATATGCGCTTTACACAACTTTACGCATGTTTGCAGCAATCCTGGTCTCACTATTTTTCACTTTTACAGTAGCAACACTCGCTGCCAAAAGCAGAAGGGCAGAAATGATCATCATTCCCACCCTAGATATTTTGCAATCGGTTCCTGTGTTGGGATTCCTGACATTCACAGTCACTTTTTTTATGGGACTTTTTCCTGGGAATCAAGCCGGGGTTGAAATGGCCGCTATTTTTGCTGTTTTTACAGCCCAAGCATGGAATATGACTTTTTCTTTTTATCAATCGCTACGCACTGTTCCGCAAGACTTAAGAGAAGCGAGCGCACAGTTTTGTCAAAATAGTTGGCAACGATTTTGGCGTTTGGAAGTTCCCTTTGCAATACCAGGCTTGGTATGGAATACCATGATGTCGATGTCGGGTAGCTGGTTTTTCGTGGTTGCAGCAGAAGCTATTTCAGTTGGTCATACCCAAATTTTTCTTCCCGGTATCGGATCATGGCTTGGTATGGCCATCGGCAATAAAGATTTAGCGGGAGTCGGCTGGGCAGTATTGAGCATGGCTATCGTTATTCTCCTATATGATCAAGTCATTTTTCGTCCCGTTGTAGCCTGGTCAGACAAGTTTAACATGGGGCAAACTGCCAGCCAGAAGAAACCTAAATCATGGGTATATGATGTTATTAATCGTGCAAATGTACTGGGTTTTGTTGGCAGATTATTTGATGTTTTTGGCAATATGGTCCTAGCAATCAAATGGCCATATCGTGGTAATGCTTATCACTCTCCGTCACAAAAAGATACTCGGCCAAATAAAATAGTGGATGCATTGTGGGTGGCATGGTTATTGGCATTGTTAATCGGGTCTATGGTGTTTTTGATAAACTATCTGCACGCAGGTGGCATTAACTTTAAAACGATAGTCGAAGTGTTTATCTTAGGCTTCATGACGTTGTTTCGTGTGATGGCATTAGTGTCTATCGCCAGCATGATTTGGGTACCAATCGGTGTTTATGTTGGTCTCCGTCCGAAATTGGTTGCCTTGGTGCAGCCTATCGCTCAATTCCTGGCTGCGTTTCCAGCTAATATACTTTTCCCATTTGTGGTGATTGCCATTGTGCATTACAAACTGAATCCAGACATTTGGCTTTCACCACTGATTATCCTGGGAACTCAATGGTATATATTTTTTAATGTCATTGCCGGCGTCTGTGTTTTTCCGAATGATCTTAAAGAAGCCGCAACGATTTACAATGTGCGATCTTGGACATGGTGGCGTAAGGTTATTATTCCAGGCATCTTCCCCTATTACGTAACAGGTGCGCTGACTGCAACAGGCGGCTCATGGAACGCCAGCATTGTCGCCGAAGTTGTTAGCTGGGGATCAACCAAGTTAGAAGCCCATGGTTTAGGAGCTTATATCGCTAATGCAACTATAGCGGGAGATATGCACAAAGTTCTGTTGGGCGTCGGCGTGATGGCTATTTTTGTTATCATACTAAACCAATTATTTTGGCGACCCATGTATGCCTATGCAGCGCGATTAACGGGATTGGATTGATGAGGAACCACCATCATGCAAAAACATAATGTTGTAGTTGAAGTTGAGAATGTCAGTCATTCTTACAGCAAGGGTTCAGGTGGTGAGTTTCTTGTTTTAGATCATATCAATCTGACACTCTATGAAGATGAAATTGTATGCTTGCTGGGTCGCTCTGGAGCAGGCAAATCAACTTTGCTACGAGCCATTTCAGGCCTAGTTCAACCCACCCAAGGCCAGATCACGATGCGAAATACCCCAATGACAGGACCACGTGAAGGACTTGCCATGGTGTTTCAAAATTTTGCCTTGTTTCCATGGCTGACTGTTTTAGAAAATGTGGAGCTTGGCCTCGAAGCACAACATATCGCACATGAAGAAAAACACCGCCGATCTATTAAAGCGATCGATCTCATTGGTCTTGATGGTTATGAAAGCGCTTATCCACGCGAACTATCAGGTGGCATGCAACAGCGAGTTGGTCTCGCACGTGCCTTAGTCATTAAACCTTTCTTGTTACTGATGGACGAGCCATTTTCAGCGTTGGATGTTTTAACTGCAGAAATTTTACGTGCGGATTTAATTGATCTATGGACAGAAGGACAACTGACCATCAAATCTATTCTCATGGTCACTCACAATATTGAAGAAGCGGTACTGATGGCAGATCGCATTTTGCTTTTTGGTTCTAACCCAGGTCATATTATCAGTGAAATTCGAGTGCCTATGGCACAGCCGCGTAATCGTCTCTCCCCAGATTTTCGAGCGTTGGTTGATTCCATTTATGAAAAATTGACTTCAAAAGAAGGGCAGCACGCCGGGAAAGGGAGTGTGTTTGCTGGGATGGGGATAGGCATGGTTTTATCTTATATTTCCACTAATATTTTGCAGGGATTTATCGAAACACTAGCCACGGTGTATAACGGACAAGCTGATTTACCAACACTATCTGAAACATTCCGTATTAACGATGAGGACGGTGGCATTTTACGTACCGCTGAAACCTTACAACTATTTCGTTTTTGTGAATTAGACGGAGCCGAAGTGCGCTTAACAAATAAAGGAAAAGAATTTGCTACAGGCAATATCGATGAACGTAAAAAACTGTTCCACGATCATCTGCAAACCTATATTCCACTTGCTGCCCGCATACGCAGTGTTTTAGACGAACGTCATAATCACTCAGCACCAATGTCTCGCTTTCTCAATGAAATTGAAGACTATATGCCTGATGAGTCAGCCGAAGCGACTATGAAAGCAGTCATCTCCTGGGCGCGATATGCCGAATTATTTGCTTACGATGAACAAGCGGGTAAGCTTTTTTTAGAATCGTGAAAACGATAGGGTATGAGCATCTATGCCAAAGCTTTATACGATTGGACATTCGACACATTCTCTCCAAGAATTTCTTGATATATTACATGCGTATCAGATTACGCATGTCGTTGATGTACCAACTAGTAAGCTATAAGTAAAATTATTAATATATACCCATTTAATTTGAAGGAACGATAACTTACATATGAGCCAAAACTCTCTCAGAAACTATGCTAACGAACTTTTAAAAACTGCTGGAATTGAGGTGAATGGAGTCAATCCTTGGGATCTACACATTTATAATCAGGAATTTTATCGACGTGTCTTGAAGTATGGTTCATTGGGACTTGGTGAAGCATACATGGATCATTGGTGGGATTGTAAGCAACTAGATCAATTTTTTGAACGAGTAATAAGCGCTGATCTTGAAAGTAAAATTAAATCCAATAAATGGATGATATTGAAATTAGCACTGTTAAGAATAATTAATCTGCAAACGAAAAAGAGAGCTCTTGAAGTGGGTAAGAAACATTATGATCTTGGTAATGATTTATTTAAAGCAATGCTTGATAAACGTATGAATTATACTTGTGGTTATTGGAAAAACGCCAATAATTTAGATGACGCCCAGCTTGATAAACTTGAATTAGCCTGTCAGAAAATGATGTTAAAACCTGGTATGCGAGTCTTAGATATTGGTTGTGGATTTGGTGCATTAGCAAAACATGCTGCAGAAAACTACGGGGTAAAAGTAGTCGGCATAACGATATCAAAAGAGCAGTATGAGTATGCTGTGAAGAATTGCGAGAATTTATCCATTGAAATTCGTATGCAAGATTATCGAGATGTACATGAAAAATTTGACCGCATCGTGTCACTGGGAATGTTTGAACATGTCGGCCAATTGAATTACCGAACCTATATGAAAATAGCACATCAATGTTTGCAAGATAATGGTTTATTTTTATTACATACTATCGGTTCAAATGTTAGTGCTGTTTCGACTGACGAATGGATTAATAAATATATTTTTCCTAATGGAATGCTCCCATCGATTGCACAGATAGGAAAAGCATATGAAGGAATGTTTGTAATGGAAGATTGGCATAATTTTGGTGCCGATTATGATAAAACATTGATGGCATGGCATGACAACTTCACAAGAAACTGGGATGAGTTAAAAAATCAGTATAATGAAAGATTTTATCGAATGTGGTGTTATTATTTGCTTTCATGTGCGGGTGGATTTCGTGCACGCAATTTACAACTTTGGCAAATTGTGTTTTCTAAACAGGGTGTAAGAGGAGGTTATCAGGCTCCTCGTCTTGACTATCATTCAAAAGACGTACAAAAGTATAAAATAAATGCTGAGAGCTAAGGCACCTGGTTACTTCAATATGCACGCACAAGTCTGCCCGTTACTTTGTTTTTAAATCAAAGCCGAGCGATATGCTGTAATACGATGATTAGCAATTTCGAAGGCTTCTTTTTCAGTATGAATGTCGGTATCTCTGGCTTGCATTCTAGCGCCGAGAGAACCAGATGATAAGCAATCCAATGATCGCGAGACCACCACCGTAATAAGCCCATTTAATCTGATTAATCATGAAGGTACTCGCCGGCCATTTAATGTAATCGAGACCTTGTCCAATCCAGAGTATTCCCATGATGAACACAAGCATACCAATAATCATAAGCAATATTTTCATGTCTCATCTTCCTTTATTTGCCGCGTGTTTGAATAAATAAATACACACTAAGTTATTTTTTTCTTTGTAGTCGCACTGCTTAGAATGATTTTATAAGTTTGGTCAACTAGTTTGTCAACAATCATAAAACGGGGTTGTTCCATCGGTTTAAAACTTCGATTAGCGGTGCGGTAACCAATCGTAAATGCCATATCATATCCAGCTTTTGTTGCTTGCTTTTCTAAGTAATCATTATAAATTCCAAAAGGCCATGCTAACAAAGAAACTTTAATACCCATTTTATCTTCTAATATTTTTTTCGAAGTAAATAATTCTTTCTGTACAAACTGTTCATAAGAAGCAGGCGACATATTCCTTTTTGCAATTTTAAAGTTAGGATGCGAATAAGTATGTCCTTGGATATCGACAAGCGCTGAATTTTTTAATTCTTTTAATTGATCCCATGATAAAAAATGTTTACTACTTGAAATACTTCCAGGATAAACAAACAAAGTAATGGGTATATTTAATTTTTTTATAATGGGAAACATGTAGGTATAAACGGATTCCCAGCCATCATCAGCTGTGAGGACTACAGGTTTTGGAGGAAGTGAAGCGCGCTTACCTTGCAAATACGCCACGGCATCTTTTAATGGAATAAACGTAAATCCATTATCTTTTAAGAGCTTTAAATTTGCTTCAAATTTTTGTGGCGTGACTGTCATGCTGCCTGGAACAGTGGGATTCAGATTATGATAAAGAATAATAGGAATGTTAAGGCCATTGTTATTTGCAAAAGAGATATAGGGACACATCATTGTAAGTACTGCGATGAGAAGATATATGAGTCTCATAAATGCTCCATGTTCGATAAGTCCTAGATTTAAACATTAATGATAAGAAGAAGCTGAGTCAAACTGATTTATCCGTTATCTATGTTCTCTATGATCGATCGTAAGTATTTAAACAACGCTTTTTCAGCACCAGTGTTCTTGTTATTCTTTCTATCTTGCAGCGCATTCCGTATCAATTTTCGCAATTGTTGTCGATCAACTTTAGGATAATCGCCTAAAAAAGAATTTAACGCATCATCTCCATGTGTCAATAACTTAGTTCGCCACGCCTCAATATGATGAAATTGCGCTGTATTTTTTTCATGAATCAATTCTCTACGTTTCAAAGTCTGTTTAATTGACTCAACATCAATGTGACGCATTATTTTACCTATGTATTGCAACTGACGTCTTTTAGCTTCGTTAGAAGTAAGTGATTTCATATGCTGAATTGCTGTCAGCAAGTTGTCTGGCAAATCAATCGTTGCCAACTGTTCTTCAGTTAATTTAATTAATGATTCGCCAATTTTCTGCAAGGCAAGCATATCTTTTTTGCGTTGTGATTTACTTTCATGATCGGGTTTTTCTGGTTCAGACATTTACTCACCTATTTTTAAAAATGGAATTATTATTGCTGGTTTATACGATTTGTATATTCTGAATGATCTGCAGGAAAAAATTTCGAGACCATAAATCGACGGCATGCTTATCTTTTATAAAAGGCAATATATCAGCTTTAGCATTATTAAAATCAGTTAAATTGATTTTATCTCGTAGCATTTCGAGCAAATCATTTAATATAAATTCCCTATTTTTATCCCATGCTTTGCTTTGTATCAAACGATCAACTAAGTGATGCAAATTAACTGGAATATTTCTCGCAATATACCACACAAGATCATACCAATCCCGGCCTTTTACTCTTGTTTGCCAAGGCCTGCAAAGTGTGGCGTGAAGTTTACCTGCAAATAAATCAGGTTGAGTTAATGTCTTTACTGAAAAAGGTATGGGTAGCAGAACATTCTTCACTTCTGTATTAACATTTCCTGGCGGATTTGTATCTACTTCCATTTTAATTTTTATTGTATTCATACGATGGATACGTTCTATCATTTCCGAATCAGCTTCTATAATAATAAGTTGTTTTTTAGTGGTTGCTTTTATGAATGCTGATTCAATATTGGATTCAATTTTTTTAATTTTTGTTTCTACGGTTACTTTAAATCCAAAACTATTTAACTCATCAGCTATGGCTTGGTTGTAAGTCGAAAGATCAAAATGACGATCAGTTTGAAGTAAAGTAAAATCGAGATCTTCTGAGAATCTATCAAGACCATATAGGATT